>Ga0075365_10000016_pt1 | contig 71640 bp, 77 predicted proteins | sample EndMetdeltDD1765_FD_71387 | JGI IMG/M metagenome (GOLD analysis project Ga0075365, IMG submission 71387) | Populus endosphere microbial communities from Tennessee, USA - Endosphere MetaG P. deltoides DD176-5 | ecosystem: Host-associated > Plants > Roots > Endosphere | place: USA: Tennessee... | reverse complement strand
GGCTACGTAAAAGCAAGCGACGTTACCGTTAAGAACTAGCAATTACTCCGCTGGCGATGACGCGAACAGCTGAACAATTTCATTGTGAAGCTTTCCATTCGTCGCCAGAAATGTCGTTGCCGTGTGATCAACCGGTCGGCCGTCAAGTTGCGAAACAGTGCCACCTGCCTCCTCGATAATTACCTTCATGGCAGCAATGTCCCACAGTTTTGTGTCAGCCTCAATCATGACGTCCAACATACCCTGCGCCAACAAATGATAACTCCAAAAGTCACCGATACCTCGCGACCAACGAGCTTTTTCAGCCAGCGTCATAAGCGACGTGCTATTGCCATGCTTGGTGAAATACTTGAGCGATCCAAAACTTACATAGCAGTCTTCGAGCAGTTTCACATCAGTTACGGCAGTGCGCTTGCCGTTAAAGAAACAGCCCTTGCCCTTTTCGGCATACACTAGCTCGTGCAGCAGCGGCGCGTTTGAAACACCAAGTACAAATACTCCATCATGCAGCAGTGCCAGCTGCGTTGCAAACAACGGGCTGCGTCGAACATAGCATTTCGTGCCATCGATGGGATCGATGATCCATGTATAGCCGTGATGGTCAGCCAGGTCTATCTTCTCACCCTCTTCGCCATAAAATGTGTGGTTAGGGAACGCTGCAAGAATAGTCTGCTTGATGATTTCTTCTGCTTCGCGATCGGCAACAGTTACGGGTGACAGGTCGGCCTTTAGCTCCGCCTGAACACCTTCGTCAAGATATTTACGGATTACCTGCTCTGCCGCTGCAACAGCTCGTAGGGCAACCTCTAGATATTCAGATCTCATGCGTTCATCATAGCAGAGTACTGTGAACATATCCTCGCGATTCTGCCGGATTATTGTCACATGCCAAGAAAAAGAGACCTACGTTTGTAGATCTCTTTTTCTTGGAGGGCCCACTGGGACTCGAACCCAGGACACCCTGCTTAAAAGGCAGGTGCTCTAACCGGCTGAGCTATGGGCCCGAAAGCTTCAACACGTCATATTATCCCTGTTCTGGGCAAAAAAGTCAATCGCTGGCAGACTAGTCTTCTTTGGTAGAAGCACGACGTCGTTGTGCCCACAAAAAGAATAATCCAATAATAGCACTCACGCCAACGATAAGCGCCTGTAGTTTTGAGGCCTGGTGCCAGAGCATTTGCCCCTGAATGGCCGCGCGGGTCCCCGCGGGAAGCAACGGAACTACCAACAGCACCAGCAGTGATCCAGTGCCAAGCGCGGGCAGAACGTTCATGATTGCCCGACCTCGACCATGCACACTAAAGAGCATGAAAACGCTGGTCAAAACAACAGGGATCAGTAACACCGCCAGCTGCACTGTACTCGTGCTAACTGGCGACATGGTAGGCGCGAAGAGGCCCAACATCGTGTTGGCGTCACTCGCTACATATCGGACCAACACATCACCTAGGCAGAGGCTCAAAAAGACCATGACCGCATTGATCCGTAATACCGTTAAAAGCACTGCCGGGAGCGCTAAAGTAGCAATCAAAAATATGGTATGTGACATATCTGCACTCATCATAGCATGAGCGCGTTGCCGAACGTATTAGAAACTAAGCTGCTGGCTGACACGCATGCCAGAGTGCTTTGCTTCACCGGCATTGAGTTCCAGAACGTACTGCGCAGGCGTACTCGCACAGAATGAGTCAGGAAAACTTTGTGGCGTCACATTCTGAGCCATGTAGACAATCTTTTTATTGGCGTCCAGCCAGATCATGTCGAGCGAATAGTGCATATCTTTCATCCAAAAACAGCTTCGAGACGCCTCTGAAAATACGAATAGCATCCCTTCGTTTTTTGGCAACGATGGAGTGCCACTTAAGCCCTTCGTACGCAACGCTGCCGTATCAGCAATGCGAACAGTATATCGGTGCCCATTTATCCGTACGGAGGGTTGTTGGTTACGGAGAATAACAAAACTGGCCGCCGCAATAACGAGCGCAACGCAAACAGTCCCACTCAAAATTTTGAATGATCTAGGCGCCGACTTTATCTTTGCGGTGGCGTTGCTTGGCATTCTTTTCGATGTATTCAATTACTTTACCGGCGATATTTCGCTTGGTCAAAAGTTCAGGGGTTTTAATGCTGGCCGACGAGTTGACCTCGAGCACCAATGGACCACGACTTGAACGCATCATATCCACGCCACAAATCGGGAGGCCCATAGCCTTGGCTGCTTTTACTGCCGTACGTTCTTCTTCGGGAGTCAGTTTTACTGGCTTGCCAACACCGCCTTGGTGGGTGTTTGAACGGAAGTCATCGTCAAGACTTTGACGCTTTACACTGGCGACAACCTGGCTGCCCACAACGAGTGCGCGGATGTCTACACCTGCAGACTCTTTTACAAATTCCTGCACCAAAAAGCTCACACCTTCAACATAAAAGGCCTGCATTACTGCCTTGGCTGCTTTGTTAGTTTCGGCGAGCACAACACCATTGCCGTGCGTACCACGAGCAACTTTTACAATCAGCGGTGCACCACCGACTTTTTCGATAACATCATCAAGGTCAGCAGTTTCATAGGCAAAGACGGTCTTTGGAATGCCAACACCAGCCTTGGCTAACAACTGATACGATCGTAACTTGTTGCGAGAGCGATCAATGGCAATTGATTTTGATACAACGTAGACATCACGCATTTCAAACTGGCGTACTACTGCACAACCATACTTGGTGTAACTTTGTGCAATGCGCGGGATAATAGCATCAAAGCCTTCGAGTGGCTTACCCTTGTAGTACACAACTGGATTGCCTTTTTCGATAGCCATGTAACACTTTGAATAACTGATAACTTTTACTTCATGGCCGCGAGCAATCGCCTCTTCTTTAAGACGTTTTGTCGTATAGTTTGCTGCGCCACGCGATAGAATTGCAATTCTCATAATTCTGCCGTCTCCTCATCATCAATGGGCTGGCCCTCTGATACGTCAACAATATAACGACCGCGCAAATGTTTGCGGCCTATAAGAACAGGGTAGGTTTTTTTGGAACGATCGGCAAGTGTAAAGTTGCTTTTTACGACTTTCGAGCCCATGCGCATTCTAATTATCAAACTGTAGCGATCTTCTTTGTGCCCAAAAGAATTCTCAACTTCAACTACTTCATAGTTTGTGGCGGTACATTCTTTACCAGAGTAAAAGGACGACTCTGGCCCAAGCAGTGTAAAGTGCAAGACTCCATCTTTTTCGTGAATATTAGAAGCCCATACCGAAGAGCGGTATGCGCCAGTATCGATTTTTGCAGGCACACCAACAATGGCCGCTTCGGGAAAATCAACCCGTTCGGCGCGACCAACAATTGCTTTAAGTTTTCGACGTTCTTCAGCCATGCGGTGCCCTTCTGGTTTATATATTAATTGTAACAATTTTATATTTTGACTTTTTGCTTGTTAAACTTTACCATAATAAGCATAATAAGTCAATATACTGAGCGGCTCGCTGGCTTGATATACTGATCAGATATGGACCTTCGACAAAAAGTTTTAGACTACCACTTGGAGAACTTTGATAAGCTCTCTGTGGCCGATCAATTTCACTTTGCAATCAGAATGACCGCTTGGCTTGATCTGGACGAAGCACGACAGCGACTTCGCGAGCTTCGGGCCCACATCGCACCAACACCCGAAACGCATGAAGCATTGGTAGTCGCCTTTCGTGACAAACTTGCTTCGAAGCCACACGATAAAATTAATGCTTTCGCAACCCGGGCCCCCTATTTCGAGAAGTACCCTCTTTTATACGGCGCTGAACTTGCCTTGTTTTACTGCCATTGGCTGCAAAATGTCTACCAAATAGATGCACGCCAAGCTCTGCTGGATGCAGTTGACTTGAGCACGCTGCAACAGCTGGAACAGGCACTGTTAAAAGATCCGCAAGCAGTACAGGCTCTTTCTACTTACGCCGCCAACTACATCTACATGCTGCATATAGATGTCCTGCAAGACAGTACTATTCCTCGTGAATTTTTCTATGAACTTGGCAAGAGTTACGATACCGCAAATATCGAACAGGCGCAGTTATTTATCTATCTCTATACGCATTGCATACTCTGCGAGGCACACTTTTACACCCGTACCGTTCCTGCCAAATATCTTGAGATCTATCGTAAAATGCTTTCTGCGCTCGAAACAGTTATAGAAGCTGGTTTTGACAAGATACATCTCGACAGCAAAGTGGAATTTTTGGTCTGTGCTCAAATCTGCGGATACCAGACCCGACTCAAAGAGCGCATTGATGCCGAATGCGAACAGTCAGTCAGTGAAGACGGCACGTTTATTGTCGATACGCTTAACGCCAACCCGCAAGCACACAGGCGCAGCTTTACAACGTCAGAACATCGCAACGTGCTTTACATCATGAGTGGCACGCCATATCAGCCTCATTCGATAGCAGTCTAGGCCAGTTTTTTGCTGTTGGTAAGCGCAAGCAGGAATTTTCGCATGACTTCCTTTTTTTCTTCGTGCAACGAACCAGTCTGGACCTGTGGCTGGGTGTTGATCTCCAAGAAATAAAACTTGCCAGTGTCGGTGTTTGGGATAACGTCCACGCCAGCGAGGCGGAGTTTCAAGCGCTTCATGATAGCGCGTGCCTGGGCAATAATCTCATCTGGCAGGTGATCGTGTGCCAATGCCGCTGAACCACCCTGGGAAGTATTATTAAGATGCGTCTCGCCACTGCCCCGGCGCTCAAAGATGAGCTGCTCGTCACCAAGAATTAGGACGCGATAATCGCGATCATTAGGGCAAAATCGCTGGGCCAGAAAATCGGTTGTTGGCTCGGCAAGCAAAGCAGACTCTGCTTCTTTAAGGTCATGGATCAAATAGTTTGACTCGCCACGCTCACCACGGCTGCCCTTTAGAATGTAAGGATAACCAAAATGTTCAGCGGCATGTTGAATAAGCTTTTGACTATTGGCGATGTAGAGCGTCTCGATAAAGGGCACGTGTAGCTCTCGGAATATTGCAGCTTGAGCAACTTTTGTCGCAGGATAATAGTTGGCATAGCTTAGCACAATTGGGATGTTGTTCTGTTCGCAAAATACACTCAGGTTGTACGAATCTGCGGTGTATATTCCAATACCATGGCCGCGCGGCATAATACAATCAACATCTTTGAGTGAAAGATTATTGCGAGTATCAAAGGCCTCAAAGGAGTCTTCACTAATGGTATAAACGATATCGTCCATAAACGTGGCGTAGCACGTAACGTTATCGTCAGTGACCAAATCGCTGACATAGTCGGAAACACGGGCCAGTGATTCTTGGCTCAGTTGTTCGTTGCTGCGACTGCCAACAACCAAAATAGTTCGTGATTTGGAGGTGTTCATATGATCAGGATTATAGCATCAACCGCGCGCTTTCCACACGAATAACCTACAAGGTGGCGATGTAATCGTACAGCGCACTCAGCTTATGAGCAATAATCTCCGGCTGTCCACCGGCCATATCTGGCCGTCTATTTACCTCGAGAACATACAACGCACCGGTGTCTGAATTTGCCAGAATATCAACGCCTGCATGGTCAAGACGTCCCATGGCTTTTGCGGCACGAAGCGCTACGTCGCGAATTTCTGGTGATGCTTCAATTGATATTAATTCCGCCAAGGCACCCTGGGAGATATTGTTGAGATGTGATTCGGCATTCGTACGTGATCGTTTAATAATAGCCGTTACTCGACCACCAATAACTAGTACGCGGTAATCGAATTGGTTTGGAATGCATTCCTGCATAATGTATCGAACTGTGGGGCGAACCGGCAAATTCTGGAGCTCTTCCATGGAACGAGCCATGAAGTTATCGTCTCCCTGGGCTGCTTCGGTGCCTTTTACGATAATCGGAAACTGCAGGCCATACGTTTGGTGAGCCCACTCATATAATGCTACTAATTTGTGGCTTTTACCGGCATAGAAACTCTTTGGGTACGGGATATCTTCCTGACAAAGTCGAATCATTTCACCAAGCTTTGTTTCTGGGTTTGCCTGGAGGATTGAGGGGTTAGACGTCGGGATGTTATGAGCCTGCAAATAATGCGCAACGGCGTAAGAAAGCTCAACATTAATTGACCAATCAACGATATGTAGGGCATCAAACTGCAATGGGTCAATCGTGCTTGTTGGGTCGGCCACCTGTAGCTGTTTACCATCCCAGGCTACGAATAAAGAATCGAGTCGTCCAGTAGTTATTTCCTGATCAGGACGAGCATGGCTTCTGTAAACAGGGGGCGTCTTTTGGGCTTCTGGCTTGTCGGCTGGCAAGAAGAATCCCAGCACCAAAACCTGTTGCTGCGCCTTTTTAGTCATTACAGGCCGAATAGACCTTTCTTGTGCGTACCCTGGAACTCTTCCAGGAGTTCTTTTTGCTTCTTTGAGAGCTTGGTGGGCGTGTCAACAACAATTGTTACAATGTGAGCGCCGCGAGTTGTACCACGCAAGTGTGGCACGCCGTGATTGCTCAATTTAAAGTCAGTGCCACTCTGGGTACCAGCCGGAATCTTCATACGAATAGGACCATCGACAGTAGCAACGTCGATCTCCGTGCCCAGCGCTGCATCCACCATGCTGACATGCTCCTCGCTGAGGATCAGGTCACCCTCACGTGTGAAATGTTTATGTGGTTTTACCCGAACGTTCACATAGAGGTCGCCTTTTGGGCCGTTGGCGATTGCTTCGCCGTGTTCACGCAGACGAATCGTTGCGCCGTCATCAATACCAGCCGGAATTTTGAGTTTTACATCTTGGGCGCGGCGCTGCGTACCCTTGCCGTGACAAACCGTACAGATTTTTTCTGGCACCTTACCGGAGCCTTTACAGGTTGGGCAAACACTAGCCTGCTGGATGTTACCAAAGACTGTCCGCACCTGCGAAACAACCTGGCCCGAGCCGTCACATGAAGCACAAGTTTTAAGCTCGTGACCTGGCTCGGCAGTTGTACCCTTGCAGTGCCCACAAATATCATCGATATTGAGATGTACGCTTACTTCTGTGCCAAAAACTGCGTCTTCAAAGCTTACTTCAACGCGGGCTTCTACATCACGGCCACGCGCCTGGCGCTGCTGACCCTGCTGGCCACCGCCGCCAAAAAAGCTTTCAAAGATATCGCCAAGACCAAGATCGCCAAAATCAAAGTGGACGTTTTGGCCACCGCCGCCAAAACCCTCGAATGGATTGCCACCGCCCGCGGCGCCGCCAACACCGGCATGACCGAACTGATCATAGCGTTGTCGCTTGGCTGAATCCTTTAGTACTTCGTAGGCTTCGTTGACTTCCTTAAACTTCTCTTCGTCACCACCTTGCTTATCGGGATGATACTGGATTGCAGCACGACGAAAGGCTTTCTTGATCTCGTCGGGGCTCGCATCTTTATTGATGCCCAGGACTTCATAATAATCTCGTTTTGCCATAAATGATCTATCTCTTTGTACGTATAAAATTAGGATTGTTTATCGATGGGCAAGGTAGCTGGCGTTGTTAAGAGCGCATCGAGTACTTTGTTGACATATGCCGCATCGCCACTTGAGCCGAGGGTGCTCGAAGGGGTGACGACGTAAATATCAGCAAAGCGAGTGCCGTCTTCATGCCAAGTCAGAATCAGCTCAAAACTGTCCTGACGATCCTTGTCGCGCTCAAACCATACCGCCTGGCCGGCCTCGACAAGACCGAAACGCAGAAATTCTTTGTGGGTGCTTGGTTCAAAGCGAATTGCACGAGTATTTTCCTGCCATAATTTCTGAGCCATAGCAAACGTGTTGCTATCTTGGACAACCTGCACGAGTACGGGCAGTCGGTCATCTTGAGTTTTGCGGGTGTTACCAATTCCAAACATATGCTCTAGTATATCGCTTTTTTACCGGTTGACCATGAATTTTCGGGGGCTCGTTACCAAGCCCCCTGTTTCTGCGTAAACTATTTCTTGTCTTCGTCGACGACTTCGCCCTCTACAGGACCGTCTTTTTTGTCGGACTTTTTGTCAGCTTCATCTGCGTCTTCAGCAGGCTTCTCAGCCTCAGCCGCTTCATACATCTTGGCACCGATTGGCATAATCTTGTCATTCAAGGCTTTGCCAGCTGCTTCAAGGGCGTCCTTGTCGGCTTTTTCATCGCCAGTAACTTTCTTAGCCGCTTCAAGCGCCTGATCCAATGTCTTCACATCTTCTTCTGAGAGCTTGTCTTTGTAGTCACTCTTCATCTTTTCGGCCTGGTATACAGCGTTTTCGAGAACGTTGCGAGCCTCTACAGCATCACGCTTCTTCTTGTCTTCTTCGGCGTGCGCTTCAGCATCTTTAGCCATCTTTTCAACATCCGCTTTATCGAGGTTGCCCGAGCCAGAGATCGTAATACTCTGTTCCTTGCCGGTTCCCTTGTCTTTGGCGGTTACGTTCAAGATACCGTTGGCATCGATATTGAAGGTAACTTCGATTTGTGGCACGCCACGAGGTGCTGGTGGAATTCCGTCGAGCTGGAAACGACCGAGTGACTTGTTGTCACCTGCCATGCCACGCTCACCCTGCAACACGTGTACTTCTACCTGTGGCTGATTGTCAGCAGCCGTTGAGAATACCTCGCTCTTAGAAGTAGGGATAGTTGTGTTGCGCTCAATGAGCTTTGTCATAACGCCGCCCATGGTTTCGATGCCGAGTGACAATGGAGTTACGTCAAGCAAGAGCACGTCTTTTACGTCACCCTGTAGGACACCGCCCTGGATTGCAGCACCAATAGCTACGACCTCGTCAGGGTTAACACCCTTCATTGGGTCTTTGCTAAAGATCTTCTTTACCTTTTCCTGGACAGCTGGCATACGAGTCATACCACCAACCAAAACGATTGCATCGATGTCACTCGCTGAAAGTCCCGCATCCTTCAAGGCTTTTTCACATGGATCAGCGGTCTTGTCGATAAGATCAAGAACAAGCTGTTCAAGTTTAGCGCGTGAGAGCTTGTGCTCGAAGTGCTTCGGACCATCAGCATCGGCAGTCAAGAACGGGAGGTTAATGTCCACTTCCTGAGCAGTTGATAGCTCAATCTTAGCCTTTTCAGCTTCATCACGAAGGCGTTGCATAGCTGCCTTGTCGTCACTGATGTCGAGGCCATGCTCTTTTTTAAACTCATCAACAAAGTAGTTGACGATTGTGCGGTCAAAGTCTGCACCACCAAGGTGAGTATCACCATTGGTTGACTTAACCTCAAAGACGCCGTCACCAAGTTCGAGGATTGAAACGTCGAATGTACCGCCACCAAGGTCGTATACAGCAATCTTCTCGTCCTTCTTTTCAGCCTTGTCGAGGCCGTAAGCCAATGCAGCGGCAGTTGGCTCGTTGATAATTCGCTTTACTTCCAGACCGGCAATTTTACCTGCGTCTTTTGTAGCTTGGCGCTGAGAGTCGTCGAAATATGCAGGCACCGTAATAACTGCCTCAGTAACAGGCTCGCCAAGGAACGCTTCAGCATCTGCCTTGAGCTTGCCGAGAATCATCGCGCTGATTTCTTCAGGGCTGTATTCTTTGTCGCCCATCTTTACCTTTACGGCGTCACCGCTCTTGACCATTTCGTAGCCCATGAGCTTGAGGTCGCGCTGCACTTCTTTGTCTTCAAAGCGACGACCAATAAGGCGCTTTACTTCGTAGATGGTGTTCTTTGAGTTAGTCACCTGCTGGCGGCGTGCGACCTGGCCAACAAGGCGTTCGCCATTCTTGTTGATAGCGACAACAGATGGTGTAGTGCGGTTACCTTCTGAGTTAGCGATGATTTCTGGCTTACCAGATTGCATCACAGCCATAGCAGAGTTGGTAGTACCGAGGTCAATACCGATAATCTTTCCCATAAATGTTTTACCCTTTCGTAATATCCAAAATCATATTTCGTATGTATTTATAGCATAGGAAATTGGCACTCACATGTCAAGAGTGCCAATTATAGATTACTCATACCAGCCGTATATCGCCGCCGTACCGATCACCAACTCACGTGGACTTGGCGGTGCCACCCCTAATTCAGCACCATTGGAATCATATGGAACTGTCTCCTTTGTTGATCTATTCAGGCAATAAGCAACCTCTGCGGTATAATCTAGAAGTTGTGAGCGAACTTATTTTACCCCCAATTATTATGACTCCCGGCTGCTTCGAGCAAGCACAGGAACGGTCTATTACCGACATAGCCATTGACGATCAGGCGATGGATTTTATTGTAGGTAGACCAGGTATGCCAGAGGGCGCTCGGCCAGACGTCACTGTCTTACGAGCCCATAGTCTAAAAGACCCCCGCATCGACAGACAACATGCCGCCCCATATTTTTCCGCCCAAGACTTAGCGAATGAACAGCCCGGCACACCATATGAGCTTGCAACGCTGCGAGCAGCAATGGAGGCCGGAAAGCGCGTATTGCAAGTAACAGTTGTCGAGTGGACCGAGGCCGACCTAGCTGCTGAATTTATTGGCAACCTCTATCGTGAGCGTTCAAACAGTGAGCCGATTTCTTTCAAGGGGCTCGGTCACACACTCCTGCGGTTGGTAAATCAAAACACCGACAGTACCAAGCCAGTGTCAAACACTGCCGAACAACATCGCGGTACCAATATCAATCTTGCGCGACTGTACAAGCCGTATCGGTTTGTCCTCGCGGATTCGATAGCAACCGAGCAGTAAGTAAGGCTATTCGCGCCTCAGTATTTCCCAAGCCCCCGAATGATACCGCAGCAGCCCTAATCTGGTCACGGCCGTCGGCGTCATAGATGTCTCTGCCTGCCCGTAGTACATCAACATAGGCGTCCACGACAACTTCTAGCTCATCTATTTCTCCAATTTCCGGGGGAGTTAAAAGAGAATCTTCAATAATCGTAGGGTTAATGCCTGCCTCAGCAGACATGACCACCCTCTGAGTCTAAGAGAAAAAGCGCCTCACTTTCTATTCTGTGGAAAGTGATAACGCTTTTCATTGCTGTTTATTGTACAGCACTTTGCCCTGGCCGCAAAGACTTTACTGCATTTTTACACGCACCATTGCATGGCGAATAACCTCGTCACCAATGGCATAGCCGGCCTGCAGCTCTTCGCTGACAACTTCTTGTTCACCGTCACTATCTTCCATAGCGACTGCTTCGTGCCATTTTGGATCAAATGGCTGACCGGTTGTCTTGATTTTCGTAACGCCCAGATCTGTCAGCGTTTTTTCAAACTGCTTAACGATGCCCTGCACGCCCTTAACGTAGTCGTTATTTTTCAGGTCTTCGGGAGTGTGCTTGAGCGCACGTTCAAAGTTGTCGATAACTGGCAATAAATCACGGACAACACTTGCCTTCACAACATTTTTGAGGCCAGCAATCTGGTCGTCATGACGACGTCGAATATTACTAACGTCTGCACGTTCACGCTGTAAAGCCTCGGTTAGCTCAGCAATCTGCTGCTCAAGCTGTACGACATCAACGTCCATATGTTCGGTTGGGTGATGTAATCGCTGCTCGTTGTCCAACAATGGTTCCTGGTTGTCATCTGAAACTTTTTTAGTCATATAAAACCTCCTCTAGTGATTGACCTGCAAACCGTACCAGCTGCATGACATCGCGATAGCTCTGTCGTGTCGGCCCCAGTACGCCGATATAGCTGTGGTCTGAATATGGACTTCTAAATTTACTAATAATTAGCGAGCAACCCGCGCTGCGGCCGATGGGGTTTTCTTGTCCTATGTACACACTGAGGGGCTGGTTTGGTGCTGCCTCGTGCAACCATGGCTCCAGATTATCGAGCAACTGCGCAACTTGCCGCACCTGACTCGCCTGCATAAATTCCGGTTGACCAAACAGATTCGACAAGCCACTCATGTACAGCTGGTTGCCAATGGTTGCGATTCCCAGATTGTGCGTTAATTCTACCAACGTATCAACTGCATTGCGAATAGTATGCTCAGGCACACCACCGGTCTGCACACGTGCGGTCAGAGCACGCTCGGCGCGACGCTCGCCACCGTTCTCGTGAGTATCCGCAAGTGTATTGACGTAAAAACGGTAACCTTTGTCTGTCGGTACGCGGCCAGCACTGGTATGTGGTTGCATAATATATCCCAGTCGCTCTAGTTCAGCCATATCTGCGCGAACGGTTGCAGAGCTAACACTAAACAATTTCGCAAGAAGGCTCGAGCCAACAGGGCTAGCGACCTCAGCATATTGTTCAACGATAGAGCATAAGATCTGTTTTTGACGGTCTGTCATTCACTTATGATAGTGCGTTTGGCACTCGTTCGTCAAGAGTGCCAAGGCGGTCTAGTACTCTGCTTGTGCTTCGTGCTGCCACCGGTCAATTACCTCTTCGACACGAATTGTCGAGCCAAGGATAATTGGCGGAAATGACACAAATTGTTCGAGCATTTGCCTACCAATTACCGCCGGGGTTAGACGCCCGCCATCCCGCGCAGTGCTATAGGTACGGCTTCGGTCAAAAAGACGGGCGTGTCCGATATCACAGAGCTGTACCAAGTGCGCCAGGCCAGTCATGCCTCCATATGTTCGATAACTATCCGGCGTAAATTGATCGTGATGATGTAATGCCGCAAAAGCGGCCACCGTCAGCTCTGGAGCAGGATCACAATCGAGACTCAAAATCCGGTCATGCCCCTTTTGGACGTGCGTGGCCATCAAGGCTCGCTCATCATTCGAAAAAACTCTGCCTTCGCCGGACGCCATAAGTTCTTGGATTTCTGGATGGTACTTGCCGATATCATGAAAAGCGCCGGCAGCTGCCCCAAGTCGGCCTATCACTGAATCAAAATCATGCAGGGCCAGCACCTCTGTCATCATAGCGCCCGTAGCAACTTGATGCCAAAAAGTATTTTCGTCGGTACGTAACTGGGAATCTAAAAACTCTGGGCCCACCACTTCTTGGGCCACAGCAAACACATCTTCGTAATAGGCACGGTAAGGCATAGGACTATCCTTCTAGAATTTCACGGTTGACGTGCTCGATCATATCACGGATGACAGCCAGTGCAGCCTTGGGCCGCTGTTCAACGGGTTGATCATGAGCTATTGCATTAATGACCTGCGTCGTAACAGCAAGGTCGTCATTGATTACTAGATAATAATAGTCTGCCTCAAGGACATGTTCAAGCTCGTGCTTAGCCGTAACAATACGACGTTGCCAGTCAGACCGGTCAATCTCATTGCCATCATATCGTCGCAATAAACGCTGCTGCCACACATCATAACTGGGCGGCAATACAAAAACTGGCCGTACTTTCAGGCCAAGTTTTACAAAGTTCGCAACGCCGTTAACGTCAATGTCACCAACAACAATCTTATGCTCTTGCTTTGCAAGTTCCATCTCCGTAAGACTTGTGCCATATATATTACCGCTGAAAAAATTAGCCTCTATATAGTCTTTGTCATCAAGCATCTCGGCAGCAGTTTCCAGATTGATAAAATGGTATTCAACGTGGTTTTGCTCCATAACACCGTGATTCATTCGGGGAGAGCGTGTTGTGTGCGTAATAAACTCATGGTATTGATCGGGGTAATCCTCAAGGATTTCTCTCATCAGCGTATTTTTACCTGCGCCCGAAGTGCCAACGAGAAACAAGAGTGGCACATCACGAACGCCGGCTAATCGGTCTCGAGATGGCTGATAGTCAGTGACTTTCGTTATAAGCTGTGCGTCTATTTCCATATGTGTAGTTAGTACTATAGCGTAATCTTCGGCCACCACCTATGGTGTTTAAGTTGTAAAACTTGCATAGCCATATCGCACCTACACCAGTACAATGGGGTAGTAATAAGGAATACGAATGAAAGCACCCGATTTTTCGCTCATCGACCAAGATGGCATCGTGCATAGTCTCAAAAGCTACGAGGGTAAATGGCTCGTATTATACTTCTACCCCAAGGACAACACCTCAGGCTGTACGACAGAGGCATGTAATTTTCGGGATGCTCGTGAGGCAATCGCAGACCTTGGTAGCGCTGAGGTAGTTGGTGTGAGCAAAGACTCCGTGGCCAGTCACAAAAAGTTTGCTGACAAGCACGGGCTCAGCTTTACTCTTTTAAGCGACCCAGATCACACCACTATTGAAGCCTACGGTGCATGGGGTCCACGCAAGTTCATGGGACGTGAATACCTTGGGACACATCGTCAAACGTATATCATTAATCCAACCGGTGACATAGTGAAGCGATATGAAAACGTGGACCCCAAGAAGCATGCCGCAGAGATCATTCAAGATCTAAAGAGCTTGCAGGCTGCCGCTAAAGCGTAACGAGACTATTCTAATTGGCAGCCTGCTGCTCGGGTGTCACACCTGAGTAAGATGCGGTATTCAGGATGTGACGGGCGCATTATCCAAATCACTGGTCCGTTTTACAAGATCAAAATATAGTTGCCTCGGTTTTCAATCCTATGGCCACCCCTGTTTAATGGTGTTTTTATTACACCAGATGATCAAGTAGTTGCTGCGCCAAACGCTTTGGCTGGCGCTGTCTGGCTTCTGTATGTGGCGGTATGTCACCCTGTATAAGCTGCAAAAATTCTGTTTTTGCAGCTGCCAAATCATCATTAACCACAAACCATGTTTGCGGATCATTAACTGCAAATGTCAGTGATTCACGAGCCTCAGCACGACGGGCTGCCTGTTTATTTCGATCTTCACCCCGCTCCGCAAGAGCCGCCAAGCTAGGCGGCAATACAAAAATAGTGCACATACTTGGAAAAACACGTCGAAAAGCCGGGATAGCACTTGCCAGTACAGCCATAATCGGGCGACCATACTGATCGTATTCATCAGGAGATGTCGCATATAAATCGCCAGTAATGCTTGGCGCTACCGTCGCATACGCGCCTGCCCGGGCGCGTTCGTACATAGTTACGGGATCATTAAAATAATAATGCACGCCCTCTGTCTCGTTTTCGCGAGGCGAACGACTCGTGTCACTGACCACAAAATGCAGCTCCGGCATCTGTTCGCGGGCATATTCCATGAGCGTCGTCTTGCCAGCTTTGCTTGGACCAATGACCGCAATTAATGGCACGTCATGCAGTCGCTCAAGCATCTCAGGCGACTGCTGGTAATGCTCAAACTCAGCCGTCATGTGCTAGTCTCGCTTGAGCATTACGGTGAAGGCTTCGGCGGGTATATCAACCTTACCGAACCGTTTCATGCGAGCCTTGCCCTTCTTTTGCTTGGCAAGTAGCTTCTTTTTGCGCGAAACGTCACCACCATACAAGTAGCCCGTCACATCTTTGCGATATGCGCTGATGTCTTCACGAGCGATAAAACGGCCGCCAATTGCCGCCTGCAGCGCTACCGGGAATTGCTGACGAGGAATGACTTCCTTCAGTTTGCCCACGATATCGCGTCCAACGCGATCAGCTTCGGTGCGATGAACCATAATTGCCAGAGCATCGACGCGCTCACCAGCGACGTAAAAATCAAGTCGCACTAGATCTTCAGCACGGTAGTCGGCAAGCTCGTAATTGAATGAGCCATAACCAGAGGTTAGACTCTTGAGCTGATCATAAAAGTCAGTTAACAGATTGGCGAGAGGTGCCTCAAAGCTAACCAACGTGCGTTCATCAATATAGCTCAAATTCTTCTGCAGACCACGCTTACTGGAAATAAGTTGGATCATTGCACCAACATAGTCCTGCGGTACAACAATTTCGCCCCGAATCCATGGCTCGCGAATTTCTATAATTTTAGCTGGATCAGGCAGGTCAGCCGCGCTCTTAATATCAAGCTCGTCACCCGTCGTTAGGGTTACTTGGTAGTCGGTTGAAGGGTTCGTAACAACGAGGTCAAGATTATACTCACGCTCAAGACGCTCGCGGACAATATCCATGTGCAGCAAGCCCAGGAAACCAATGCGCACACCAAAGCCCAGTACGGGCGAGTTTTCCAGTTCGAACTGCAAAGCTGAATCGCTGAGACTTAACTTTTCGACAGCGTCTTTTAATTCCTGATAATATTCATTGCTTTCAGGGAAGAATCCAGCATATACAAATGGCTTGACATCCTGATAGCCCGGCAGCGCATCTTTGGCGGGTGTGCCTTGCAACGTAACTGTGTCACCGACTTTTGCCTCTCGTGTACTGCGCAAGTTGGTTACGATATAGCCAATTTCCCCCGCTTCAAGAGCGGCGTTTGGTGTCATATCGGGCTTCAGCGCACCGACTTCGAGCGCGATACCGTGAGCTTCGGTTGCCATCATCTGAATTTGAGCACCTTTCGGGATGCGGCCATCCACAACGCGCACATACAGAATTACGCCACGGTAGTCATCGTAGTAGCTGTCAAAGATCAATGCCCGAGTTTCGGGGGCGTCCGACGGGGTCGGTGCCGGCACATCGGCAATAATTCGCTCTAAAACAGCATCAACACCCTGCCCGGTTTTAGCAGAAATGTGCAAAATATCTTCTTTTTTGCAGCCCAGCAGACTGATCACTTCCTTGCTGACACGCTCAACATCTGCCGCTGGCAAATCAATCTTGTTCAAGACTGGGATAATCTTGAGATCTGCAGCCATGGCGAGGTACACGTTCGCAAGCGTTTGTGCCTGCATGCCTTGCGTGGCATCCACTACCAAGATGGCACCTTCACATGCTTCAAGACTCCGCGATACTTCATAGCTGAAATCCACATGGCCTGGTGTATCAATAAGATTTAGCTGGTGATCTTTGTAGTTCATACGAACTGGCTGCAATTTAATGGTAATGCCACGTTCGCGCTCCAAATCCATACGATCAAGCAGCTGGGCCTTCATGTCGCGTTTCTGCACCGTATCAGTGAGTTCCAGCAAACGATCGGCCAAGGTGCTCTTGCCATGGTCGATGTGCGCAATAATACAAAAGTTTCGAATATGAGACTGGTTCATTGCTCTGCATTATAACAGAGGTCAACGATTTTATCGAGGGTCAGTCGTATTCCAGTATTGGATCTTGACGGGACGAGCCAAACGGCGCAACAATCGGAAGACCGGACGAACCTCATCCAGGCCAAACAGACCAGACAGCAAAATATGTACTAACGCGGTAGATCCAGCAATAAAGAACAGCTTAGAGCCAAGCGTTACAAAACCCACATCGTGTGCGCCCAACGGGAAGAACGACACAGTCACATAGGCAGTCATCAAGCTAAAACCGGCAACTGACACAATGCGGACAATACCGCTCAGGAATTCCATATCAAACAACTTATGATCGCGGATCAACATAATAATCGACAAAATGACTACTTCAACTGCAGCGACAATCGACTGCGCCATAGCCAAACCAGCGGCCCCATAGGCTTGCGGACGCGCTAGGATTGCCACCAGGGTAACGTTCAAGGCAATCACGAATACCGATACAAACAACGGCGTCTTGGTATCCTTTTGGGCATAGAACCAACGGGAGATAATTGCGTAGATGGTACGGAAAAAGATAGCCACAGTCAGGAATCCAAATATCAAGGCAATCTCCTGAGCATCATTGGCGAAAATCAAACGTGCAAGGTAACCACGAGTAAAGAAGCAGATAATAACCACGGGGATTGCCAGCCAGATCATCACGCGCAGAATCCGCAAAAAGTCACGTCGAAATAGATCGGGCCGCCCTTGGGAAAGACGCCGGTTAAGTTGCGGAAATGCAGCCGTAGAAATCGCCGTTCCTAACAGCAAAATTGGCGCCGTATGCAACGTATAGGCGTTGTTGTAGTAGCTAATAAAACCTTCGCCCAATCGACGGGCAAAGTTAGTCTCGACAATACTTTGAATCTGGTCAACACCCTGGTCAAGTGAGCGGGCCGGGAGGTTTCGAAGTACTGTCCTAAATTCTTTATCACGCCAGGCAATGACTGGTCGCCAATGGAATCTAGTTCCAAAGCAGCCCAGAGCAACAATTATTAGTTGCAAAACGCCACCGGCGAAAGCACCAATACCAAGACCGATCAAGCCCGTATCAGTGTTACGGAAAATGTAAATGCTGGCCACAATTGACAGGTTGTAAAATAGCGGTGCCATTGCGTAAAAGAAGAACTTACCGAGCGTCTGCTGGGCGCTGGTAAGGATGCCGGATATCGTGAAGAGTAGAGGGTTAAGCGCCAGCCATCGCATAATGGTCACAGCATTATGCATTTGATCCGGGTGGTGTCGCATATCAGGCGCAACAATATGAGCGATCAATGGTTCTGCAAAGAAGAAGATAATTGCCGCTACAATCAGCATCAAAACACTTAACAAGTTAAGTAAGCTCGATACCAGTTGCCACATTCCTTTGCGGTCACCCTTGGTAAGCTTGTCCGTCAACAATGGCATGAACGCCACACCGAGAGCACCTGCCGAGAGCGTATAAAAGAAGAAGTCAGGGATGTTGAAGGCCGCAAAGTAGGCGTCAGTGCTCTGCGCACCGTGTGACGGGAAGTTTGCGTTAACAAGTCGGGTACGCAAAAAGCCCAGTAGCTGGCCAAGAAATGATGCAACGATCAATAGCATAGCCACACCGCCGAGCGAAATCTTCTTGCGTGTTCGTCGAGTTGGTTGTTCCTGCATAATTATGTGTTAGTTCCCTCTAGTATACGCTTTTAGCTCTCTGAAGGCCACCGGCTAACACAGTTTTTTAAGAAAAAACTAGGAATCAGTCTGATCTGTTGTTTCGCCAGTTTTTGCCTTCGATCGGCGGCGGCGTCGACGACGTTTCTTTGGCGCCGCTTCGGTGTCATCAGCATCCTCGACAGGAGCAACAATCTCTGTCGCTGTAGGTCGCTTTGTAGGTCGCTCTTCAGACAAAACAAGTGGCTGAGGCTCAGCAGCCATTTCCTGGTGGCGCGAGAACATCATCACCTCGCCATCATCGGCTGGCAGTGATTTTGGTACTGCAGCGACCGGCTGCGGCTTTGGTCGTGGTGCCATTCTCTCTTCCTGTTCAGGAATAGCTATCGGCTCTGCTGGCTTTGGTCGCGGTGCTGCTTTTTTAGGTGCTTCGGGTTTGGTGACAGACTCAGATTTGAATACCGACGGCAGTGCCACCCGTGAGAGGTTTTTTAAGAATCCCGATGGGTTGACTGCACGCGAAACCGGTTCAGGTTTTGGCGCACGACTGATCGGAGCGGCCCCCGGCTTGTCATCTTTTTCTTTTGCTGGCTGTTTAGCAGCCTTGGGCTTGGATTTTGTAGGCGCCTTCAGCTCAGATACAACAGTCGTTGAATACTGCTCGTTAACAATTCGCTGTACTTCAGCCAATGGCTTGGCATAATTCTTACGACTGATGTCAATGATGTAGTCAACGTAATCAGTACCAAGTGGCGGTAAGTTCAAACTAATTGCCGAGAATGCCTGAGCCTTTTCGCCCTCAATAGCCATACTAATCACAAAGTGGCGGTTGTGCATGTGCACCAGGTCGTTCTCGAGGAAATGTGGCTCAAAATATCGCTGCATAACCCGGGCGTCATCAGCGCTCATACGAAAAGCAATGATCGAACCAACGTTACCAAATACCGCATCTTTAACCTGTGGTAGCATCTGTGCCGTATACTGGTTGGCTACCGTTAAGTTCAGGCCATACTTACGAGCCTCAGACAAAATAGTCGCAAATGAGTCAGTCGCAAAGTTCTGGAATTCGTCCACATACAAGTAGAATGGCACACGCTGGTCAACCGGCAAATCGGCACGGCTCATGGCAGCCATCTGGATCTTAGTAACGATCAACGCACCGAGCAATGAAGCGTTGTCTTCACCCACCAAACCACGGCTTAAGTTAATGATCAGGATCTTTCGACCATCCATAATTTCACGGATGTTGAAGCTGCTCTTTGGTTGGCCGATAATATTACGAACCAATGGGTTGGCCGTAAACGCACCAACCTTGTTCAAAACTGGGGCAACAGCCTCAGCAGCAAACTTGTCATTCCAGCTGGCAAATTCGACGTTCCAGAAGTTCAGAACAACCGGGTCCTGCACATACGACAAGACTTTCTTGCGGAAAGCTTTATCAGTCAAAATTCGAGTAATATCGAGCATCGTGGCATCAGGATAATCGAGCAAGGCCAAAATACTGTATCGCAAGATGTATTCCAATCGAGGACCCCACGACTCGAACATGCGTTTCAAAACACCAATCAACTCAGAACAAGTGTGGTTTTTGAGCTTGGGATCATAGACCTCCATGGGGTTGAAGGCAATCGGAAAATCAGTGTCGGCAGCATTGAAGTAAATAACATCGTTGGCACGCTCTTTTGGCACACGTTGCAAGGTGTTCTGAGCGTAGTCACCATGCGGATCGACAACAGCAAAGCCATATTCACTGTAGACATCTGAAATCGTTAGAAGCTCCAGCAGACCGGACTTACCTACACCGGTCTGACCAATAATATATAGGTGGCGCCCACGGTCGGTACGTGGCATACCAAAGGCCGTATCGTGTCCACGGAAGTGCGTCATTGCGATCGGGCTAATGTCGCTTCGAGGTTCGTTAGCAATTGGCAGGTTTGCTGGCGGTTCGGCAGTCTGGCTTGATGCCCACAAAATAAACGGCGTTTCCACGTTAGTATGTGGCAAGTGGTACAGTGTCGCTACCTCTTCGATATTGAGTGTATAGCGATCCTTGGCAAAGGCACGCTGCTCGAATACCTCCGGCAATATCGGAGTTGTACTAATTCTTCCCTGCTTAAATCCGTTTAAATACGTCGTGTTAAACTGCTTGTAACTGGCGATAATCGACTGCATGCGCAAACGTGCCTGGGTATCAGAGCTGTTACTGCGATACACCACACGCAGCACTGCTTCAAAGGCTAATTTTTGGCTTTTTGCTTCTGCGCCACTGGCGCGCGTCTGTTCGTATTCCGTCAGTTGCTTGGCAGCCGTGGTTGTTTCCGGTGGTGCCCACAGTGCTTGTAGCAAACCAGTTGTCTTCGTTTTACCGTTTCGAATCCCGCGCAGGTATTGCTCACTCTTCTTTTGCCACTGGCTGGATGCTGGACGCATAATCAGCTGCACCCAGGCTTCTTCTTCATCTTCAAATTTTGCTAAAGTAGCCGTGATTGCCGCCAATGGGTCAACGTCAAAGCTTTGGAACATCTTGATCGGCAGAACATCACTCGTTTCAACCTGTAAGTCAGTCGAAAGCACTGTGGTGTACTGTTTCTCGTTTACAGTGTAATCTTCTACTTCTGAAATCTGCACGCTCGGATACTGCGCATAAATCTGTTCGGCAACATAGTCCTTGAGATACTTTGGCACCCATACGTAAAAACCGATGCGCTTATTGATAACCGCTATCTCGAAGCTGATTCGCTCGCGAGTTGCCTCGCTAAAGGCGCTCGTTGCAGGCAAGGTTAACAAACCGTGGAGACTGGCGAGCATCTGTTCGGCAGCAAGTGCTTTTTTATCGTTTGTTCGCGGAACCTGCAGCAACAGCAAACACCCCTCCATAGGGTCAGCCGTCTTCTGTTGCCACATGTTTAGTATCATAGATGTCCTGTTATGTATAATTATGCCAGATTTATCTGTTTTAAGCAATAGCTCATTAGCAATTGCTAGAGGGTACTTCACCCGCTATGAATTAGTATATATCTTATTGTAAACTGCGCTGTAAAATTTACCTAACACACAAAAGAGCGCATCAGATGATACGCTCTTTTTTTGATTAAAAACTGACTCTAGTAGAGGGCTGCGGCTGCGGGCATTTTGGCACCCTTCAGCACTTCCTTTACTTCCTCGGCTTCAACAGTTTCTTTGTCGAGTAGACGATCTTTCAAAGCCTTGAGTGGCTCAACGTTTGCCTTGATAACAGAACGAGCACGGTCAGCGGCTTCTTTGATAAGCGCTTCGACTTCGTCGTCGATAACTTTGGCAGTCTCGTCGGAGTACTCACGCTCATGGACCATGCGCTCAAGCATCATGCCATCTTCAATGTGGAAGACTTGATCTTGCAGTTTCTTGCCCATACCCTGGTTGATAACCATGTCACGAGCAAGTTCAGCGGCTTTTTGAAGGTCGCTGCCTGCACCAGTCGTTACGTGGTCGCGGCCAAACATAACTTCTTCGGCAATACGACCGCCAAGCATGCGAGCCAAGACATCTTTGTACTCAACGATAGAGTGGTAGCTCTTGTCTTCTGGTGGAATAAACCAGGTAACACCACCGGTACCACCACGAGGGATAATAGTAACCTTATGCACGACATCGCTGTCTGGCAACACATGGCCAACAATCGCGTGGCCTGCTTCGTGGAAGGCAGTGATTTCCTTCTCTTTTTCGTTCATGACCTTGCTCTTGCGCTCAGGGCCAATGGCAACCTTTTCAAATGCAGATGTTACGTCTTCGTTGGTAATCTCTTTGTGGTTTAGGCGAGCAGCGATAATTGCAGCTTCGTTGGCGATGTTTGCCAGGTCTGCACCAGATGAACCAGCTGATTTTGCGGCCAAAGCATCGAGGTCAACGCTCTTGTCTGCTGGCTTCTTCTTGAAGTGTACTTTAAGAATTGCCTCACGATCTTTACGGTCTGGCAAGCCAATGTCGACACGGCGGTCAAAACGACCAGGACGCAGCAGGGCTGGGTCAAGCACATCAGCACGGTTGGTAGCAGCCAGAACAATGACGTTCTGACCTTGCTCAAAACCATCCATTTCAACCAAAATCTGGTTCAGTGTTTGCTCACGTTCGTCGTGGCCACCACCCATGCCGGAGCCACGGCGTCGGCCAACAGCATCAATTTCGTCAACAAAAATGATACATGGAGCGTTCTTTTTAGCCTTCGCAAACAAGTCGCGAACACGTGACGCACCAACACCAACAAACATTTCAACAAATTCAGAACCGGAAATACTAAAGAATGGTACATTTGCTTCACCGGCAACTGCACGGGCGAGCATTGTTTTACCGGTGCCCGGAGGGCCAACCAGCAAGACACCCTTCGGAATACGGGCGCCGACGTTGGCAAACTTCTTTGGGTACTTCAGGAATTCAACAACTTCCTGCAGGTCCTGCTTTGCTTCAGCAGAGCCAGCGATATCAGTAAAGGTTACTTTATCTTTTTCGTTGCCGTACAAGCGAGCGCGGCTTTTACCAAAGCTTAAAGCCTGGTTGCCCTGACCCTGTGCGCTCCGCAGCATGATGAACAGCACAACACTGATCAAAATGACTGGCAAGATGGCCAAGCCAACCTGCTCAAGTGCAGATGACTTAGACTCAGGTTTAAAGGATACTTCAGTTTTTGCAGTATTAAAGCCTTCATCTTTCAGGCTCGTATTTGGATCTTTATATGATTTAATCGTGGCCTGATCTTCACCCTTCTTTGTGATGCTCAGTTCATTGCCATTGACTTCGATCTTTTGATACTTGCCTGCGTTTGCTTGTGAAACTGCCTCTGTTAGTGGGATGGTTTTGGTAGTTGTTGGTTGACCGTAGGCTGCAAAAATAATCAAGCCAAACAAAATCAATAACGCTACAAAGCCGGCGTTGCGAAAGCCTCGCCGTCCGTTCCCCCCCTTGTTGTTGTTAGAACGAAAAGTTTTCTTATTATCCATACGAGAGCATTATACACCTAAACAGTGGTATTACGAGAGTACCGCGACGTTATTTCAAGAAAATTACGGCTAATATTCATGATTTTGCGTTTATCAACATCATAGATGGTGCCGGGTTGTGCAGTTTTTGCAGCCGTAACCAGACGCTCAATCTGCTTACGGTCGAGGTTACTCACACGCTGCTCACGAAGCCAGGCAGCCATAACTTCTCGAGAAACCGCATGCGGCAACTGAATAAACGATTGTCGTTCCATGCCCTCATCGCCAACAATAGTATCCAATACTAATGCCAGCTCTTCGTCGAGTATGGCATTTATCTGCTGAGCTTGCTGATGCATTGCTCGTAACGCCTGTCGCTGCTCGGTTGACATAGCAGGCATAATTTTATGGCGCATATAATTGCGTTTATATTTGAGGTCTTGGTTGGTGCTGTCTTCACGCCATTGGATACTATGCGTCTTTGCATACTCCATGATTTCTTTTTTTGTCATATGTAACAACGGCCGAAGACGGTGAGCATGCGATTGTAACGATGACAAACCCCTGCGGCCAGTACCACGAATAAGATTAAGGAGCATTGTCTCCAATACATCGTCTTCGTGGTGTGCCAGGATAATTCCCTGCGCATTTTGCATTTTCTGTACGTGTTGCAGAAAATCATAGCGAGCTTCGCGGGCAACCAACTCGCTCACATCCGCACCCAATTTGCCCTCCTCATATATATATGGCAAACCGTATTGAGCCGCAGCGGCAGCCACCAAGTGAGCATCCTCATCATTGTCGCTTCGAGTACCGTGATTAAAGTGCGCCACTACAAGCTGCAAACCAGGCTGGCGTACAAGCATGTCGAGCAAGACCATCGAGTCAACACCGCCCGAAACAGCAACAACATAGGTTCCCGGTTTGATTTGTAAAGTCATCCTTGTACAATTGTAGCAAATGAATACGTTATCTTTCGTAACCGGCAATACCGTGAAATTCCGTTTCGCAGATGAAATCTGCAAGCAATTTGGCATCACCATCAACCAGGTCGAATTAGACATTCCCGAAATGCAAGCTGAAAGTGGCGAGCCCGTGGCCCGCGACAAAGCAAAACGAGCATTTGAACAGCTGCAAAAGCCCGTGATCGTAACCGACGACTCGTGGGTTATTCCGGCACTCAAAGGCTTTCCCGGGCCATACATGAAATCAATGAACGTCTGGTTTACGCCCCAGGATTGGCTACGCCTGACGTCTACACTCGAAGATCGCGAGATCATCCTGCGACAAATTGCTGTTTATCAAGATGAGCACGAACAAGTACTCTTTAGTGTTGACATCAAGGGCACTATGCTCACCGAAGCTCGGGGCGAGTCAAAATACCCACACAATACATTCGTCTCGTTTGATGGCGTCCACACCGAAGCCGAAGCTCATGCCAAGGGTCAATCTGCGGCAATCGGGCATCACAGTGCCTGGCACGAGCTTGCCGAATGGCTCAAAGCTCGCGAATCATAAAAGTCCACCGAACTCTAGCCAACAGAGACAAATTGTGCTATTCTAAGTGAGTTAAATTTCGCAAACTAAGCGAAGATATGGCGGCGTAGCTCAGCTGGTTAGAGCACAGGACTCATAAGCCTGGGGTCACAAGTTCAAGTCTTGTCGCCGCTACCAAAGAAAGAGTCTCAAGCACATGCTTGGGGCTTTTTCTTTGGCCTGTAAATGCATACGACCTGAGGAAGATCTGCTATGATAGCGCCATGTCATCAATAAAACTATCTTCACGTCAAACGACAGCCGTGCTTATCGGCGGTCTCGTACTTGTGACGCTGCTCATGTACAGCGTGGTCGTACCGCTGTTCAACAAATGGGCGGCCAGCAAATTCAAAGATGCTGCGACTGTACAAAAAGTACTCGTCAAACGCTTTGCCGGTAAAAGCGTTACCGCTACCGAGCGCGTGATCACTAGATCAGCGAACAATGGCACAGCAGGTCGCTCTATGACCGTCACAATTAGTGGGAATACTTCTCTTAGCGCCAGTCAGGTTACTGCCGCCGAGAATATTATTTGCCTCACTTTAGCCGGTAACGCACAGCGGTACTCTGAGATTACTTTGCTTAATGTAGTCGAGCATCGCTTCCTTCTTTTTTATTCCCGCCAAGGGCAACCTAGTTCTTTTACCTGTGAATAGCGTTTCTATTTATTGATTACCAGAGACCAACTTGTGGTATAGTAAACAAATTCAGTAATTCTTAAGAGGTTATTATGCTGTTTTTCTATATTTTTGGTGCCGTTGTGCTCATCCTACTTGTGGACATGTTCTTTGTTGTGCGGCAGCAGACCGTCGCTGTTGTTGAGCGTTTTGGGCGCTTCAAACAAGTTGCCTATGCCGGGCTTAACATAAAGGCTCCGTTCATCGATCGTGTAATTGCAAAACCAAGCTTGCGTATCCAGCAACTGGATGTGCAGATCGAGACCAAGACCAAAGACAACGTCTTCATCCGTTGTATAGTCAGCGTTCAGTACTGTATTTTATCCGAAAAAGTAGCTGAAGCCGTCTACAAACTACAAAACCCTCAAGAACAAATTACCGCCTATGTTTTTGACACCGTTCGCGCTCGGGTTCCGTCAATTATCCTAGATGATGTATTCCAAAAGAAAGACGACATTGCGCAGGCTGTGAAGCAAGAACTCGACAGCGTCATGGACGACTTTGGCTATAGCATCATCAAGACGCTCGTCACTGATATCGATCCTGACGCCAAAGTTAAGTCCAGTATGAACGAGATCAACGCCGCACAGCGCATGCGTGAAGCCGCAATTCAGCAAGCAGAGGCCGAGAAGATTCGCGTCGTAAAAGCCGCAGAGGCCGAGGCCGAAAGCAAGGCGCTGCAAGGTAAGGGTATCGCTGACCAGCGCAAAGCAATCATTGATGGTCTCAAGATTTCTGTCGAAAACTTTAGCTCATCAATTGACGGCACAAAAGCTCAGGATGTCATGAACCTTGTACTTATGACACAGTACTTCGACACCCTCAAAGACATTGGCCTATCCGGTAAAAGCAACACCATCCTCATCCCGCATTCCCCTGGCGGCATGGGTGACATTAGCGAGCAGATGCGCAATGCCATTATTACCGCTAACGAAGTGAGCTTCGAAACGGCCGACGATACCACAACTAGCTCGACAAAAGCCTCCTGAATTAAGACGCTAGTCAGTGTGTTTCGCTAAAAACTCAACTGTGGCATCGAACGCCGTGCGACCATCAGCATTATCCAGATTAAACTGGTACTCGTGTGGCAATGAAGGCTGGTGCGATTCGGCATAAAATAACGATGTTACATCGACGCCCAAACCAGTTAACTTGGCAGCGAATGGCTTAGATTGCGCATCAGTCAATGGATCACCATTACCGCCCGTTATATAGGTAGCCGGAAAGTCCTTCGTCACCTGATAGTATGCCGACATCTGCTTGATTGCTGGCGCTGAAAAATCTCGCGAGCCAGTGTAAGCCCAAACGCTCACATCGTCACCCCAGCCCACTATCTTAGGAAGTGTTGGGTTGGGCTGCACAAGCGCATCCATCTTGTAGATACCACAATTCAAAATCACACCCTTAAGCTGTGAGACCTGCAAGCTTGGCTGCATCTGCAGCTCAGCCGCATACACCGGGCTCGTAATAAATGTTGCCATCTGGCTTGATAATTGCGAGCCAGCTGAATCGCCTGCTAAAAATATCTGATTTGTATCTGCATGAAATCGACGAGCATTAGTTTGAATATACGCATAGGCGTCATTTAACTGATGGATTGCTGTGGGATATTTCTTTTCAGGACCGCGAGAATAATCAACGGAAATCACCGTGTAGCCTTTCGCTGCCAGCAGTTTGTAGTAGGTGGCGTTATTGGTTTTGTCGCCGGATATCCAGGCACCGCCATGCGTCCAGATCACAACGGGGAGACTGGTGTTTGCTGGTGTTTGCTCAGGAAAATAAACATCCAGCCAGGCGTCTTTATCGTGCGAGCGATAGTGCTGATCTTTAATCACCGTAATCGCTTCTGACGGCTGATGTTTTTCAAGCGCTGCTGTAGTTTTGGCGCCATCCTTTGTAAAAACATAGCGAATGACCATTGCACCAGGCCACGGGCTAACCCGAAATGCTAAAGCCACCAAAAGTACAACCGCCAGGATAATGCCAACTGGTAGTAAAAAGGCTTTTTTGCGGTAAAATCGCTGATGATCTTTTTGTTTTTTCAAGAGAACTGTCTCCTTATGTCTGGATAGGTGCTTGTTATGCTTATTGTACAACAGAGCCGTAAAATTCTACGCATTTTATTTGCCTCATCATGACCACTGCCGTATGCTGTGAAAATGACAGAACTCGCAAATGTAAAAGGTGTTATTTGGGATCTAGACGGAACGCTTCTCGATAGCTATGACATCTTTGAACAAATCATGGCTGACATCGTAGAAGAAACCGGCCACCCCATGCCAACGCATGAGTATATGCTCGAGAATTACCATGGTTCGCTTAACGAAACGCTAGGGCGAATCCTGGGCGTACAATCTCCAGACGACTTAAGAAAAATCGAGGATTCATTTGTGGCAAAGCAAGAGCGCCACTATGCCGACGGGTTAGAGACACATCTATTTCTGGATGCAGTAAACCTGGCACGTCGCGCTGCCGAACAACAAGCACAGCAATTGCTTGTTACAAACAGATCACACAAAGGTCGTGGCCTCGCCAGTCCTCACGCAATTGTCGCCAGCACCACCCTAATTGATTACATCCATGAGGTTCGGCCCAGTGATGAAGTAGAGTATCGTAAACCGGATCAACGCTCTGTTGCCGACTGGATTGCAACCCACAATCTACAACCCGAAGAAGTTATCGTTGTCGGTGATCAATTCGTTGACGCCCAACTTGCCTTAAATATCGGTGCACGTGCAGTTCTCGTCGCACGCAATGGCACTGTACCGCATCTGGAAAAACTCTCGGATCCTAGCCACCCCGGCATTACAGTGGTAGACAGCCTCGACGAAGTAGTCCTCGCGTAATATTGACATTAGAGCTTTTTTATAGCAGAATTAGCAAATCTGTACGTTTTGCCGCGTCACTTGACGCCCCTCACGGAAAGAGTTCATCCCCATGACAGAGCCTAAGACGCAGGGTTACCAGCCCCGTCGATCACGCCGCCGTCTTCTGACGCGCAACCCCCGGCCCACCGTCTGGAACACCGCGCAGCGCACCAGCACCACCGTCGACACCATCGGCCCGCGCAGCTTCGTCCTGCTGGTCGTGCTGTTCACGCTGTGTGGCATCGGTCTGGCAGTCTTCGCCGGCAGCTTCAGCTACGGCTGGGAGCTCAAGAGCTGGGGCGCCTGGATCATCCTGTTCTTCGTCGGACTGTGCCTGGTCACCATCGGCGGCACGAAGCTGTACATCAAGGACGACCGCTGGTACATGTCCGCGCTGGGCTATGCCCTCGTTGCTGGTCCCTTCGGCTTCGCCATGGGTCCGGTCGTCAGTGACTACACGCCCCAGAGCGTCATCAACACGGCGATCATCGCGACCATCTACACCGTGGCCTTCGGCATCGTCGGCGCACTGATCCCGCGCAGCCTGGAGGAGTGGAACAGCACCATCGCAGCCAGCCTGCTGGTCATCCTCGGCGTGCTGTCCACCATGCTGGTCCTCGTCCTCATGGGCATCGACGTCACCGCGGGTCTGAGCGTCATGAACTACGTCATCCTCGTCGCCTTCGGCTTCGTGGTCATGTACGACATGCGCCGCACCATGCTGGTCCCCCGGACCCTCGACAAGGCCATCGACTGCGCCGGCGGCCTGTTCACCGACATGCTGGTGATCTTCCAGAGCTTCCTGCCGATCACCGGCCAGCGCGTCTGATCGACCTGATCATGGGTCGCCTCACCTGACAGGGCATGCAAAACTACGGATCCCCGGTGCGCAAGCATCACGCAATACGCGTACCGGGGTCTGTACAAGAGAATATCGTAACACGGCCTTGGCCGTGTTTTTTGGTATCACACTCTTTTTAGGTTACGATGGACCAATGAATGAAACACCTACCATGACACGCATTGAATTACTACCCGAAGAATTTTCTGGTCAGGTTCACAATGGCATTGGCATTGTGGCACCTTTCGATTTTGCGCTCGACGACGAGTACATGCGATGGCTGCCAAAAAATGTACCGATCTTTTTTACCCGGACCCCCAGCATCGAAAATAAAGCAGTTACGATAAATCTTGCTCAGGAAGTTAGTAGCGAGGTGGCCGTGGGACCAGCCGTTGGCTCACTGCTGGCCGTTGAACCTGCTGCAATCGGCTATGCTTGTACCTCCGGTAGTTTTGTTGGTGGCCTTGCAGGCGAAAAACAGCTGCAACGGGTCATGATCAAAGCAGGCGCGCCCCAGGCCGTCACAACTTCGGGCGCATTGATACAGGCGCTCAAAACATTTGGCGTCAAAAAGCTCGCCATCGCTACGCCATACAACGAATCACTCACACAATTATTGGCTGACTTCTTACAAGAAGCAGGCTTTACTGTAGTAGCGAGCGGCTATCTTGATATGGAGTCAAACATTGCACGTGTTGATACTGATGCGGTCAAGCGTATGGCGGGCATTATTAATCATCCCGAGGCCGAGGCGATCTTCTTTAGCTGTACAAACTTGCATACATTTGAAGCAATCGAGGAGCTCGAGGCCGAGCTACACAAGCCAATCCTTTCAGCAAATCAGGTAACAGTCTGGGCATCACTCAAAGCTGGCGGTCTGGCGATGCCTGACTGCAACCAAAGACTCTTTCTTGAATCCAAATAGAGCTTCTTAGTTTACTGCTTTTAGCGGGTTCGTGATAGGACAATTATCACAGCATGATATGTGTATATATGTCAGTATATGTATTTATGCACTACGATCAATCATTGGTGGGACCCGATTGGTTTAACTCCTACGAAAAACGCGCATTCGAGGCAGACATTGTGGAGGGTATGCGACCCGCCGTATCACAGCTAGTGGCCATAGCAGCCCAAGTGTCTTATGACTGCTATGGCTATATGCCGTTCTTTCAGATGCGCGTTGGGCAGGGCGGAACAATTCGCCCCGTCCCCAAGCTGCAGACCCTCACAAGTACCGTTGAGCCATGGCGCGACTCGGACAACAACGTTGATCTATCAATGAAGTTCATTCGTGATATGGGTATTGATGAGCTGCTGCAGGCCCTGCGCATTAGCAATAACCCAAACCGCCCCAGTGACACAGCTCTCTTCGGTTTTCGGTCACTTCTGCCTGAAAATGTGGAAAATCTGGGGAAACGAGCAGTACAGCACGGCTATCTTGATCTGTTCGAAGAGTGGCAACCCAAGTTCGAAGCCGTCCCAAGCGCCTTGTACGATGTCTCTAGTCTCCTCGACGATAGCTACGAGCCAGGCACCATCGAATATGACATTGCCAAAATGAAGCTGCAGTGTGCCTACCATGACACGGCTTCATTCAGCGTAGACTCCACACTTTTCGGTTATATCATTATCGGTGGCGCAAAACGGCTAGCCAAACACGGCTTGCTCAAACCCGTCGACCCGCGTAACAGCAGAAAGTTTCCGTATCCCTTGCGAGCAATTTGTACATCAAGCAGTCTAAGCACCAGCTCCCGGTAATGTTTGTCTGATTTAAGTTTTGAGAGAGATCAGGGTATACTAAAGGTATATTATGTCACCGAATCAATCGGGGCCTTCACTGTTGCACCTCTTGCAGCAACAATTGGAAGTAGCCCAACAACGCAACCACACCACCAAGCAACACAATAGTCAGGGCAATCTTATTCAGGTACCCGGCATCGGCAAGGCCTTGACGAGCGCTTATGAGCAACTTCGTAACGCCGCCGAATATACCGAGGAGCACTTGCTTTTACAAAGAGCAATCCGCCGCTTCTACAACCGAAACGTCTCCTTTAGTACCCAGAAAAAACTGGGCAACATTGGCGAAGAACTCATTGTCGAGCTAACACAAGCTGGCTATGTACACAACAATACCTTTGGTTCCCATATTGCTGCCGAGTTAACGCAGCTCGTCGATAGCTGGATGCAAGCCTACTGGCATCTGCGAAACAACCACGTCTCCCGCGAAAATGCCACCGAGTGGACCCTTGATATTCTCTCGGTTGCAACCGAGGAAATCCTTAACCCGCACTACCAGCTCAATGCATTAGCTACGTTCGCTTATAATCATTATCTGCAATCATTGCCACGCGATTCTTTTGTCAACGGACAAGACGATGCTACTCAATACGAGATCTGCCTGTATATCGCCGTTCACAAAGCCTTATTAAAATCAGATATTGCACTCGTACGCGCCGATCTGACCAACATGTACCAACAGTCGCCAGCGAATGCCACCGCGTTCAGTGATTTCAACCAGCGTATTGACTCGCTCTTTACGTCCGATTTAACGCTCAAAATTGAACGCAGTGTCAGTAAACATGGCGCACCGATGCGCATCCTTAAGAGTGTTATCGAAAATCAAGAGGACACCACACAATTACTCGACAATCAGGAACATTTCCTGAACTTATACGAACGCACGGTTACCAACGAGTACAAAAACCTCGACCGCCGTCTGACTAAGGGAATTATAAAAAGCATCGCGTTCATCTTCATCACCAAAATCCTTATTGGTGTCGGCATCGAAGTTCCGTATGACCTCATTTTTGTTGGGTCAATCGCACTCATGCCGCTGCTGGTGAATCTACTCGTACCGCCGCTGTATATGGCTGGTCTCAAGCTTGGCTTGCGCTCACCGTCACCAGCCAATGCTCAGGCACTACGTAACTATATTGCAGGTGTTCTGTATCCATCAGAGCAAAATCCAACTCCTGTACTAACCGTCAGCACCAAAGTCGCTTCAGCACGAACCAAGTTCCTGTACACCATTTGTTTCTTTATTCCGTTTGCCATTACGCTGTACGTACTTCATCTATTACACTTCAACGCCGTACAGGCAATCATCTTCTTTGTTTTCCTATCTACTGCGAGCTTCCTGGGCTTCCGCCTGAGCCGCATGATCCGCGAGGTCGAGCTGCTCAACAAGCAACAAAATATGCTCAGCTTGGTTCGCGATTTCTTTTACCTGCCATTTATTGCCGTTGGTCAGTGGCTTTCCCGTAAATATGCCCGAGTCAACATTGTGGCCTTCACGCTTGATATGGCTATTGAACTCCCCCTCAAGACTATTTTGCGTCTCGTGCGTCAATGGACACGGTTCCTAAACGAAAAACACGACGAAATCTACTAAAGAGCCGGGCAGGGGAGCTCTGCCGAGAATATCCGCCCTGGGATGAGCCGTTACTTTGGTGAAACGGCTCCTCTTTTTTGATACTTCCCTGGCGCTCTAAGTATACAATTTTGTATACTTAGACTTTGCAATTATTTGGTGATCTGCTCGTCGGCCCATGCCGCAAACACGCGTAGCTGGCCAAGCGAGAGATCGATCATAGATCGGATGTGCGCCGAACTGCTTCGCTTGCGCTCTTCCAGATGCTCGATAGTTTCAAGCGCGATTCCCCTGCGCATCTCTAGCGCTTCGCGGTATTCGCTTTGTGGCAAATCAGCTGCAAACAAGAGAGCGATCTGGAACGGATCATAGACCACCTTAGGCTCCCACCAGTACTCACTGAGCAAGTGGCGGTATTCTTTTTCGCCGTCAGCCGTGAGTGCATACATCTTCTTGGTGCTGCCCCCCTTTCGCTCAGTTTCCACATGCATAGTGAGCAACCCTTCCTGGGTCATGGTGTTGAGCGCGTGATAAATCGAGCCGTAGGCAATATTCGCCCACTGATCCGCTTCCCAGCGCTCCAGCTCTTGCCGGACCTGATACCCATGGGCTGGTTGTATGCGCCGAAGCGCTCCCAGAATGAGTAGACGCGAAGCAGTCATACTTATAACCCTACCACGTTATTGCAAAAAATACAGCGCTGGTTCGAATTAAGCGTATAATTACAGGTAACAAGCATAAGCTTGTAAGAACCTTAAGGAGGAAAAGCTATGTTAAAGAAGGCGGCGTTACTGGCGGGCGTAATTTTTGTGGTTATTGGCATTGCCGGGTTCATCCCTGCCCTGACCACCAAAGACGACATGGACATGACGTTACTACTCGGCATTTTCATGGTTGGTGGTGTGCACAACATCATCCACCTGCTGTCGGGTGTAGCAGCATTGTTCAGCGCCAAGTCAGAAGTATACGCCATGTGGTACTTCCGCATCTTCGGGCTCGTCTATGGTCTCGTAACGCTCGTTGGATTCATCCAGGGAGACACTGTTCTGGGCATCATCGACGTCAACACAGCAGACAATTTCCTGCACCTCGGTATTTCTCTTGCAAGTCTGTACCTGGGCTTTGGGGTTGCAGCCAGCACCACTGATGCAAAACCAACCAGCACTAGTACGCTATAACTCAGCTTTTCTGACCTACCAAAAAGCTCCCTGTTAGGGGAGCTTTTGCTTTTGTGAGCTCATCAGTTTTTAAAGCGAACGTCGATCTCCTCTTTTGGAATAAATCGGTCAACATGGGCGTAGAGCTCGTAAGCATGGAGGTCGGCTTCAGTTGGCTTATCTCCTTGCAAGCCGCGTGGCCAGAGTCCTAAGTGTCGAACACTATCAATCTCTACTGCGTAGACCACCACCTGCGCCAGCAGATAAATCCAGAACAGCATACCCAGTACGATAGCGAACGTGCCGTACAGGTTATCAAAATTCTTTAGCTGATGTGACACGACAATACTGCCAAACGTCAGCAGAAGCTGAATAATAAGAGCCGCGAAAGCCGAGCCAACCAACATATCCTTAACCGGTACACGACGAGCCGTTGCTACGCGAGCAGCAAATAAGAACACACACAGCACCACGAAGAAACCCACTACGTTGGCGACGATCTTCACCCACTGGGCATGACCCAGTGCCGCGCTAAAACTTGAGACACCCAAGGTCGCCAAAAAACCAAAGGCAATTGTTGCCATAACAATCAGGCTCTCCAGAATATTCTTTGGAAAGCCAGTGCGTCGCATACGTGGCACTTGCCAAATATTATTAAGTGTGTGGCGGAACACATCAGCTGCACCACGTGCACCATAAATGGTTAGGATAATACCGACGGCCAGTCCAAAGCCAGCTCCGTGCAGGCTGTGAATGTTCTGCTGCAGCTGTGTGCTGAGCATAGGAAAGAAGTGCCCAATACTCTCGGCAACCTCAGCACGTACTACGGAGTCGTTATGAAACGCGATCTGCATGATAGTTACAACCACCAGCATCAATGGAAATAGCGACAAAAATCCATAGTAGGTTATGAGTGCCGCCTGATATCCGCCGTTGTCATCACCGTACTTTTTGATGATGGCGTACGGGAGCGCCAGACCAGCGTGACTCTGCTGGAACTTATCGATCTTGTCGAGCAACTTGTTGATTTGCATGAAACCGCTTACTTCTTGTGGCGCTTGGCGAAGTCCGAAGCTTTTTCGACCAGAGCCTCACCCATTTGTGCGACTTCGACGAATGAATGAATTTTTTCTTCGATACGTTGTTGAATCGCATTAACCTTAGCCTTAATAGCAAATACGGCAATAACTAACGCCAAGATAATAATCGTCATCAGGCTCATAAAGATGATACCAATAACATAGAAAGTCGTTTGTAGATCCATGAAAATTCCCCTCCTGGATATTTTTTATTGCTGAGCAACTACTTAATTGTACCGTGTTTTTGCGGTAACGGCGTGAAAGTTTTCACAAGCTGCTGTTTAGCGTTCTTCTGGATGAGGAAAGCTGGACAAATCAATATCGCCAAAATCGATACGGACGCCCATGAGGTGCTCTACTTCGTTTTCAGGATGAGATTCATTGTATTCCTGTGCCAATTTTGACGACAGTGCTGCTTGTGGCAATGTCATGGCAAATGCCGGATTGTCGCTCGCTTCGCGGTTGTCTGCATCATAGACTGTCACTAGTTCCTCAGGTACAAGGCGCGCCAAAGTATTGATGGCATCAGCAGTCGTACTATCACTCACGATAGTCGTTATGCCCTGTTCTTTCAGGGTGACCGCAGCTCCATATAGCAGGCGGCTCCCGAGGCCTCGACGGCGCTGATCTTCATCAACACCCAGGTTCTCAACATATGCCTCACCCTGGGCGTTACGGCCAATATGCAAGGCATTCTGGGGATTTAGAACAGAAAACGTAAAGCTTCCTGTTTCAGGATCATGAACATATGTTACTGGTGCTTCGTCAAATAAACGCTGGGCTTCGCTGGCTGTTTCGTCTGCTAATAGTTCGGCGAGTTGTTCGTCGGTCAAACCAGAGAGATCTTCGGGATATTCTTCGTGGTTACTCATGTGCATTATTATAACACATTAAGCTTATGTTTACAACGTACTTTAGCGGTCGAAGACCCAGAATGGGATGTTCTTGCTGTTGAGGTCGCTGATGAATTCGGTGATTACTGGCGCATCTTTTGATCCGAATGGATTGTTGTTGCTCCAGTATGACCAGTTCGTTTCTTCTGAAGCTTTGCTCTTGTCTTGAGCAAAGATGTTTACCGAGATGTCGTAACCCTTGTTTTTGAGAATTTCAGCCTGTGTGGCAACAGTGGCCAGCACTGCCTTACGGCGTTCGGGAGTCATCGTGACGGTTGCTTCTGGGTCAAGGGTATATTTGCTGGCAAAGCTACCAGTGTTGAACCAGACTTTCTTGGTGCCAAGGCTGTCAGCCATTTCGGTCAGGATCTCAGGGTTTAGGAATTCAGCAGCATTGAGGATCGCGCCGCTGCCACCAGCGCGTGACATCCACGGGAAACCCTGCAGGCCAGCATAGTTGATTGATCCAGGCGTAATACCCTTTACGTATGGGAGCAAGCTGCTGTAGTCACCGTTTTCCCAGTTAAAGTCAGAGGTACTGTAGGTGGCTGAGTTCAGCATGACACTGGTTTGGGCGGTTGGGAATGCCGCACGCAAAGCTGCAACGTAGTTATTGACCGATGGTGCGAAGTACTGGGGTTCGTTGTTCTTCCAGTACGGCAGGTTTGCCTCGGGAAATGGCGTCCAGATGCCAAGTTGGCTATCTGTAATGCCATTGCTCTTGAGTGCCTGGAAATACGCAGCATAGGCGCTGTTGTAGGCGCCGTTTGCAGTGAGTGCAAAGTCAATCTGTGTACCTTCTTTGTCGGTTGGCTCGGCAATGACCAATGGGCGTACGCCATGCTTTGAGAAATCCTGCAGCATAGCAGCATCTTCTTTGGCGTAAGAAACAGCTTCGTCAGCCGTCGTTGGCATTGATACGAATACCATCACTGTGCCTGTTACATATGAGTGACAGGCCTGTTGGTAGACGCCCAGCTTAACTAAAGGAGCAGCTTTTGCCCCCTTGAGATCAAGTGGCTTTTGCGTACTACAATTATCGGTGGTTACAACTTCGGTCTTGCTGTGGTGGCCAAAGCGTTTGAGCGCATCGAGCGGCTTGATGCCAGTCATGAACTGGTACACCGTTGCAGCTGAAAACAACATCAGGCCCAAAAAGATCATGTTGATAAGAACAATGTGACGACGTTTCATCCTAGATACCTTCTCGCTTCCACTGCTGCCATTCCAACGAGTCACCACGAAGTACCATGTGTGTACTGCGTAATAACGCATGGAATTCAATCCATACCACGATGTAGAACAATGGCCAGGTTATTGGCCACATGGCCAGTAACTCGAGCCGCTCACGAAATGTCAGGCGCGTGCCAAAAATAGCAACCATAAAGTATGAAATACCAACAAAGAGCATGCTGAGCGCCAACGAGACATACTCACCAGATACGATACTGTAGGTCAACAACAGTGTTGCGCCAATTGGCTCAAGTAGCAGCTGAATTTCGGCAAAGAGTGCGAAGGGCAGGATAAACCAGCCCAGGAACTTGTTGTGGCCACGATCGAGCGAGAAGAACATGCGACGATAGTGCAAGAAAGTGTCAAAACGACCCTTTTTCCAGCGCAAACGTTGGTTAATTAAGCCCATGTAACTTGCGGCACCTTCGGTGTAGCAGACTACATCTTCGGCATAAATTGAGCGCAAGCCGTGGAACTTGCTGCGCATCGACATTTCAATATCCTCGGTCTTGTTGGCTTCGTCGAACATGCCAAAGTAGTCAAAAGTTTTGGCACGACGGAATGCAGCACAGGCACCACCATAGATGTACTCGGCGCCCATGACACAGTGAGCTCGCTTGAAGTAAAAACCAAACAGGTATTCGAGCTGCTGCATGCGGCCAATCAGACGACCACGAATGTTGCCGACTCGTACCTGGCCAACGACGGCAGCGACGCGTGGATCACGGAAATGCTCAACAAGGTTAGTTAAAGCATCAGGGGCCAATGCCGAGTCAGCGTCCATGGTCAGAATGATGCTTCCCTTGCTCTTTTTGATACCATAGTTCAGCGCCCGGCCCTTACCACCATTTTCGATGTAATGCTGCACGACGTGAGCGCGTTTATGCGTCTTCTTGTATTTCGCGATAAACTTGTCGACAAGCTCACGAGAACCATCGGTGGAACCGTCGTTGACGATAATAATTTCTTTGTATGGGTACTTGTTAGCGATTACCGATTGTACGGTGCGCAAAATACCGACTTCTTCGTTCCAGGCCGGAATGATAACCGAGATAACGGGATGGTAGTCACGAACTTCGCCGTATTTTTTAACTTCCTGCTTGATAACACGATTGCGGCGAATTGATTGCGTTACTGAAAAGAACGCTGAAAAAACCAGGAACACAAAGTATTTAACCACCATGATTGTGGCCAAAAAGATGGTCAGGTTGCGGAACATAAGGAAAAGGGTCTCGTTGGTCATTACTGGTCGACTCCCTGGACGGATAATAAGTTTGCTTCAACAACAACATTGCGGTGTTGCACGGGGTCATTACAGCTGATGATCAGCTTGCTAACGGCACCGGCATCACTGGCAACATATGGAACAGAATCAGAAACTATCTTGGTGGCAGAAATACGATATACATATCGCCAGTCTTTATCGGTGTCCATAAAGATGTTACTGCCCACTTTTGGCAGGTTCTGGTCGCTGACAGTGCGGAAGCCTTCGCGGCAGTACAAAATTGCCACGCCGATGTTACCATCGCGAGGTGCTTCGGGTACTAACAGATGCAGCACGTTTGCACGAGCAAGCCACACGCCATCTTTCTGCTGAATCGGTGCTGCGACGGTAAAACGTGAGTTACGCTCGGGCAACTTGAGTGTTCGAGGACGGCCAAAGCTACCGAAAAGCTTTTGGTTGTCAAAAGAGCCCTTGTCGAGGCCATAGGTAGCGCTCAAAGATGAGAGGTTAATTGGGTCGAGCGTGTGCACGAATGGCAATGATCGGTTATAGATAGACTCGTAGCCTGACATGAGCAAAAACGCGCTGATGAAACCACAAACACCAAAAATAATAATGCGTGAGGTCCAGTCTCTGGTGTTTTTCAGCAGACGTTTCATGCTTTTTTACCCTTTTTGGAGTAGCGAGTAATGAGACGTTTTGTGCGCCAGTCAACAAATTTGCGAATACTGATCGCAACAACGTTAGCGATAAAGACGGCTGCCAAGAAAAGCAGGTATAAGTACCAGAGTACGAGATAGGGACTGTCGTTTGCGCTAGAGATGGCCACCACTACATCGATCCTTACTCCTGTATATTTTTCCACAGGGTCAATTAAATTTCACAACGAATACCGTTGATTATACCACTCTTATGTATATTCAACAATATTTTTGTATTTTTGTCATTTAAATTAAGTAAGAGATACGGGCTCACCCGATCGTTCGACATGTTCCCAGCTCGCGGTATGCATTTCGCGCTTAACCAGTTGCTTTGTCTTGCGAACAGATTGGATAAGGGCCGCAAACTCAACAGCCGTCAGAATGTACATCAGGATGTACACTGTTGGCAGTACAAGCGCGAGACCTATTTTGGATTTGGTTGATTCACTTTCTTCCCCTGATATCATCAGGAAAACAAACGCAGTTACTATCAGATAGACGCTAATCATAGACGTCATGTCAGCATAACGTACAACCACATATATAATATAGCCGACTAAAATAGGCTCAAGCAACAGCACAATTTCGCCGACGATGGCATAAGGCAGCTGGTACCAGGTTAAACGCTTGTCGTACTTTTCAGATCGATTAAAAAACATCGCTTGGTTCTTAATAAGCGTCTGCATGCGGCCATATTTCCAGCGAAAACGTTGGCGAATCAGCGACTTGAACGATAGGACATGCTCGGTATATGCCACCGAGTCAGCAGCATAGTGCACTTTGTACTTCTTGTTGCCATAGTGGCGAATCAGCTTTACGGTCAGGTCAATGTCTTCGGTCATCGTATCGGTATCGTAAAGGCCCGTTTTGAGCAAAACTGAACGGCGAAATGTTGAGCCTACGCCGCCGACAATATACTCCATATTAAAGACGGTCAGTGCTCGCTTCATACGGTATGAAATAAGGTACTCAAAGCGCTGTGCGATACCCAATATCTTTCGTGAAGGAATAACTTTTACATTTGATGCCGCAGCAATCACATATCGATCGCGAAAGTGTGCCACCATGTTCTTGATAGCATCAGGATCGAGTAAGGAATCTGCATCGACAACCATAATCAAACTTCCCTTTGCCCATCGTTGGACCGCCCGGTTGATTGCCGCCGCTTTTCCGGCGTTCTGCTGGTGCACCAGCGTAATACTGCCCGGATGTTGGCGTCTGAAGTTTTTGAGCATCGCCAGAGTGCGGTCTTTAGAACCATCGTCAACAACAATAATCTGTACTTTCGTATAACTATTCGCCATGACTGACCTGACAGTCCGGATAACTCCCGTCTCTTCGTTGTATGCCGGGATGATAACACTCACCAGTGGTCGATAAGGTGTTTTGTGTTGCTTGGCACGACGAATAATTTGCTTGATATCATAGATGTCCGATCCCACCAGCATACTGAGCACGCGAATAAAATTCAGCAAGCTAAGGAAGGCAATCAGATTGTACATGTTACGCGAGAGATTCATGGCTCGTCTCTCGCATTGCTACGTCTTGCTTGCCTACAAGTTCAAAGCGCATAATACGGCGTTCCTGAAAATGGCTGCCCGTACAAGTTATGAGCAAAACACTGTTCTGATACTTGGTCTGTAACGGTGACGTATCGTGTGGCTTGACGACAACATCACCAACATAGCGAAGTGTATAGGTCGTGCCATTGCTTTGGGTAATATGCAGGATTTCGTCTGCAGCGATGCCATCCAGGCGCATAAATACTGCCGGAATATCATGGCCGTAGATGACTGGTGTTGCCGGCAACGTCATACCCGTTTGGTCGGTCACTGGCTCCATAACGAACGCATTTGTGCGGTCTAGGGACCAGGTTTGAGCCTGTGCGTTATAAGTGCCGGGCTTGATCGCGAGATTAATATTCAAACGCGGCAGCTGCAACGCTACGGGCTCCTGCAGCGTAAATGACTTTTGGGCTATTGTTTGTTTTGTCGCTGTCGCAAGAGCGGCAGTGTTGCGGCGAGCACCTTCATGGCGCTTCAGGGCGGCTTGGAGCTTTGGTATGCCAAGATAGCAGCAGCCGCCGATAATAAGCAGTGTTGCGAGTCCTGATACAACCAACCGCCCCGAAATACGCATGATAGTTACTTAAGCTTCGACGCTGTATTTGCGACGAATGACTCGTACTGCGAGCTGGCTGATGATAGCAACGACGCCAATAGTGATGGCGCTATACGCCAAAATTGACCCGATGGTGTTACCGCCAGTATTTGGTAGCATTACTGCTCCAACTCCGGTTACTGCTACGCTTCCCACCTTAGGACCTGCACCTTTTCCGTACATTGCATCTTCCTCCGTTTTTAAACACAAAAAGGGCCGACCACTTCAGTGGTAGACCCTCTTCGTCGTTACTTATACCTACACTGTAGCAGGGGTGTGGATAAATGTAAACTATATTACAACAATGCGCTTATGGTTGGTTCGCTTGTGCGTTTTTTGGCATAGAAAAAGAGGCCCTTTCGGACCCCTTTTTAAGCTTGCGGCCTAGTATCGGTCGTTTGGATCACCAGCGTAACCACTACCACCGTGGGCAACTACCCAGTTGTAGCATTGGTTAAGACTGTTGAAGCCGTATACGTACCAATAACCTTTGTTACAATCAGCCTTACTGCTTGGAGCAGGGGTTGATACGTAGCGAAGACAGTGGTCGAGATCCTTGAAACCAAGGGCCTTCCAACCTTCACCGCCGTATTGCTTGTAACAAACTTTTTGTGCGGTTGGCTTCGCAACGTCGAAGTAGCTTGGTGCAGCTGCTACGACACTACTAGCACTAACGGTAGCGACCGCAGCAACGACGACAAAACCAGCTACTAGCTTAGCGGAACGAATCCGCTTCACGAATGAACTAACGATTTGTTTCATCTGCATCTCCTACTGTTCAATTTAAATTGACCGTACTCTTCTAACTTTAGGCTAATTTAAGGTGTAAATCAACTATTTATCCACAGTTTTTCGAATAAGATCCCATTCTTCACGCAAAATGTTAACCATAGCGATCAAAAGGAACAAAAATGAATACTGCGCAAATACGTTTGCAAGCGTATGATTCTGCGCAATGGTCAGGATCATCGCACTTACCAATGTCACAATCATCATCTTTAGAATCTCCAGACCGCGAACATTGACGATAACCGCAACGACGCCAAAAATCAGGATCAGTAAGTTACCAACTGTTGCATTCTGGAACAAAACACCAACACCAGCCAGCACCAGGATACCAATGGTGTAAAAGGCAATCAATGCGCCAGTTGACAGTTCAATACCTTTAAATTTGGTACGCCACTTTGCCGGGATAACCGCTGATAGACCTTGTTGCTTTCTCATTATTGCACCTCATAAAACTTAATTGTTGGAATGTCCTGGACCACCTTGAGACCCTTTTGGTGGTTAAGGAAATCATACTTTTTGTAATCATTCTCTTTTACCAGTATGACAAATTTAATGTGGCGCTGCTTCAGCGTATCTATAAAGTCGCTGCCATCGCCCTTCATGGCCGCTGGCAATACGGTCTCGCCAATATCTTTCTGATCGCTTGAAGTACGATATGCTGAAGCGCCATCCATCTCCGGGTCATTGCTGGATACGATTCTATCACCAAAGAACTTCTGGGCAGGACTAGCCACAATACGACCGGCAAAGTCATAGCGCATATACAAATGCCACGGCAAAAACAGAATCTTACAGTCACCCGTACAGGTTGCATCGAGCATATCTCGCGCCGCATACCACTGCACGGGATAGTCAGCAGAGCGCAACTGGCCATGGAAGCCCCATAGCATAAGCGAGCTGCTCAAGAGTGGCACGGTCATGAGTACTGTGAGGGCCGAAGTAAGGTGCTGTTGGATACTGCGGTCTTCCATCCAGGCAGCCAAACGCGCCACAGCGACAGCGCCAAAATAGCTATAGCCAAAGACGATCAAGCCCACAAACTTTTGTGGTTCGCGGTAACCTGCGAAGAACGGCACATGTCGAACCAGAAATTCATTAAATGGCGCAACAAAGGTCCCCGCGGTGCCAATGCCTAAAACAACACCTGCAATAATAATCAGCATCATCATCGCCGTAACGTTTCGACGGCTTCGAAAACTCGATACTACACCAAACGCAACAACACACCACAGCAGCACAATCGGCACCAACCACCAGACATACGTGTCAGCTGGAACCATGAAGAGGTTTTTGCTTTCGCCCCAAAAGCCCTGCATCGCCAGCACATTACCAAATAAACCCAGGTGACCGGGGTCGGTAGCAAACGCCTGCTGGTCGGCCTGCGTGAAGCTGCCAACGATTTCTGCAGTCGTCCCCTTGCCCAGCGCCGACGGAATCAGCCAGTAGCTATTTACAACCAGCGCTGCGAGAATTGCAATTGCCGCCCATTTCAGGAAGGCTTTGCGCCAGGCGCGTATCTTGTATACCTTCGCTGCCGTCAGGGTTACCACAAACAGTGTTATGACCACCAATAAGCCTAGGGCATGTAACGATACGATTGCGATTAAGCTCGTCCATCCAACCAGCCATGCCGTTGTTTTAAGCTCTGGTTTGCCGCAAAAGCGAATCAACGCCACGGCAAAAAATGGGATAAGCGCATACCCCAACAAGACCGCAAACTGGCCCGCCATAAACCGTGAATAGGTAAACGGGTTAATCATATATAGGAGTCCGCCAAAGTAGCAACCCCACTGCCACACATCGGCGAGTGATCGCGGACCGATCTTTTGCAAAAAGCGGTGCATGCCATAGCCAGACAAAAACAAAATACCAAACAAGATCAGTTTTTGGATAGTTGCGCTGGGAACCACGAGGTTAAGAACGTGTAAAAATCCCCAAAAGATGTACAATGGCCCGCTGGCATATGCTGGTATCTCTATCTTTGGGGCAAAGACCATATCAAGGGTCAAGACAAAGCCGGGGCGCAACAGCGGCAAAAGCACCAAGAACGCCAAACCGCAGTAAACTGCACAGCGGATAGCAAGCTGTTTGTAGTAGTCAGGCGTCTTGGCTTCGTTTGTCATCTATCTAAATAGTACTCGTCAATTCGATGTAATCGGCTCTTTTTGCAAGATTTTCTTTACTGAGTTCGTAAAACTTCTGTGCAACCTGTTCGTAATTTTCGTACACATTGCTGAACATTTCTGGCAACGTTTCGAGGTGCTCGAGATCAGTACAGAACTCCCCAATGCCATTGTCCTGAAACAGTGACATAACTTTTGGTCGATAGGCGATACCGATTGCCGGTGTGCCGTTTAACATGCCCAAAATATCAGTATGCAAACGCGTACCAATAATGACGTCACTGTCGCGCAGTTGTGCAACAATGGTCTCCAAGTCGCGTGGTTCGAACATATCTGCCTGGCGGGTTAGGCTGGCCTGCAGTTGCTGTGATGCCCACAGGTCATCCTTTGGCTCATCGTTTGACACATGCATTGGCAAAAGTGTCACCGTAAATTTGTCTTCTGGCAAGCTATTGATCAACTTACTAGTTGCCTCAACTAACCGCGGAAAATTAACATCCGGGTTGGGGATAGACTGCAAAATAGACACAGTCACATGAAAGGGGCGATCGGCGGTCTTTGTGTGAAGCACCGACCGGTTGTATGGCAGGTTAATTGCCAAATCGGGCAGTACCTCAACATTTTTTAGTCCAATAACCTGTGCGCTGCGCTTTTCGCGTACCACCACACGTTTTGCCATTCGGGCCGAGATTCGGGCTAGCGCCAATGAAAATCCGTGCAAGCGGCCAATGCCAACGCCAACGTAGTAGATCTTTTTGCCTGTTAGCCGCAGAAGCGTGTTCAGAATGATCATCTTGTACAACAAAATGCGAGGCATGCGCGTGCCATACAGCTCAACCCACAGATCGCCACCCCAGTAGACAACTTCTTTAATCTTGAAGTACAATGCAATCTTTTTGAATGTATCGCCAGCGCTTACCGTTGAAATGGTCTTTACCTTATCACGGAACTGCTGCGGCAACAATGAATCGTCTGCCGAGTTGATGTACACATCGCGGTCTTTAAAAAGCTCTAGGGCACTGTGCAAAAATACATCGTCGCCCGCATTGCCGCGTCCGTATGCGCCAAGCAGTAAAATGGGTTTTTTAGCGTCTTCTTCGTGCATATCTTCTAACCTCCGTCTTTGCTGGTTGTGTATCTTCATCATCTTCACGACGTCGCAGGAGCGTTACGCCCACCGCTATCGCCAGACAACCGACTAATGTCGACACACTAATTATCAATCCGATATTAAACCATTTTTGGGCAGTAAATGTTGTTGTCAAATGCAGGTCGTAGCTGCCGTCGGCATTTTGCGTACAGGCGCTCGGGTGAGCCTTACAAATCTCTGCAGGTTGGATGTACCAGGCATTCTGGAAACCATTTACCTTCAGGTGGCTGGTACTGTCCACTACTGGCGACAGCTGCCACGCAGGGCTATATTGTTCGCTCATCAACAGAATAAATGGCTTGGTAGCACCTTTGATCGTAACTGCTTTCTTGGTGTTACTGGTTTGCTCGAATGTAATATCTTTTGGCTTAGCCATATCAACAGTTGGACTACTGACGGCGTAAAAGCGATTCTTTATGTCTGGTACTTTCTGCAATACAAAGTTATCATAGCGATTTACGACGTACTCAGACTTATCTTCATCGCTGCTGTAGGCAAAGACTGCCAGGCTTAGCTCATGCACATCCGATGGCAATGTGATAGCTTTGCTGTAGGTGTGCCAACCGCTATCTTTGATTGGCATTTTTTCTTCAATATACGTCGAAGCTTTGTCGTCCATTGTTATATTAATGCCCGCGGCATCAGCATTTGGGCTTTGGTAATCAAACTCGAGCAGATATGTCGAACCACCCTGTACTGGTATTTTTTTAACGTCAGTACATGCGGTGTGTGCGCGTGCCTCTAACTGCAGTGACTGCCTACCGTCAGACGCTTGGCTCTTGTTCAGTGACATTTTAAGGTCAGAGTTTTTGTCGAAGGCATTACAGTCGCCAACTTCTTTTTGCCACAAGCCGTTCTCGAATGAGCCGTTCGTAATTTCATTCTTGTAGTCATCGGATTTATAGCTGGCAAGCTGATCCTTTTGCACGGCAACTTTTTGCAAACTCCCAGTAGCGCTATCAATCGTCGCCACCGTGCCAAGCGTCGATAGCTGTGGCTCTGCAAAATAGATCATTGCCGTATCTTTAACCTGGTTTGATGGACGCGTTATAAGTCGAACAGTTGCCTTTGTAGCACCCTGCGGAACAGTAACCGCCGCGTCAAGCGTATGCCAGCTGGCGTCAGCAATCGGAATATCTTTGGTAATCTTTTGGCCATTGTCAAAAGATATCTGATAGCTAAGCATCTGGGCGCTAATACCCTTGTAACGGAAATGCCACAAATACGTGCCGGGGTTAATGGCAAATGCGTCCGGGCCAGTACACGCTGCGTGGTTATTCGCCGACAAGGCAATGACTCGCTCGTCAATCGAGCCATCCATCTGGCTACTCATCGCTATATCAGCTTTTTTGCCGCCATATGGCACACAGTCTTCGGGATCTTTTTGCCACAAGCCATCTTTGCCGACTTTCGGCAATATGCTCTTGGAGTCAACGGAATACAATGTTGAGTCTTTACGGGGCGAACCCAGGTTAACTTGATCTGACTTACGAGAAACTTTATTAACTGCGTCACCGGTTTGCAGCATATACGTTTTGTTTTTCAAAAGCGGCACTGTTTGCGGTGCGCTTGATGCCGTCTGGGCTCCGAGCACTGGCTGTTGCAGTGTTTTTTGCTGAAACGTAATTGCCGAATCGGTAGCCTTGTATGACGTCTGCTTATATGACTGGTCAAAGTAGTATGACGTCTGCTTTGTTGCGTCAGTTTGGGCGAACGGCAATTGGCCCTTTTTGACATCTGCCAATGTATAGCCCGCAAAGAGGTCGGTAACATCAGTGGTATACGCCGCCTGCCTTGTAGCCTTTGTGTCATCGTGAATCATAAAGACCGGATCAGTGGCATCCTTAAATAGACTATAAGCCGACGACAGGTCGTCACTGCTCTTAACCGAGAAGACATTCGTGGTGCTTGAGAAGTACGGCTTGATAGCTGTCTTGGTTTCGTAAATATTAAAACCCGGCACCTGCTTGTCGGCTTTTTTGAGGTATGGCGAGCTTGCCAAAACTTTGTTGAAAAGTTCCGGATCGTCATTGTAACTTCGATAGAAATTATCGCTATTAGCAACGTCGCGCATCGGTACCACAATGTAGCGAATTGCACCGTTCGACATCATAACGGGCATATAGTTTTGCTGCAGCATGCTCATAATTTCGTCGGTTGTGGTGGCGTTATTGTTTTCGACATAACTGCCATCAAGGTCTTTCCAGGAATCCGACAACAACTTCGATGCACTCACCGTTGGATGCGTAGCGCTGGCCAAGCCCCAGCGTGATTTTTGTGGTACCCACAAAATGCGGTCATACGAGGAGTCATTCAGCATGTTGTTCACTTCTTCGTATTGCGATGGCATCTTACGATCAGCAAAGGTTGCACCAATCTTACTACTCGAGACCGGAATCAAGTTGGGCAAAAATAACATACTGAGCGCGGCAAACACTCCAATAGTCAGATACTTTTTATGGTACTTGCGCTTTACATACCAGAAAAGTGACGGGATAAGAATGGCATATGACAAAGTAATGAGAATGTAGAATTTGCTGGCTTCACGGAATAGATTAAAACCAGGTACGTTCTTAAAGAGCCAGTAATACAGCGATGGGAATGGGCCGTCTGACTGCTTGGAAAGCAAAATGCCCAAAATGCCAATAATCATAAAGAACAAAATAACGCGGCTGCGGCGGTTGACCGCAAAGCCAGTGATTGCTGCAATCGGTATAAGCCAGAAATAAAACGGAATCTGGTGCAAAATAAACGGCTCAATAACGCCACCGCTCCAGAATGGATGCAACAATGTCAGTGTTTCAGAGATGTTAAAGAATTCGTTCCCAAATAGTGACGATTCAATAACGCCACCACCAGCGGCTGCGCCGCCGGCATATTTCAGACCAAGCAACCAGTACACATTCATAAGTCCAAATAACACTAGGGGAGCTGCATACAATCCAAACGTCTTAGCGACCGACCAGACGGTCAGCTTGTGTTTTGGCATATATATAAAGAAGAAGTGGTAAATTGCCAGCAAGATTAGGATGCCGGCCAGAATAGTTGCCGAGCGTGGCTCATATGCACCGCTAATTGCAAACGTAACCGCACACAGCACAACTTGTACAATATCCCGCGATCCAATTGCCTTCAGATAGAACAAGATAACCAACGGGGCAAACGCATAGGCACCCGCCAATGTTAAGTGACCGGTAAGCAGCGCAAGATAGTAGGTATTCGCCGCGTACACAATCGCGCCCAGGATTGCGGTAGCTCGATCGTTAAAGATATGCTTAACCAAGAAGTACGATCCGAAGATGGCGAATAGAACCGCTGGCCATAGGTGAATCAGACGTTCGTTGATCGCATAACTCATACCTACATAGTGTGTGAGCCAACCGTAGACGGCATAGGTAGGAGCCTGTCCGGCATCGATAAGCACGCGTCCAAACTGGTTGTCAGATAGCCAGGTCGAGAAATAAAAACGGCGAAGCGTATCTGAAGTAACATCGAGCATATAGCCCCAGTCACCTGCCGTTCGCACACCAAAGTGCAAGAACCACGAATTAAATACCGCGGCAATAACAGCCAGCGGGGCCAGGATACTAAGCAAACGTGTAACTGTTGAATCTTTGAGGTTCTTCAAAGAGACCTATCCCTTCTTTGCTATGCTCAACAAATCATTATACATTTCTTTGTAGACTTCTTCAGCGTTAAACTTCTTGTCTACATAATTATAAGCCGCCGTGCCAATTGCCAGGAAGTCCTGAGGCTTAGCCTGGCGCAGCCGCGCCAGCTCCTGAATCTTTTCAAGAAAGAGCGCTGGATTTGCTGGCAACAGATAGCCCGTCTGGTTGTGCACGATAACCTCGCGTGGACCAGGGATGTCAGTACAGATAGCAACCTTTCCAGCAATCGCTGTTTCGATAGCGACCTTGTTTAGCGTTTCATATTCAGAGGTTATAACAGTTACGTCTGTCCAGTTGTACAGCTCGGTAATCTTTTCGTTGTCAACATGCCCCAGATATTCAACGGCATCTATGGTGCTCGCTAACTTTTTGATTTGGTTCACAAACGCCGTGTCACCTGACCCGGCAATTTTCATCTCGTAGCCATCGTGAAAATCAGCATCAAGCTGCTTGATAATATTTGTCAGCAGCGAGATACCCTTTGCCTCGGTCAAACGACCAACAAACAAAAGGCGAAGTTTGCCGTTGTGTGACATGCGTTTTGGCAACTTTGGAATATCAAAAGCCTGCCCAATGACTTTAACGTTCTTAAACTTCAGCTTTTGTTTCACCAGTTCAAGGTCATCATGGTTATTTACCTGGATTAACTTCAGGTGCTTTGTCAACTGGCGATATACAAAGCCAGTGTAGATCAGATTATGCAATCGCGCACTCAACGATGGTGTATTTGGGTAGTACACCGGTGTGTGTACGCCGATCATGACTGGCGGCAATTTCTTAACGCCGATCTTGTTAAGCACCGTCATCTCGATCACTTCATTTTTGGAATAAATAGCATCCGCCGTTTGCAGAATTTCTGTTAATTCTTGCACTGAATCGGCACGCAGATAGCGGACATCTTTGAGCTTTTTCATGATCACATCATATGATTCACGGTAAATCGCCTTCGGGTCCTGCTTGCGTCCAAAGTAGATGGTCAGGATATGCTGCAATTTCTCTACCACGCGTGGCGTCATTGTTACAATTGTCACATCTAAATCTCTGTACCGCTCGGCCAAGCCCTGAGTAGTAGCCATGAGATAATTCTCAAAACCACCAGCTTGTTCTAGGATTCCATATGAGAAAAAGACAGCGTGAAACTTTTGTGGAATAGGTGCAGACTTGGTCATGGGGGGTTCCTTAGCTTTTCAGTTTTGCCTTAATAAGTCCGAAGCCACCAGCAGCAAACTCACCAGTCTTGAGGGTAAGCGCGCCAATGCCATAAAACGGGTTGCGGAATAACTTGCCCGGCTTCGACAAAAAGAGTACATAACGAGCAAGTGGTCCAGACTTGTTGGTCAAGATTGTCTGATCTTTGTTTGCGTCAAAATACGCACTGGCATTACTAGCGTAGTAATACGTTTTGCGCATGGTTTTGCCAAAATAGATACGGCCCTCATTGTGATAAATGTACGCTTTGCTGCGTCCTACTTCGGCAATTTTTCGAATACGGCCGGTCAAGTCCCAGTCTTCACCGCCAGTCATGTTTTCGTTGTAGCCACCAGATTGCTCATAGACTTTTTTATCAAAGAATCGTGCGGCCTCAATCCAATCAACACCAACGTAAAAGGAGCGTTCCAGTTTTTTGCACTGAGCCCAAAAACCTTCGCCAAATGACTCTTCCGGAATGATCAGCGCACCATACACATGATCGGCGATTGTCTCCACGCAGCTGGAGATAACATCTTTGCTTAACTCCATGTCCGAGTCGATAATACAAACGTACTGACCCGAGGATTTTTGCACCGCGTAGTTGCGCTGAGCTGAACGCTCTGGGCCTTTGTCGTAGACGTGTGTAGTAAAACGTGCGGCAATTTCTTTAGTATCGTCAGATGAATTATTGTCAACCACCAGCAATTCGATATTTTTATACGACTGTGTAGCAATAGATTGCAGGCAAGCCTCGAGCGTTGCGTGGTTGTTCTTGGTGGTAACGATAACAGTTACGAGTGGCTGTTTCATGCGGTAATTCCTACTGCTTCCTTAAAGTCTTTATAGCTCTGATCGAAGGTAATCGATTTGCTCCACTCCCAGGCTGCCTGGCGCATCGCATCATAGGTTGCGTCGTTTCGTAACAATGTCACAATTCCGTCTGCCAAACTAGCGGGATTTTCGGCGGTCACGACACCCGTTCGCAACGTGCGGACACTGTCACGCAAACCAGCAACGTCATAGACGACGGCTGGCGTTCCCTGACTATTGGCCTCGGTCACGATAATGCCCCACCCTTCTTCGATAGACGTTACTAAAATGGCATGGCACTTTTGCATTAGCTCCATTTTTTCTTCGTCTGTCGTACGACCCAGGTATTCAATGTCAGTGCGATACGGGCTCTGCTTAATATAATTCATTACCTTTTTGCCATAGGCGCTGTTGGCGCTGCCAGAAACTTTGAGTTTCAGATTGGGAATCTTCTTTTTGGCAATCTCAAAGGCTTTAATCTGGTCGATTGTACGTTTCATGGCGCGCATACTGCCGTGGCTTAGCACCGTTGGTTCAGCAAATTTCTGCACGCCGGTCAGTGATGCAAGTCCTTCAATAGGAATTCCCTCCGATATGATGTGCGTATTGTTGGCATCAAAACCAAACTTTGCCATCTCTTGCTTGCTGCTTTCCGAAACAGTAATAAGCGGTGTTCGCGCCAGGCTGACCAAACGGGTCGCAAGTGGCACCAACAGGTAATAGCCCAGGAAACTAAACGGTGCGGGAATCTCGTAAAACCAGTTAACACGCGCCAGCTGGTGATACAGCATATAGCGTGGCTTTTTACGACCAAAGAATACTGCAAAGTACGGCGCGCCACCGTTCACTTCTTCGATGACAGCATCATATTTGTTTCGCAAGTGACGAATATAGTGCCACAAAGCCTGAAACGGATGCGTATATCGGCTGCTACCGACACGGATTATCTTGAGGCCAGGAATCTCACCCTCGTCTGTGGCGCCTTCGTAGTCGGTTGTTAAAAGCGTCACCTGATGACCATCAGCCAGCAAACGCTTACAAATTTCGTGGCAGACAATTTCGGCACCACCCGCTTCGGGGTGACGAATATCTTTCCAGGTTATCCAGAGTATGTTCATGCGTCGACGGTCTCGTTCTCCACCTCGATAAATGGATGACGAAGTCGTCGTTTTTCACGGGCTGTGCGCTCATCCTGGCTGATATGTGGAATGGGTCGGGTTGGTGTGCGGCGAACAATATACAGTGGTCGATTAATAACTTCTGCATGAATGTGCGCGATGTATAACGAGATCAGCCCCAGACATGCCAACACCACACCCACCAGGAACATGGTTAACACCGCCAGCAGCGTGGGACCGTGAATACCCCAGTTGTATGGATCGTGAAATACAAAGCGCATGATGCCCAAAAATGCACCAAGCGGTATGCTAATGGTCAAGATAAAGACACCCAGGTAACCGGCAATCTTGAGCGGCAATAAACTATACGACGTAAAGCTATTGATCGCCAGTTCAACTAATTTCTTAAAGCTATACGTTGGCTCACCGTTTTGTCGGGGTGCCTGTTGAAAGTAAATATAGTCACGCTCGTAACCAAGCCAGTCGATAAGACCACGGGTAATACGATTGCGTTCAGTCAACTCATTGAATGCGTCAACGACTTCGCGGTCCAGAAGGCGGTAGTCTGTTGCGTTTGGCGTAATCTTGGCATGACCGATTTTCTGCATAATTCCATAGAAACATTTCGCGCCAAGAGCCCGAAGCTTACTCATATTTCGTTTTGCGAACACGCCAACAACAACTTCGGCGCCAGCTTCCCACTTTTGGATAAACTGACCCATGAGTTTTGGTGGCATCTGCAAATCGGCATCCATTACGATAACTGCATCACCGTTTGTTTGCGCAAAACCTGCACTAACTGCTGCTTCTTTACCAAAGTTTCGCGCCAGCTGCACGAGCTGTACTCGGTGATCGCGGGCAGCGGCTAATTGAATAGCTTCGACTGAGTCATCCCGACTGCCGTCATCGACAAGCAAGAACTCGAAATCGTAATCAAGCGCGTCTGCGCGCCGGCCCAATTCCTCTACTAAGAGTGGTACGTTTGCGGCTTCGTTGTATACCGGCACCACCACGGATATTAGTTTGCGTTGGTTTGTGGATTTTGTGTGTTCAGAGTTTGGACTTTGGCTGGATTGTCTAGAGCTCATCACTTTCCTCGCATCCTATGCGTTACATTATTACTTACGAACCACAGTGCAAACATGCCAAGCATACTTACACTTCCATACAATAAACTGTTCACGACGGCATCAAGGGTCTGGTGCTGCAATGCGAGCAAAGCAGCGGTCACTCCCGCCCCCAAGATGACGATAACACTAATCTGATAACGACGCAGTGCGATATAATACGAAACCACCAGATTCAGAATGGAAATAACAAACATGACCAGGCTCAGGCGGCCCAACAAGTGCGCATACGTTGTATAAGCATGCCCCATCAGAATAGACACAATTTTATGTGAGAACAGTATAAAAATTAACAGCGCAGCTCCGCCTAACGTGCCCAACAGGGCCATGGATTTGATAAATAGACCAGTATTTTGCTTTGCTGGGTTATTGATTCTAACAGATGGTAAAAGCACCTGAGCAATCGAAGATGTCAGGAAAAAGATCATGCGTGCAACCGTCGAGACACCGGCATATCGACCGGCTGTTTCGGCATCAAAAAAGTGCTTTACGACAAAAATATCGACGCTCGACAATATAGTAATTGTCAGCGATCCGCACAGCACCAGCAGGCCATACCGAATTTCGGGTGCCAGAATTCGCCAGCTTGGCAGACTCTTAATGCTCACCCCGTCAGGACGGACAAAGCCGACCTGCTTTGCAACATACGCAGCGTATACAAAAGCAAGCAGCTGTGCGATGATCAAACCGAAGATAGCGCCAAAGGTGCTCCAACCCAGCCAGACAAAACCAGCAGACAAAATAATCTTAGCGGATGCGCTGATCAGCTGTGCAATAGAGGTAGCGCCAAACCTCTTGTGTCCACGCAAAAACGCACTGCGGAATGCCAGAGGTACACTCGCAATAGTAGCACCCATAACAATCACAAACGGCCAGGCAGATTCAAAATTAAAGAAGCTTTTGAGCTTCCATCCCAATAACGAAACGACCACCAATCCACCAACCGACAAAAACAAACCGAGCTTTTCAAGCTCATATACGACTCGTTCTTTTTCTTTCGGCTCATCGTAGTTGGCGACGACATTAACAGTTACCTGTCCTAGAACAGTCAAAAAGATATTCAGCTGTAAAAAAAGTGAGACCAATGCTTGGACCTCACCAAATGCTTCAACGTCCAAAAGACGTCCCAAAATCGGATAGTATGCATAGTTTAAAACGCCAACAGCAAGAGAACCGACCAACAAAATGATGTTGTGCCGTAAGAATGTACTTGTTTTAAGTTGCCGAGCCAAAACTCTAATCATACTTTCCTACCCTAGCAAAGTCTCCCGTTTTTCTCCAGGTAAAACTTAACACTACAACAGAATTGTACTAAAACACAACATTTTACATCTGTTGTGTGTATGTATGGTCAGCTTCTTTTTATTTCACCACGAAAGGCACGCGATATTACCACTAATGTTTCCTCATCATTAGTAAGACTTGAGTGGAGTGCCAGAAAGCCAGCTTTATTGAGCTGTTTTAGGATATCTAAACTCTCGTAATGCCAATATCGCCACAGAAGTATTGAGCTCCCCTTTGCCAACAAAACATCCTCTCGCACGTCTCCAGAGGCGAACTTTATTGTCACCTCCTGCTGGAGGCGGACCCTCATATAGCGCTCTTTTCTTTTAGAATCATAACCTTTTTCAACGATGTAACTGCCATCTTCGATGCCCAAGCGCCTAAGAATTAAAGCTTCCATTTCCGGAAGATCAAGACCCTCTGTAAAATTAAAATATTTTCTTGCGTTTAAGGTATCTAGCTTAAGACCAAGTATAAAAACATCAGCAGCTCCAAGAGAGTCATGGAGTTTTTTGTAAACCGCCTCAGGAGAAGGTACATTCCCTATTGTGCCGCCTAAGAAAAGTACAACATTAACCGAGGTGCTAGAGCGAAGCATTTTAGCCAACCGAGCAGTGAAACCGCTGCTTCCTATATCCAGGATATGCCCCTCAAACACTATTTTACCCTTAAACCACTGATCTATATTGTTCTTGGCCAGGCTAAGCATTTCTTGACTTATATCGATAGCCTTGTACTTGCCAAGACGGCCGCTTTTATTCAGGCGGTTGAGCAAATCTTTTACGGGCAGTGCATTACCGGGGCCAATATCAATAACGTTGACTGTTTGCCCGCTATCTAAAATATCTTCAAGATAGGCATAGTTGAGTTCTAGTAGCTTTACTGTACTGTTCAGGCTGTTAGGCTGGTCTTCGAGCTCCATGCGCCTAACATATCGATCCCAGAGCGCTGCGCTCTCTTTGAAATACGTATATTTATGGGGAATCTCGTTAAGGTTCTTTAAGGAACCTATAATATCCTCGACCTGCCCCGCACTATAAAGTTCATAAAACTCTGGTTTTGGCGAAACTACGATACTCATTACCACCCCCTTGTTTATTAAAATAGACTAGTTACTCCGTTTGATGCGGGAAATTGTCAAAAGATATTCCTGGTCATCAGTCTGGGAATTATACAGCATGTAGAGATCATTACGTTCAAATTGGTTTACCACTTGCAGATAGTTATTCTGCCATGCACGCCACAGTAAGATGGTGTCGTCTTTATTGAGAGAAATTGGGCGATGACCTGCCTCAAATTTAAAATCAATAGTTAGGGCTACCTTTAGGCGAACACGTATATATCGTTCCGCCTTGGGCTCATCAAAGCCCATCTCTACGTTATAGAATGAGCTATCTATATTTAGAAGATCAAAGATAAGTCTGTGGTTTGGTGCCAGAGTAGCATCTCCTGGCGACGTGCCAAAGTCAAAAAATCTCCTACTAGATGGTGTATCTAACTTTTGGGTATGAATAAGAAGATCATTTTTGCTCATGCTATCGTGGATTACGCTCAATGCAGCATCTGGTTTCCTAAAGTTCTGGATCGTGCCGCCCAAGAAAAGGATAATATTGCCCACTTTCGCACCACCGCTTTTTATATAGTCTTCCGCTAGAACGTTTGCAAATCTATCATGATTAATGTCAAAGTCATACGTCTCAATGTCGACACGGTCCCCAAACCACTCCTCGACATTACGCTTAGCGATTGCCAGCATTTCGGGGCTAATATCTATTGCAACGTATCGACCCAGCTTCCCCTTGCTTAGCAAATACTCAATAAGTTCTTTAACAGGAAGGCCGTTTCCAACACCAATATCAACAATGTTTACGGATTTATAGTTAGCAATAAGGCTATCGATGTAGTCTCTGCTTAGCTTAAGGAGCTTGATAGTACTGTTTAAGTTATTAGGGTTCTCTTCCGATGCCATTCTATTGGCATACTTGTCCCAATTTCCTGCGCCACCGTCAAAATAGTTATAGTCTCTGGGTATTTCGTGGTGAATCTCTAAATTAGAGAGGATGTCGTAAACCTGAGCTTCATTATATAAATGGTAGAACTCCGGCTTGGGAGTTACGACTTTTACGGCGCGGTGAGGGCGGTATTTTTTGCGGTCCTCCACCATTCGCTCAATGGTGGAAAGGTTGCGAGCAGTGTTGGAAACATATTGGCGGCCTGCATGTGTATGTAGGTCGAGGTCAAGCTTGCCCTGTTTGGCCGCTTCGATCCAGTTTCGGACGGTTCTAACAGACACATGATGTGTGTATGCGAGATCGGAATTCTTGAAATACAACATATGTTTGGCCCAATTATTTTTACAAAATTATGGTTGCATGTTTCCGCATTGAGGGATAACATAGAGTTAAGCAGCTGCTTATACCTATGCAATAGTCATACAGTTACTTACGGTAACACTCCTATTGTATTTCTTCAAGCCTATTCGTGAATACGCTTTTTGCCTTGCGAACTATCTTGATAGTACTCCATTTTGGGGAAACATCAAGACAAAAGTGGAAAGCTTCACGATTCTCTTCGGTACTAACCGCCAATGTCTTGTCTGGATTCCGTCTGATGCCCTGTATATACGGCTTTGGACTAGATGCAGGACACCAGAACGAAAGTTGGCGTATCTATTTAACTCAACTAAACCAGACAGGCCCAGCCTGCATGAGCGAAAGGATACCCGCTGTTATGAGCGACGACATTTTTAAAGACCTTCGGGTAGCCTCTACGGAGCCTTTTCCGGATAAAGTAATTACAGTAGAGCCGGGGAATGGCAGAGTTGTGGGTCTTGGCGTATACCATTCGACAGACCCTGAGCCAGACTTTTCCCTGGTTTTTAACCCAGACATGCAAGAAGAGATGGGCGTTTCATTTGAACATCTTGATATTCCCGGCGAGCAAAAGTACATGCTGATGTACCAGTTTCACAATTTTGGGAATAAGCCCTGCGAGATCACACTGCACAGAACTGAAATTGGGAAACCTCAATAGGTTCTGCTATGGCAATTATTACCTGTCCAGGCGACATGCCACCGCATGCTGCCATCTGTGTGATATGCAACAAAGAAATGCCGATGCACGCCCTTAGTGCCGGCTTATACGATGCAGACTATCGTCAGGCATTTGCCTGCGATGACCATTTCCGCGAACCCAACCGCCTCATTATCGGGTGGACCGACTTTGTCGTGGCCGAACGTCAACGACACCTTCGACTACATGCCAACTCACTGCTACTGGAGGAACATGATGAATGGTTTATATATTGAGCGCCGTACCATGCACGAGGGGCCGCTTTCGCGTGACCTTGCCTACCATCTTTTTACCAGGCAACTGCCCGGAAAAATTGTCGTCATTGCAGACAAGCCGATTATTATGCTGTCAGTGGTTAGTAAACAATGGCAGCGTGTTATTCGGGTTGCGCAACGTGAACGCGCCAGCACCCTGAAGGCAGTGCGTATTCAGGAGTTAACACGAAGCCTGACGCACATGCAGCGTTTGCACATGCGAGCATACAACCAGCCGGGCAATGGCGACGGCAGTGTAACTTTTATGGAAGTTGCCGATGCCATGCAAAATCCACCCGATTGCAAAACACTCTACATAACCCATCGGGTGGATGACGAAACATTTGCGCGGCTTATCGAGCACATGCCCGCCGGCGCACTGGTCGTAAAATACTAAAAAAGAAAAGACCTGGGGAGATGCTTTCCCAGGTCTTTCGTGTATAGCTAGCTACATATGAACGTTGCAGTTATCTTTACAATTTGCGAAGCCAACTGTCGATCTTGTCCATCTCCCCGTTTTTGCTAGGAGACAGCTCGAAATTCAATCCGCTTTTTGTTTTCACAGTCATAGTAAAGTTCCCCCTTTTGTATGACATATTTTGTTTTGTGATGGTTTTTGTTTGTGATCACTAACACCCATAATTATACAGTTTTACGTGTATTTTGTCAATAGGTCTCAGTGTTACCACTTATGTTAATAGTAGCAACTGCGTCGTTTTATATGCAACTGCTTTTTACAACAAAGTGCAGAACTTATCCACAGTTCGGTAAGGCCTCAGGGGTGGCTATTTTTGCTGCGCCCGCTCGCGAATTGCAGCCGCTATCCTGGCGTAGTACAGGTCGCCATGCGGGACATATTGTGCGCTCTTCTCGGTGATTGTTTCGCGCTCGAAATCATCCAGGGATCGCCACTCCAAACCTGCTACTTCACTTTCCTGCAAAACAAAGTGTGTATCAGACGCCAGCTCAACCAAATAGACAAAACAGACTTCGTTTTCGATGGCGCCATTGGGCGTATCCATCCGGAAACGGTCAGTTGAAATAAATTGCATGTCAGCCTCGCGCACCGCTAGACCAACTTCTTCGTGTATTTCGCGAATTGCAGTCGTCACCGGATCTTCACCCGGGTCGATGTGACCAGCGGCCGAAATATCAAAGCAGTTGGGCCAGGTAAATTTATCGCTGGATCGCTTTTGCAGCAGCACCTCGGGGCCGTTCTCGGAATGACGCCACATCCACACGTGCGAAGCTCCATGCAGAATGCCTTTTGCAAAGGCCTCCTTGTAGGGTACTGTTTTGCCAGCCAGTTGCCGGCCCTGTTCGTCATAACATTGCATGTCCATCGCTGTTGCTCCTCGTTTGGCACTAGTATGGATTAGGGGTGTAACTTTTTCAACTTCTAGGCTCGCATTCGAGCGATTGCCTGCACCAGCTCATCAGCTTTTTGCTGTTTTTCTTCGGCAGTCTTGGCATTCGTCATGCAATGCTTGGCATGATCACGCAGTAGCTCGATCGTTACTTTATCAAGCGCTGCCTGTGCTGCGCTAATTTGTGTCAAAATCTCAATACAGTATTTGTCAGCCTCAACCATGCCCGCGATGCCCCGAATTTGTCCCTCGGCACGTTTGAGCCGCTTTATGATTGCTTCTTTGTTCTCTGCATATCCGTACTGGCTCATGACATATCTCCATGGTTATGTTGGTCTGAATCGTGATACTCGTGCACAATAGCATGACCCTTGCCACGGCTGAGTAAGAACTGGTTAACCGGTACAGCAACTACGAATGCAGCCGCCAAAGATATGGGCATGGTAATCCAAAAGAGCACGTTTGTGAGGCCAGCATTCATGGCACCCGGCACGACCGCCATAACAGTATTGTCGGTTATTTCCATTACCAAAATAGAGAGCGTGTCAGCTGCCAAAACAAGCGTAAACGCTTGCCTGACGGATAGGTGGTGCTTCAGCAATGGCAGCGTGGAAAGTGTATAGCCAAAAATAAAGGCTAGAATGATCGAAATAATGATGGTGGTCATATTGCTTAATGAGAGGGCTGTACCAATAATCAGCCCCATAACTTCCCCTATTGCACAGCCGGTCAAGCAGTGAAGTGTGGCGCTAATGGCCATGGACCACGATGAGTGTTTCATAGAATTCTCCTATACCCCCACAGGGTATACTATTTTAGGTTGCGTTGTCCAGCAGATTTCTTGCTTTCCCTGCATGGCCTGTGGTAAAAATGGAAGTCATATTATGAAACACTCCCTCAGCCCGGAACAACCACCCGCACACGCAATTTACGATGCATATCTAGACGCCAAGCGAGACATTGCACCCTCATTTACCACCGAAGCACTTATTGGCAGGCTCGGTCTTGGGGGCGACCTACCAGATTGCAGATCATTCATGGACCGTCTGATCGATGACTCACGCAGTGTAAACGTATTTCGAAAAGCAATCGCCGTAAATCGGGCGTCCGATAGGCTTTTAGACCTGACAAATCAACGGTTGGCAAACCCCGCACAAGAAGCCTTGGCGCACGCGCTCGGCGCAGCAATCAGCCGCCATCTGGAGCGAGAACAGCAGGCCTGTCCACAGGTGCTGCACCTGGCGGTTACTTCACGCCGCCCGGACATTATCACCCCCGAAGCTTACCAGGTTGCACGATATATAAAACTCGACCAGATGGCCGAGCTTATAACGCCACCGGGCGAACCGCCACTTATGCCCGAAGATCTTCTTGCAATGGAGGAAGATCAGCTCCGTGAACTCTACGATGCCGTGCCAAAACCAAATGCCTGCCAGCGAGCATTCTGCTAGGAGCCTTGCTCTAGCCTACTTCTTGCCAGCAGTACGCTTTGTCACAAGGCCCAAGAGAGTATAGACGGCCACGCCAACAACCAGTAGGAAAACCACTGTTATAAGAAGATTGCCGTCCTCGTATTGCTCTCGATCGTGATTATACAGATAAACTCTATATAATCCGTTACAGAGTAGCGCAGCGATGAACGCGATTAGTAATCTTCGTTTGTTGAGATTTTTGAATCGTTGCATGTCTTAACTATAGCACCTGTTTACACGAGGGTAGACTCGGCCCTGTTCGTTGACCAGGACTCGTTTTCTGTAAGAAGAAAGGTCGCCACTGGTGGCCCGCTTCTCATCTCGTCCTTACGTAAAGAAAGAAAAAAGACCACCAATGGTGATCTTTTTTCTTTGGTTGCGGGACCAGGACTCGAACCTGGGACCTCGTGGTTATGAGCCACGCGAGCTGCCGCTGCTCCATCCCGCGTCATCTGTGCGAACTATGTAATAATACGCTACTGTTCGGTTCTTGTCAATCGTCAAGCACTGTCTGGCGATGCAGGAAGAAATTCATCCACGCCTGAAAGTTACGCTGGTAGGCGGGCTGCTTGGCTTTGGTTTGTGCAGCCTGCGCTTCTTCGGCATTCTGCACATTGGTGGTGTGCGCCAAGGCAACCGTCTTAGGAATGATCAGTTCTTTTTCACCAGGAAGTGCCAGACCAAAGTTCTGGCGAGCTGATAATTCCAGGTATTGATTAGTCTTAAAGTATTCGTTCTGTAATTGCAGGTTTTTATTGGAAAGTTCCGACACTGCCACCTGCTGTTCGAGACGTGAGATCTGCTTTTGCAACCGGTAGTTTGTGTCAATAGCTTTGGCGCCGCTCCAACTGATCAGCAATACCATCACGGCCAACGACAACATACCGACGACCCGCACGTCCTGCAGCTGATCGAAGTAACCCTCTATGATATCTTGGTAGCGTTTTAGTTTTTCGTTCATGACCCTTAGGCCTAGTATATAACTTTTTGCCAAAAGCTGGTATACTCATCTCTGTTAAGTCGTGTTATGTCATAACACGGAGCAAGGGGGCATAGCTCAGTGGTTAGAGCAGTCGGCTCATAACCGATTGGTCGCTGGTTCAAGTCCAGCTGCCCCCACCAAATAAAAACGATTACCGTTGGTAGTCGTTTTTATTTGGCTCGGAATCGGGTGGACTTGATGGAAAATGAGCAAAGTTGCCAGCGGCAGTTTGCTGCAACCAGAGAACAAGTCCAGCTGCCCCGCGACTTACGTCAACTCGTCTTCAATAGTCTGCTGGTTGTAGCGTTTTTTATGTGAGGCATACAGTGGCGTAAACTCGTGGCGCCCCATCCAGAACCACACCACCAGATACAGGATTCCGATAGCGGCAATCATAAAGTATGCATTAAAGATATTTGACTCTTTGGCGATCCAACCAAACAGCAAGCCCAGCGGAATCAGCAGCACGTTACTGGTAAAGCTCAACACTGACAAGGTTGTAGCTCGCACCTCACTGGGCGTATTGTCCTGAATGGCCGTTTCCACTTGATTGGCAATAATAGAATACAAGCAGCCTGCGATATAAAAGAATACCAACGACCAGCGGCTATGAATAAGGCTAAAGACCAGGAAACACACAAAGAATACTGGTGCCAGTTGGATGGCACGGCGGCCAATTCGTGGCGCAATCACCTGCCCCAGTGAGCTCACCAACCACTTAGCAGCACCAGCGTAACCCATAGGGATGACACTCATGCCCAGCACAATGAAGAGCAGACCGGAATATTCGGTGTATGCACCACGCAGCAAACCCATTGCTGTCAGCAGCAGGGCTAATTGTGCCAACAATCGACTGGCCAGTAAGTTTTGGGCACTGAACTTGATGTGTTCCTTTAGTTTTCGATCAGAAATCTGCTTATGCGCCTTTGGCTCACGCAAGGTTAATGCCATTGCTACTGCGAGTACCATGACACCGGCCGTAATAAAGTACGTCGCCCGCATACTGGTCCAGTCGGCCAGGTAGCCACCGGCCAAAGAGCTCACGCCCAGCCCACCCAAAAAAAGTGCATAGGCGCGCCCTTGGTGTTTGTCGTAATCTGACTGATGGCCGCTATCACTGAGACTGTCATACATCATCGCCTGAAAGGTGCCGCTGGTGAGCACCACAAAACAGCCCAACAGTATATTCATTGGCAGATACTGCAGCCAGGTATGGCTCAAGCCGCCCATAGCGCACGAGACGATAAAGCACGCAATAGCCAGCAACAGCGTGTTCTTGCGCGTCCACTTGTCGGCCAAAACCCCCGATGGCACGTCCAAAAGCGTCACCGTCGCCAAAAATACCAACGCGTTCACGCTGATGCCAATTGGGTCGGCACCTATCTGCTGAAGGTATAATTTCTCGATCGGGTACCAAAAGACAATCCCGCAAAAGAGATTCAGAAAATACAGCTTGCGAATGTTAGGGTGCATCGACATTCATTCATCGTACTTGATTTACTATATTCAGCAAAATTACAGATTTGCTATTATATGCTTATGGCTAAACAATCTACTCAACCAAAAGATGTTCCTATTATTATCAATCCAACGATTCAACTGGCATTTGTTGGCACCATTGCGGTGACCTTCCTAGCTCAGTTCGGACTCACGATCTATCAGTTCAACAAGTACAACTTTGGCGATTCATCGTACAAGTTTAATGCAATGCTGTTCTTCTTGGTACCTGCCCTGTACTGGCTGATTACGTACCTGATGCATCCTGCAAGTGGTGTGTTGCGTCGCCTATTCCAGACCACCGCACTCACGACTGCCGTCTGGGCATTCATCGTTACAGTTCAGCAGGTAATTATGACCTTCTACGCAACTTCTCATACCGATGATTACAATACGATTAACTGGATTATCTACAGTGTTGTTGGCGTACTGTATGTTGGCACCATGAGCTACCTACGCGGTAGCAAGCGTCGCTGGAAATAGTTTGCTTCCCCTCAATGTAAAAAGAGTCGCAGTACCGCGACTCTTTTTTGTCACTCAACTAGTTAGCATCACGCTTGAGCAATAATATGAGCGCAACAAGGTAGCCCACGGCCAAATAACCGCCGAATAGCAACGCGGCAGTTCCGTGTGAAAGACCAGTGGCTGTCGAATTAATAACCTGGTCACTCGCGTGAAATGGCAGGTATTTTACGTTCTCTTTCAACAGGAGGCCCAACAGTGGCTCAACAGTTGCCGGCGCCATAAAGAGCGTAATAAATGCACCAACCACATTGCGGAACAGTAAGCCCAGCAATAAGCCAAGCGCTGCGTAGCTCAACACCGAGAAGAGCGAGCGCCAAATCACATCGCCCCACGCAATTGTTTGCGTTGCGTACAGCGACATATCCTTAAAGCTCATGCCGATATACATCAGGAGCACCGCCAGTGCGACACCGACAACCGTGTAGCAAAGTGCGTGGGTCAAAATAGCAAGTAGCTTGGCGACTAGCACTTTGGTGCGGCTGTTAGAGCTGGTGAGCGTATACATGATGGTGTTGTAGCGATATTCGTGAGCAACCAACAAGACGGCAATGATCGCCGCAAATATCGACAGCAGATTAGCCGAGCTAAGCATCAAAGTCTGAATCTTATCGGGCTGCAACAAGCTGGCTTCACCACGGAAACCTTCTACATAGAACGCGACAAAGCCCATCAGCACAAGACCGAGCGCGCTCACAAAATAAGTTGAACGAATGGTATAGAGTTTGCGAAACTCAGCTTTAATAGTGTTAAGCATGGTGTGCCTCCTCTTTTGGTGCAGCAACATGTGTCTGGTATTCTTGAGCACCGGCAGTTAGTTCAAGGAATGCTTCTTCGAGTGATGCTGATCGGTTTGTCAGCTCCAGGATGGTTACGCCGGCGTCAAACGCCAACTTGCCAATTTCATCTGTTTTTGCACCTTGCACCGCCAGACCATTATCAACAGTTTTTACGGCAAATTTTGTACTCTTCAATACTGAAGTCAGCTTATCGGTGTTGTTGGTACGAACAAAAACTGCCGAATGGCTACTGCTGGCAATGAGTTTGTCCATCGAGGTGTTGGCTATCAGTTTCCCCTTGCCGATCACTACCAGGTTGTTAGCCATCAAAGACATCTCACTCAGCAGGTGGCTCGAGATAAATACTGCGTTGCCCTGGTTAGCATAATCCTTAATGAACTCCCGGAGCCAGGCAATACCTTCCGGGTCCAGACCGTTGGCTGGCTCGTCGAGCATTAGATATTTTGGCTTACCCAAAATTGCTGCTGCGATACCAAGACGCTGGCTCATACCGAGGCTAAATTTGCCCGGTCGTTTGCTAGCCACATCAGTAAGACCAACGATCCCGAGTGCTTCATCGACACGACTATCAGGCACACCGCTAGCCGCTGCCAGGACGCGCAAATGGTTGCGGGCAGTACGGGTCGGGTGAAAAGCTTTTGCTTCAAGCAAAATACCAATCTGTTGTGACGGTTTTTCGTACTCGTGTAATTTCTTGCCCTCAAAGGTTGTTGTTCCCTCGCCATTGTCGAGGCCCAACATCAGGCGCATGGTGGTCGACTTTCCAGCACCGTTTGGTCCCAAAAAGCCCGTCACCTTGCCCGTTTCAACTTCAAAAGAAACGTCATCAACGGCAACTTTGCTGCGATAGCGCTTCGATAGGTGTTCAGCTTTAATCATGCGTCTTATTATAACGCATATGCTTACAGTGGCTAACAGTTATGGAGGATGTCCAGCAACTCTTCAGTGCTGTTGGCATCCATCAGGCGTTCACGAAGCTCTTTGGCGCCATCAAAGTGGTTAATGTAGATCTTGCAGAATTTATTCAGCGGAGCAATTGGCCGCTCGTTGTCTTTCCAGGTTTCCACAAATAGCTCCACATGCTTGGCAAAGAGTGCTATACGCTGCTCTTTCGTGAAGTCCAGCCATGGGCTTTGTTCCGCAAACGCGTACGGATCATGGAAAATACCGCGGCCGATCATAATGCCGTCAAGCTGATATTTTTTAGCCAGTTCCAGGCCTTGCTGGCGATTCTGAACATCACCATTGCCCACGAATATCGTGTCTGGTGCGATCTGGTCACGCATTTTGCGTACTTCCCCAATGAGGTCCCAGTGCGCAGGCACAGCACTCATTTCGCGTTGTGTGCGACCATGCAACGTTAGCATGTCGAGATTTTGTTGCAACAGCAGCTCGTGCCACGTCAGGTCAACGTGCCGAAAGCCCAAACGTGTCTTAACACTCACTGGGATACGTCCTGCGGCACCTTCTTGGGTTGCCTTAATAATTTCGAGTGCCAGCGGACGGTTTTCGATCAACGCGCTGCAACAGCCATTTTTAATAACCGGCTTGGCAGGACAGCCCATGTTGATATCAATGGCGTCAAAGCCCATCTCCACCAGTTCCTGAGCAGTTTTGTAGTACTTTTCGGGATCTTTACCCCAGATTTGCGCCACTAATGGACCTTCATGGTCAGCCTTGCGCAACTTCTTCATCAGATGCGGCCGACCCGGGCTCTGCAGACCATCGACATTAACAAATTCGGTAAAAAACAGATCTGGGGCAACGGTTTCAGCAATAATTTGACGAAAAACCGTATCAGTGACGTCGTCCATCGGCGCCAGAACAAAAAATGGTCGTGGTAAATCTTTGAGAATATTTTTCATGAATAATCAGACGGTTGTCTGGTTGGTGCTAGGGGTATTATACCATATTTGGCCAATATTTTACAGACAGTTTTGAAGCGCTAACAGATAGATTGCGATCAGCGCTGCACCGACGTAGTGCGCCCGGCGCATGGCTTGGTTGGTCCGCACAATTCGTGGCAATTTTGGTTGCGTACGGTACGGTACGAGCATCCACATATACAGCACGTCAGCAGTAAGGATGAGCGCCACCGGCACGCCCCACCAGCCAAACAGCGCCACCGGCAACAGCGCAGCAACCAGATAAAGGCCCAGGCAAACCATCAGGACACGTTCGGCACCAAGCAGCTTTGCCGTACTACGTACATTCGTAGCGTTGGCAGGGCTGTACAGATCATAGCGCAAATATTCCGCCATGAGCCAAACAGCCATGATCACAACCGCTGGCAGCCATATCAAAAGACCCGCTCCGCTCTGTAAGGCCCCAAGAACAAACGGCGCAATTGTCATAAATGTCGCAGCAACAATGTCAAAAACTGGCATCCCTTTTACCTGGACATTCACCAGATCGTAGAGCACGCCAAGCGCCAATACGCCCACAAGCCACAGCCCCATATCCGCCGGTCCCTGCGACCAGATGTACAGCCAAAATGGAATGTTGAAGGCTAGTGTCACAACCCAGAATTCAAGCCGAAACGCCCTGTGGCGTGCACCATCAAGGACTCCCTGCATGAAGAAACCATAGGGAAGCGTCAAATACAGCACGCAAACCAGCCAGAGCCAATCGACACGAAAACCCTGCAGCCATGCACCGGCGCTAAACAACACCACCAACGGCAACCAGAGTCGTGGCTGTGACAGCTCCAGCATTCGTGCTTTCGTCAAATAGTGCTCAGGCTCGGTAGGCGCCAGTTTCATGTAGTAACCACCCTTTAGTATTTGTATTGTACCGTATTTAGCCCAACGCGACTATCGGCGACGCGGCGTATTATTGGGGAAAAGGTAGCGCACTGCAACATACAGCATGGCCGTGATTTGGCCAATAGTAGCCGCAATTAACAGGCGAAAACTCCATGGCTCCAGGTGAAAATGCCACGGCCAACGGATAGCCTGAAAGAAAGCTAGAACAAAAATAAGTGTCGTCTCGGCAATCAAAAAGCGAAACAGGCGGTACCAGGTATTTCGCTTGAGCTGGATGTCCTGCTCAGCGTTATCATTTTTAATCTTTTCCGCACGAGCAATTTCGCTGTTAATGTCGACTTGGCGCGAAAGTTCAGATGTTCCACCAATAATCGGTGCGATGATCTGTCGGTGCGTCAACTCCGGCAAAGACTTGTAGAGCTGCGTCGATTCAATCGGTCGGAGACGTTCTTTGTCTGCCATAGGCTATGTTTTTACCAACCCTAATATTGCTAATCGGACGGTCATGGCAACTGGTGATACCTTAAAAATCTTGGCGGTCTTTTGAATACTGCCAGTGGCCTCCCACGCTTTGTATACCAGATGCGCAGGCATGAGTAAACTGGCCGCGAAATGGTTTGCTTCGGTTTCGATGCGCTGAGTTGTTGCGTCGTCAAGACGATAGAGAGCGTTTGGACCCTCAAGTACATCAGCGCCATCCATGATTCCCTTTTCATCTTTTAAGACATCTTTGTGCAAAAAGTAGTGGCCCAATTCATGACCTAACGTAAAGTGCTGGCGTGCAGTATGGTTTTTGATGTTAATCAGAATGATGAACTTACCATCTTTATAGATGGTAGCTCCGGAAACGTTTTCCTCTTCGAGCTCAGCAAAATAAATCTCCAGGTCGTCAAACGAATCTTCGATATTCTGGTGCGGAAATGGCGCTATCGAGTCTGGATTAAATTGCCTTGCATACTCCTCAGCAAGTGAGCGGATTTGCGCTAACGTCATAGTATTTACCTATTCCACTATACCCCATTTAGAACAAAATGAGAGCCCCTTGCGGTGACTCTCACATGTAAGCTGCTAATGTAGCCAATTGCTTGGCGCGCTGGTTACCCAACTACATTTACATTGTAGCACTTTTTGCAATGGTTTTCGATCTAGGAGTAACTTTACTCCCAGCGGAATGTACGAAATGCGATGATGTAGATAACGATCGTCCATCCAACAATTAGCAACAACTGTGGGCCAAGATCGATAAGTGATTTACCTTCGGTGGCAATCAAGCGGATACCGTCGATAACTGGCGTCAATGGAATGTACGCCGTAATATTCTGCAACCATTCCGGCATCAGGAAACGCGGGAAGAAGGTACCGCTCAGGAACATCATGGGGAATGTCACCAGGTTGCCAATTGGTGCTGCCTGACGTTCGTTGGCAGCCCAACCACCAATTGACAGACCGATACCCAAAATCATAGTAATACCCAATACAATCCACAGCGCCAGGGCAAGAAGGTTGCCCACAACGTTCAAATCAAACACCGTCATCGCTACGATAAACATCACCGCCATGGTAATCAGACCAATAAATGCCTGTGAAACCATTGTCGACAAGAAGTATTGCCAGACACGCAGTGGTGTCGTGTGCAGACGACGCAAGATGCCCTGCTTTTTAAGTTCAGGGAAGACGTTCATAGGACCAAAGATACCAAGGCCCAGGATCGAGAAGCCCAACAGACCCGCAAAGGTGTAATCAAATGTTGACAAGCTCCGTTCGTTTGATTGCTCAGCCTTAACAGTAAATGGCATGTCTGTGCTGACATATTTGCTGTTAATACCCTTGAACTCAGCGTCCAGTACTGAGCTGAGTGTTTGTGCGGCCTGCTGGCTATTTTGTGTATAGCGGATAATCGCCTGGCCCGAGGGATGCTTTTGGTCAGCCTTCTGCTGGCCAAAACTCTCGGGAAGCACAATGGTGGCATCAATTTCGCCACGACCCATCTTTTCGTTAGCAGTCTTGAGGTCTTTGATGTCATCTGAGACCTTAAAGAGCTTATCTTGCTGTTTAATTTGCTTGGCAAATTGCTGTGCAACAACGCTATCAGATTGGTTCAAAATAGCGACCTTGAATGATACATCTGATGACTTGCCAAAGATACCACCAAAGACAAACAGAAATACCAATGGGAAGGCAACGGTCCAAAAGATAGCTGCTTTGTCGCGGAAGAAGCGGCGTGAGCTAATTTTTACAAATGTTCTAACAGTATATAATTTGCGATTCATTCAATTATCCTCGTAGGCCCTTACCTGTTAGATCAATAAAGACATCTTCGAGGTTAGCCTGTTCAACCTGCTGTTCTTTCTTAAATCCACGACCCAATAAATCCTTAATAAGATTCTTCGGCGTGTCGAGTGAGATGATTTTACCAGCGTCCATGATAGCAATGCGGTCGCAGAGCACTTCGGCCTCGTCCATATAGTGCGTCGTCAGAATAACGCTAATACCACGATCGCGAACTTCTTCAACGAGCTCCCAAAGGTGTCGGCGAGCCTGTGGGTCAAGTCCAGTTGTTGGCTCATCCATAAAGAACACTTTTGGATTGTGTACTAGTGCCGCAGCGATACTAAACCGCTGTTTTTGGCCACCACTGAGGTTCTCCACATAGCTATTGGCTTTTTCGCCAAGTTGCACTTCGTCGAGAAACTTCTTGGTGTCTACTTTTTCGCCATACGTAGATGCAAACATTTCAATCAGCTCAGAGAGCTTGGTTTTATCCTGAAATGCTGGACTTTGTGGCTGTACGCCAATCATAGAGCGGATTTGATAGGGGTGTCTTGAAACATCAACGCCGTCGATAGTGACCGTGCCACCATCAATAGGACGTAACGCCTCAATCATTTCGAGGGTTGTGGTCTTACCGGCACCATTTGGTCCCAAAATACCAAAAATTTCACCTCGTTTTACTTCGAAACTAATTCCGTCGACAACCTTTTTGTTGTCATATGACTTTTGTAGGTTGTCGACCCTAAGGATGACATCTGTATCTTTTTGCATACGTATAACTATATCAGATTGTGGCAAGGGGTAACCCGAGAGAGGGGCAAAAGAAAACACCCCAGGGCTTCACAGCAATAGGGTGTTTTGGCAGCAAAAATACTATTTGTCGCGCTTGACAGTCAAGAAACCGTTGCGTGGGTTTTCGTTAACTGAGTAACCAGCTGGGAGATCACAACCTTCTGGGCGTTCATCCTTGCTGAAGTAGTAAATGGTCTGTTCTTTACCACCGCGAAGTGTAACCTTCTTTGAGTTGAGGTAGTAGGTAACACCCTTTGAGTTAGTGTGTTTGTATGCCATTTCTAAAATTTCCCCTCTCTTATGGATTAGTAATGGTATCCCTACCATACCCCGGGTATTTTTCTTTTGTCAACTATTTTACTTGAGGTAGTTGCATAATATTGCGCTTATGTATTACACTTATGGCTATAATCACTCATAAAATGGGCGGGAGAACACGATGGATTTCTTAAACCGAAATGGTCAACAAACGCAGCCGGCAAGACCTGCTGCAACAGGAGTTGCACCTCAGCAACAACCAGTTCAAAAACATGATGACAACAACATGCACGGCGGCCAACATGGTCGTTTGCACTGGGGCAATGTTCCAGGATGGCTTCGCATTGCAAACGTTGTGTTACTTTTCTCCGTTACAGCATTAGCGGTGGCAATTGCATTGCTCCTAAACGCCTCTAACCCACGCGAAAACCAGTATGTTGCAGAAGACAAGTATCAGGCAGTATTCCTACAAAATGGCCAGGTATACTTCGGTAAGATCGGTTCACTGACGTCTAAGTATGTCGACCTGCAGAATGTCTTCTACTTGAACTCAAGCTCATCGAGCAGCGACACTAAAACTACTGACGAAAGCACCGCAAACCAATTTACACTCGTAAAGCTTGGCTGTGAGTTGCACGGTCCATATGACCAGATGGTAATCAACCGCGACCAGGTCACCTTCTGGGAAAACCTCAAAGACGATGGTCAGGTTGTCAAGACTATCAACGAGTGGATCAAGCAGAATCCAAACGGTCAAAAGTGTAGCACTAACACTGGCAGCACCGACCAAAGCACCAGTGATGGCACTACAACCCAGAGCTCAACTGGCACCCAGTCAACGACTGGCACCAGCAGTACAAGCACAAGTACTACAACAAACAAAAACCAGTAACGAACTCTCCCGTTCAACAAACAGCCCGAATCATCGGGCTGTTTGTTTTATCCTCATCATGCCTTCGGGTATGGCTTTGTAAAATCTTAGAAAGCAGGACATGCTTTCAGATTTTCAAACCATACTCCTCCGGCTGCGATACCTACATAGGACAGATAGTACCGCAGTGGACGTACAGGAGGAGTCAGCCCTAACAAAAT
>Ga0075365_10000015_pt1 | contig 73530 bp, 78 predicted proteins | sample EndMetdeltDD1765_FD_71387 | JGI IMG/M metagenome (GOLD analysis project Ga0075365, IMG submission 71387) | Populus endosphere microbial communities from Tennessee, USA - Endosphere MetaG P. deltoides DD176-5 | ecosystem: Host-associated > Plants > Roots > Endosphere | place: USA: Tennessee... | reverse complement strand
AAGGTACAATAACACCTGATAAACGCAGTTTTTCAGGCAAATATGCCGCGATAGCTCAGCGGTAGAGCACTTCCATGGTAAGGAAGGGGTCCTGGGTTCAAGTCCCAGTCGTGGCTCCAAAACGTTTATTGCGACCTCTCACGAGAGGTCGTTTTTATGTATAATAATCAGTGTAATGACAACCAGAAACAAACTATTTTATTCTCTGCAGCTCGTGGCAGTTGCCGCTCAGCTACTGTTTGCAAACGCCATTGGCTTTGCAACACCAGTAGGATATTGGACATACCCGGTCATGGCCATTCTGGTGGTCATACCCATTTATGCACTCGCTACCAGAAAGACGTTCCGGGCTTTGCCGCTGTGGGTACGATTGCTCGATATTGCGGCAATTGCGATGGTTATAGCCTATATTGGCATACTTGCACTGTACGCCATACTGTTTCGGAACTTTACGTTCTAATTCCCCCTAACGGGACATCCGAATGGGTATGTTCAACCATCCAAGATCGTAACTGAGCCGTCTTTCCATCACATCATTCGTCAGACCCGCCGCAAGTGCGCGAGTTAGTCTTCGGTGAAAGAATTGCGCGTTACTAACCACTTCTTCGTCAGTAGAGACCGTGGCCAGCTTATGTCGAGCACTGTCAGTTAACTCGCCCGCAAATGGCAAGGCATCGATACTCCGCAGCCGCTCGTAGTATCCGTCCAGCCAGTCCATATTACCGCCTTCGTGAAAGGCAATGTGCGTAATCACAAATTCATCGATCTCGGGTGCTTGCATCTCGTTGAGCGTCGTACGAACAGTCTCTATACGCTGAACAACAGCCCGAGCTTTCGTCGCCTCATCGCCCTGCTTAGCCCGGTCAATCGCATCGTAGATGGCCCAGAAAAATGGGGCATCTCCGTATTGTTCGCGATATTCCTGGGCTACCAACGCTTTTGCCCTAAGCAATTCCGGGGCATCAGCCAACTTATAGAGTGTGTATACACGCTGTACGGTACGACTATCCAGCACGTCTGCATACCGTCGCTCGGCTTCTTGCAATGCCGCTAGCACTGGTAGTGCAGACTTGGCATCGAGACCACGCGACGCCAAGTTGTTGATTACACTATCCTTGAGCGTGGCAGCCTCCGGTAGATTCTTTATCTCGGCAAAACATCGCTGTCTGGCACGAATTGGTCGCAGTGGTGCTCGAACGCTACTGGCAAACGCCCCAGACACCATACCCTCACTTGTTGACTCTTCAGTAGCTGCATACGCTGCAATTGCAGTATAGGTATCAGCGCTATAGTACAGCGCCACCTGGCTGGCCTTGCGTTGACCTGCGCCCCATATGCGATACCAGTCTTGTACGTAGGCCGTTCCGATGCCTTCAAAATCACTGATTGATACTTTCCTATCACGCCTCACGAAATAGCGCACAGTAGCTGCATATAATTGCTGGAGGCCCTGAACTGCCTGAGCAACGTCACTGTCTTTAATATCTGCCAACGCCGCAGACTTAACCAACGACTCAAAGTAACTGGCCGGCAACATGTCAGGCAGCAAGGTAATATCTCTGTTTAATGCAATCTGTCCGCTCCAAATATCTCGACGCAGGATAGCCAGCGCCCTCGGGCCTGCAGTACCCGGAATAATTTCACCGGCACGTCGGATGCTGTACAGGTGAGGCACCAACACCTTCGATGCCAGCGACACATCCAGTGGCGGTTCATTAGCCGTGCGCGGAATGGTCAGCCCTGGCACATCAAGCGCGAACAGAATCGCCCGTTGCTCAGATTTCCGAAAATATGAGAGAGATTCATGAAGCCTTAATTTACCGGTCTTTGGACTAATTGCCAGAATCTTATGTCGTCTAAACTGTTGTATGTCGGCAAGTGTCTTCTCTGGATTCGGCGCCCTTTGGATGATCATATCCTGTATGTCCTGGGGCAAGTCGGAAATCTGTCGTTGCTGCTCGGCATTCCTGCGTGTATTTTGAGCCTGGCGGGCTTTTAGTTGTTGGGCGACGGGCAAGGGGTCACGCGGTGACTTTGTAAGTGCCTGGCCCAATCTGGAATCAGTTATCCCTTGAGCCCTCCCGGTCTCGAGGTAGCGTTGATAATACTCTACCGAATGAAAGAGTGTCAGCTTTGCTTCATGCTGCGGTAAGCCAAGCTCCTTGATGCGCCGAGCTTCATTCATAAATGAGCTAACGTACGGAACATGCCGCTCAGCATCAAAGCTACCATAGCGTAGGTGTGGTCGGCGAAGCGCCCCGTTGGGCTCTCTTTCTGCCGTCACCCAGAGCAGCGCCGACACAGCATAACGCAACGATAGGGTGGCCTCTGCGGCATACGCGGCGTTTTCAGGATCCGATGCTTCTAGTGCGGCCTGATAATAGGCGTCCATATCCTCAGTTGGGTGCGTAACACTGTCATATCTGGCTATACGGCCTAGTCGTACCGCTCGCTGGATACCACGTAACGCCCGTTGACCATCCGAAGGCAGTGGCACAACATCAAAACTTCCGAGCGTTACTTCGCCAAAGGTCTGGTGCTCTGAAGCTATATTTCGTACGCTTTGAAGCGACACTGCTACTTTCCGGCCGGCTACAACGGGAGCCAGAGAGCCATTTCGCACAACCAGTGCACCGATAACTTCGCGCTCATCGCTACACTGCTCGAGCTGAGGGCACTCGCTGCACGCCTGTTGAGCCATTGATTCGGCCCCTGGTACATCAAAGTAGGCTGCCGTAGGGCCTTCTACGCAAGAACCAATTGGGATAAACGATCGAGCTTCAGACATATTCCGATCTAGTATAATATGCGAACGACGACAGGCAAATATAATTACGCATCGTAGGCATAGGGGCATTTACAAAGTGCTCACCATCTGTTAGAATTAACAAGATTGATCATAATAAAGGTTACCTAAGAGAAGTTTATGGCTAAAAAAGGCGAAAAGCGTAAGATTATCGGTCTGGTTAGTGAAGAATCAGGCGAGCGCATTTATTACACCACCAAGAACACAATGAACACCCCTGAGAAGCTTAGCTTACGCAAGTACAGCAAGAAGCTTCGCAAGCACGTTATCTTCACCGAAACCAAGAAAAACTTGGGTCGAAACGAAGCTCCAAAGCGCTAAATCGCAAAAACTGACATCGCACTGGTGTCAGTTTTTTTATGCCTTTATACTATAAGGCATGTCAGCAGCCGAATCACCAATCCTCGACGACGATTTTTCCTCTGTTGGGCACGCGCTACACCACGAGATAAGAGCGCTTCATAAACAGCACCGGCTCGACGAAGCCGATGAATTATTGGATGCACGATTGCCCTATGGAACGGTGGCATATTTTAGCCAGCTAACCCGCAACGGGCAAGCCCGAGCGTTCCTGGCAACTACCTATACAGAGCTTGAACGGGCTGAAGACTTTCATGATGAACTTCATGATTATCTACGCTGGCAGGAGCGGCATGCAGCTCGGCTTACCGGTGAAGAGCGGCAAGAATTTGAGTATACAAGAGGACGGGCGTCAATTAATGACAGCGATCTGTTTTGGCGTATTGCTGGCGCGCTGTGCCGCATTGAAGGCCCGGAGCCTGGCATCGCCTATATAAAAGAATACTCGCATGACCCGCATATTACCGCCATTGCCTTAAATGCAGTATATCGCGCTGCTTTCGAGCGTCGATCGCTCATGCCAGCTCACGCGAAGCAGTTTGGTGCAGCAGTACTAGAACAAATCGAGGTGAATGTTATTGCCAGGGAGCTCGATCAACGCCTGCTGATCGCCCACGGATATGACGGTGCGACGATGCGTCTTCCTGTGGGCACACTGCAAGAACCTACTTCTATACCGTATACAGAAACGCTGGTATAACTGCAACAAAATTGCGCTACCAGCCGAGCTGTGATGTACTGATGCAGATGATTGAACAGACCCACCCCCACGATACTGACTATACCCCTGAAGTATGTAGTCACACCCATGAAACTTCCGAGCCATTCCCACCGCTCGAAGAAAACTTGTATATCTCACTGTCGCGCATTGTCATGCGTGACAAACAGCCACATCATGAAGCGCCAGTCGATGAACAGAATCTCGAACAACTCGTCACCGTAGAAGCTCGTCTGGGCGATCACTGGTCGAAACAAATGACGACAGCGCAGCGCGCGAAAGTCGCAACATTATTGAGCCAGCAGCGTAGCGAGCTACCCACAAGCCACCCACTCTTCGAGCAGCAACACGCGCACAGCAGCCATACTGTTGAGGGCGGTCATAGCTGCGGTAAGCTCCATGGACCACTCCGCCGTCGTTTTGATGCCCTAGAAGCCAAGGTGATTGGGCGCATTAGTAATCATACCGCCAAGGCTGTTGCTGCCGCCGTCTTTCGACTGAGCGCCTTAACAGTTTGCCCAGGTGACGACATTGCCGCGATTGGGCTACAGATACATAGCGCTGTTGCTGGCCACCATGAGACCGAACACAGTCATCATGATGAGCAGGCTATTCTGCCTCGAAGTGTCCGGATTGAAACAGATCAAGCAACACAGCCTCCACGCGACAATGACCCCATAGCATAAGCACTAGTATTTATACTGTATTTGTGGTATAATATAGTAATATGAGTCCCGAATTTGCTACACCATTTTCATTATTGCCCGTAGAAGCTGTTTCAGCACTTGATATTGATGGCTACAATGCTCTCACTGAAGAGCTAGCAGGTCACGTATCACGATTTAATGCTGAGGTGAGCGCCGCTTACGGCGACAGCTTCGACTACCGTGCAGGCGCCGATGTTGAGGCCGCCTGGCGAGAGAAAATCGGCATCCTTTGGACAAACAACATGAAGGGCTGGTTTAACCATGGTGGCGGCCTGGTATACGACATCAACACGTCGCCGCAACCTGCCGCTGTGCACCTACGCTTTTTGAAGGCCCAAGATCCTCAATTTTTTGAAGCATGTGCTGTTCATGTCGCACAAGAAGATGACTCTACGCGAGAAGCTATGTACCGGCTCAATAACGGCGAGTCCGTAAGTCAAGCAGAATCTGATGCCCGAACCGTACAAGTCTGGATGACTGGCCTCTATGTAACCGAAGCCTTCAACCGTATGTTGGCCAATGGTGCCAGCGAAGAAGAACTGCGTACCCTTTGCCGATAACGGCTACTTGATCTTACTGAGGTCAAGGATTGTGTTGACCAACTCAGCGTGGCTCCAAACCAATGGGTTCACCCCAATAGGCGAGTTATCGTTCGGATTAATCTGTTCTGAGAGCGTGCCGCTCGGCAACGCGCGGTCAAGTGTCCAATCAACATAGTGTCGAGCTTTGTCGAGCTGCTTGCGACGCATATAGTACTGTGCGATCCAGAGCGTGGCTACAAACCATGGATTACCGTTATAAGCAGGATTGCTTTCAAAGTAGTGGTCATGCTCATACCGGGGAATACCGCCCGATGGCGTTTTATCAAGCAAGGTTTCTTCGATAACGCGCATCATACTTTCAGTCTGCTCCACGCCCATGTCGTGCTGGGCAAACATCATTACGGCATAGAGGCTCGAAATATCGAGTGTGTTATCAAACTGCAACGAACCGTCTTCCTGTAATAGGTAGCCTTTGCGGAAAATACCTCGTTCTTCATCAAAGAAAACGCGTCCATTCTCGAGGATTGTGGCTGCAACATCACGCCAACGCACAGCATCATCAGGGTATTCAAACTTCTCGGCAAAATCAGCGGCTACCAGGAGCGCCTGGTATACGACCGCAGTGGTATACGTGGTCGTTAGGAAACGTTCTTCCCATAAGTCATAGCTGGCGTGGGGTAGCTGTGTCTGCTCGTCAATGAAGTCACTCATAAAGTTCGCTGCCGGCTGAATGAACGTGTTGTACAGGCTATACACAAAATCATGGTCTTCGGTATGGTCGTAATATTCGCCAAGCATATAGATAATAATGGCCGTCTCGTCCTCTTGAATGGCTAATTCTTTATGGTTGCCGTGCAAGAGCGGGTGCCAGGTGCTACCGATGGCTCGATCTGGCTGATACTTGTGCATCAGGTAGCCATCGGGTGCAAGAATGTCACGGCAAAATTCAAAGAACTTACGCGGCTCTTCTTTGTAGCCCAGGCGAATGAGTGGCCACATCGCATAGGCGCCATCACGAGGCCACACGTAGCTATAATAGTCGCGGCCAAAATTATAAATCGATGAGTCGCAACTGGCGATGACGCCGCCTCGTTTGTCGGTGTGTACTTTGATAAGCATCAGTGATTTTTTGACCGTATTAAGGTATCGCTCGTCCAACGTATGTAGCGTATTAGCGGCCGTTGAGACCCATTCGCGCCAATACTGTCGAGTAACCTCAAGGCGGTGTTCAATGCCTTCGGAAAGGAATTGGTGGTGAATTTTCTCGGCGCTAAATTGTGAGTCTGCGGCTACAATCCAATAGTCAATTTGAGTATTGGCGCCGCTCGCCAGACTTGCCGTAAAGCGAATGACGGAGTCTACGCCACCATGTTCAACAGCGTTCCCAGACAGCTGACCGTCCTCTGCGTCACGATAGGTACCATCCTTACCTTCGATCCCGTAGTTACCAATAGCAAACTGATCATATTTCGTGCCATCAATGTTTTGGCCGTACACCAATAGGCTGCAGCGACCTTTGTAGTCGAGGATGTAATCTTCCTCTGGTACAAAGAGTGCGGTATCGGCACGACCTGCGCGAGATATCTGAAAGACCTGGTGCATGAAGAGCAGGATGTTGTGGTACTCCTCGCTATGGTTAATGACCATAATACGGCGACAAAAGGCGTTAAAGTCGCTATCAACGAAGTCGGTAAAGACTAGCTCAATGGCAAAACGAGGATGATGCATATGGATATTGCTAACCATGGCATCATTTTCAAAGTCTACCTCGACTTGCCAGTGGTCTTCGTCAACCCAGGAGAAGTCACCATCGATCCAAATGCCTATCTTATGCCGCACGCTTCGAGCGTTGGTCAGGTTGTCTAGGCCAACGTACGGGTAGTAAAAGTCATGCACCAGACCCTGTTCGTTCAGACCAACAGTCAGTGCACCATTACCGAGCATTACCGGTCGAGCCATTAGAGTACCACTCCTTTCTCTAGCAGGCGGAACCGCATATCGTGATAGGCATTCATGAACGCGATAAACGCATCGTACGGATTAGCGTAGGGGCTAAAGTACGCATGGATGTCACCATCATTAAACCATTTTGTGCACATATAGTAAAAGTGATCAGAGGTCTGCAACTTGCGCCAATCTTCGATAAGTGTTGAATCTTTGGTGTCCAAAACAGCTGGTTCAAGTGCATACAAATCCTGGATAGCGGACGTCTGCATCGCATTGCCCAGCCAGGCGCTGAGATCGCGCTCAGTGTCGGCCCAGGTGACTGTATGCGGCATGTCCACCGTGTCAACTGGCTCAAAGGCATCGATGACTTCACTAACAGTCATAAAGGTATGGTCATGCTGTTGCAGCCACTCCTGCGGCAAGTGCTCAAGGAAGTTAAAAATGCCGGATTCGTCCCACTGGTGTTCACCAAACGTCTCGTAATCCATAAACAAGTTAAAGTTAGTTGCACCATCGGTGCTACCCAGCCAATGTGAGAACTTTGCAGCCGTCAGTGGCCACTCAGCCCAGTTACGGTCACCAAAACGAAACGCAATATCATCACTCAACTTGTAGTTTTTCATGAGCAGGCGGATATTGTTGGTATACGACGGTCGGTACACGAAGTTGGGGCTACGCCAGCCCAAAACCTTATCCCAACCCTCGCTCAGAATGCCTTTGTAGCCGGCCTGATCAGCCCAATAGGCGACGTCATTGTTGTAGGCGAGCTCGGTATTGCGAAATACCTTTGGTGTTTGGCCAAATACGTCCTGTACCTTTTGGCGGTGCATCGCTACCTGGCGCTCGAATTCTTCACGAGAGTAAAAGAAGGCCAGGCTGTGATGGTACGTTTCGGCAACAATCTCGACGCGGCCCGTGGCCACGATGTCTTTAAATGACTGCAGCGCCTCGGGCGCCCATCGCTCAAGTTGCTCGATTACCGTACCCGTAATAGAGATGCTCAGTCGAAATTCTGGATAGTCCTGCAAGAGCTTGAGCAGGCGGCGGTTTGTAGGAATGTAGGATTTTTCAGCAACTTTATGCACGATGCGCTCGTTGCTGGTTCGATCATCGTAAGGAGCGTCAAAGTAATTATGCTGGTGACCGGCATCAAAAATAGTATAGTGTCGCACACGAAATGGCTGGTGCACATGCAGATACAGGACTATAGCTTTTTTCATACTGCCGCTCCTGCCAGGCGTTGATGTTTGGCATAGATGTCGAGCAGGCTATCTGCTGCCGGGCCCCAATGCAAGCGATCGTATTCTGCAAATGAATTCTCGTAGAGTGTATTTCGGAGACTGTCATTTTGCATGACAGCCACAATTTGGTTAGCCATACCTCGCACATCCCAGAAATCAACCTTCAGCGCATTGCGAATCACCTCGGCAACGCCGGACTGGTTGCTCATGAGTACTGGTGTGCCGTAGCTGATAGCCTCAAGTGCCGTCAAACCAAACGGCTCAGAAATTGATGGCATGACGAACAAGTCACCAATCGCATAGCTATCCCGCCAGCGTTTACCGCGTTGAAAGCCCGTAAAGATAACATTTTTGCTAATGCCAAGGTCAGCCGCCAGACTAATAAGCTCGAAGTATTGTTCGCCGCTACCTACAATCAAAAATATCGTCTTAGGAGCTCGTTCGACAACCTCTTTAGCAGCATAGAGCAGGTTAGGGAGGTTCTTCTGCATGGTTAACCGGCTAACGCACGTAACAATTCGATAGCCCTGGCCGCGTAGTGCCGTCAGATAGCGATAGGTGTTATCGTTATCAAGTGGCTCAATGGCATCTTTATCGATACTGTTATGAACCACCTCGATCTTATCCGCAGGAATGTCATAATCTTCGACAATCATATTCTTGGTATGTTGGCTGACGGCAATGATCTTATCAGCCAGCAGAAATGTCGTTGCCTCAATTTCACGCACCAGCGGATTTCCAAGGCCGCCACCAGCTCGATCGCGTTCAACAGAATGCACATGGACAATCAGCGGAAGATCGATGCGTTCTTTTGCCCGCAATGCAGCACGGAAGGTTAGCCAATCGTGCGCGTGAATAACTTCGTATTCCTGGGTAGTATGTTCCAGCATCTTATCGACAGCATTCTCGTATAACGCCTGTTGACCGTAAATATCAACAACTTCGTCATGACCATCGGCATAGATGTAGCGATAACTGTCATAGGCAATGCCTGATTTTTGGATAGCCGCAACGCCCTGAGGGTGCGCTGCCGTAACCTTCATAAACGATATGTCGTGCTGGGCAGTGTAGGGAACAATGAACTCAATATCAGCACCTTTGTCTGCCAGAGTTTTGCATAGCTGATAACAAGCCACACCCAGCCCGCCGCTGTTGTGTGGAGGCAATTCCCACCCAAGCATCAATATCTTCATTGGCTTTTGCTTACCCCACTTTGATACGTAGCATTATAGAGATCCCCGTCCGTAAGCACAACCTTTTTTATTTTAGATACTATAGCTTCTGTAGGAAAAATTACATTCCATACTATTTTTGGCAAAATTACGAGTTTGTAGGCCTGTTGCTGTGTGATATCTCACAAATCGACGGTCTAGATTTTCGCGGTACAACCCGGGAACTCCCGGTATAGTTGGGTCTGCAATGCGCGTTGCACCGTACAATAATTTTGTAATACAGGAGATTATTAATCATGAGCGGTAGTGAAGTAACCCTTGGTTTAGCACTTACAGCAGGAGTTTCAGTAGTACTCAGCAACTTACTGAACGGTGTAGGCACCAAATAATCTCCCCATAGACTCTCACTTAGTAGGGCGACTCTTCGGAGTCGTCCTATTTTGCTTTTGGCGCTCGCCCGTACCAGGCTACTGCTAGAACAATTGCCGCAATACCAATGGCAACAATCACGCTCATCTCGGCCACAAATGCGTAACCGTGCTTTGCTGCATTGAGGAAGGGATACGGGTACCAACCAGTTACATGACCCCGCACCAGGCTGTAGGCGCAGTATGCAAGTGGGAATGCCAGCCACCACAGCGCCTTGCGAAGTGAAATCGTTCGGGCGCGGTCAAGCAACCAGTCCAGACAAACAACTGCGGGCATAACATAATGTAGTACCGCATTGACCCACGGAATAGGTGTCTGCAAAGAATCCTCCAGCCCAGAAAGCAGGAGCACATAAATAATGCCCGTTGTGGCCATATAAACTGTTGCGGCTCCCCGGATGAAGTCAGATGGTCGCCTATCCAAAAAGCCATAGACACCGGCCGCAAACAGCACAAACACAGCCAGGATGTTGCTTTGAATTGTAAAAAAGCTAAAGAAATTAACCAGTCCGAAATCTGGCCGTTGCGTTCCATGTATGAACTGTGCGATAACCGCACTTGCCCCAAGCAGCGCCAAAAGAATACGTACGATCAAAAAGAATAAGCGTTTCTGCATAAGCTGAGTATAGCACTACACTTCGGCAATTTTCACCGAAACAGGCAGCCCATAAAAGTCGCCATAGGCTTGAGCTGCCGTTGTGATAGCAGCCAGCTGCCGAGCAGTGAAACGATCAAAGGGAATGAGCGATATGGCAATTTCTTTGGCCTTAAACGTACGTTTCCAGATTCCAAGCATTTGACCGCCAATAACAATAGTCGGCAGAAAAACACCGTTACCGCCCGGAACAACTTTGTAGAGATGATCAGCGTTGATAACCGCCGTCCGATCACGATATCCCAGCAGATACTCATCGAATGCCGGCAACAAAACCGCCTGATTGCGGTCGAAATCAAAGGACGGCTGATCGGGGCGCATCCAGTATGTCACGCCATCAATGTCTTCGGATATAAAGTGCGAGCGTACGGTCGCCAGGCCGACAAGAATATCTCGCTGTGGCAATCCGGCCCAAGTCATCATGTCTTTCACGGTAGCGGGAGCATGTCCGGTCAAATATCGACTAACAATTGTCGCCAAGACTTCATCGCGGCTCATTTTTTTAGCAGGCGGCAACCAGGCATCCAACCAGACAAAGGTGGGTTGCTTGCCCTGCATGGGACCGAGGCAGATCAAGCCCTGCTGCGCAGCACGCCAGATAATATGATAGCCACGCTGATTGGCAGTTACTATATTGGCATTCTCAAGCACCTGCAGGAGCTGCGTCCGAAGCATCGGCTTGCCGCCATGCAGCGCTTTTTCGAGTACCCCAAAAGCCTGCGCGAAATCCTCGTGCGATAATTGTAAGCTACGCTCACGTGCTGCTGCACCAGAAAGCACCCGGGGCGTCATAAGTTCCAGCATCCAACGAACGTCTGCAGCTGGCACAAAATGCAACGTACCGCGCATTGGCCAGGTACGAACGATCTCCTTGTTTGCAATTGCCGCCTCAACTGATGCCCGTGTTGCCCCCATGGCACGCAAGCCAACAGCCCATAGGGCATTGGTATAGTCCTGTGCCTGCATGGCGCCAAGCGACTGAACTACCTGCAGCGGCGTTTCGTGCTTATGATAAGCAATGTGCTGGCTGATCAATCGTTGGTGGGCAATATCACTATGATTCATGCCCGTAGTATACCTAGCGCGTGATGGAACTCGAAGCAGATTCTTTCACAAACTCAGCTGTCACAACCAGGCGCTCAACATATCGTTGGCGTGCTTTGTCCCATGCGCCATAGCAAGTTACCAGTCGCAATTGAGCTTTTTTGCTGGCGCCAAAAATCTCAGTAAAGGGAGCGTCGTCTGCATTGTAATGCTGACTATCAGTAACACGAAAGGTAATTGCATTTTGCTGATCAGTCGTAACAATAAGGTTGTCGCCATTGACCAGCTCATGCAAACGATAAAATAACGCCGGCTTACTCTCATAAAGATAATGTCCGGCTATCACCGCATTACCGAGCGCACCAGGTAGATAGCCGTATTGGTACCATGTTGCATCTGTTGCGGTGCGTGGTTCGCCCATTTCGCCGTTCTTTGTAATCCCTACGCCCTCAACAGGAGCGGTAACGCCAAGCTTATCTATGCGAAGCATTGTTGGCGTACTGGGTGCCAACGACATATTTGGCAGGGGTGCTGCTACTGGCTTGCGGTGGTGGCTAGCAACAGGTGTGATGGGCGGATTTTGCCGAGAATTCGCCCGGGCTTGCCAGCACACAAAGCCGCCCACTGTTACGCCAACAACACAGCACGCAATAAATACGTGACGCAGAGTGCGCATCACAAAAACCTAGGAGCGGCTGCCGGTGTTAGGCAAGCCGGGTATAGTAGTGCCGCCGGTACTGGTTGACGAACCGCCGCCGCCCGACGGATCAGTCGGTGCTACCAGTACTGAAGTACCCAAAGTCTTGACTATAGACGCCGAGTGATTGGTGGGTGCATCGTGGAGTGTGCCGTTTGCGCTAACCTGCGCCACAATATCGACAACGTCTGGATTGACATTAACAACATAATCAGCGGTACCAACAACTGTTAGAGAAGTACCCGCAAGATAATCAACACCCGTTGCCAACGTTACAACCGTACCCGTCGGCGTTCCATCAGCCGCAGGCAGCGTAACTTGCACTGTTGCGTTGGTGATATCGCAAGCGAGGTCAGAACCAGAGTCAAGGTTCGAAACAGTTACAGTATAGGTAATGGTATCACCCTGATAGACAGCCGTTTTGTTTTTGATAATAGAGGCGTTCAGTCGATTGCCATTGCATCCCGAGGGGCTCTGATCGGCATTAGCAGGCAGCGCCGGGATAAATAGAAGGGTAAGTGCAGCGATGAGCGAAGTGGTGCCAAGTGCGGTAGTACGGACAGTGTTATGTAGTGTTGTATTTCCGTAAAACTTCAGTCTTGGCATGGGCTCCCCCCTGTATTACTTTTTTAGAACACAATCTTCATTGTCGCCCCACGTTGTGAGTCTGTCAACATCGATATACTTTAGATAGTTCGTATACTTTTTGCACATAAAAAGGACGCGTCGGTACGCGCCCCTTTTGCCGGAAGTTGAAAGAAAAGCCCCAACTAGTACTTGACTTTGGCCTCTGTCTGCGGAGTTGTTTGTGCGCTAAATGGCTGAACCTTAGCAGTTTTGCTTGGCTTGTCACCGGCGAAGCGCAAGACATCTTTGCCCATCAGGTCAAGTGAATGCTCGGCTTGGGCTGTGCCGGTCACATTTTCATAGGCAGTCGTTGTCATAAATGAATACCCGTACGCTTTGTGCGTTTTGGTGTTATATATAATGCCGACATCGTGACGGTTGTTGCCATCAACGTCGTCAAGGATACCAACTTTGTTAGCCAACACGATGTAGTCGTTGCCCTCGAGCTGACTTCGGACACCATAGTAGCTAAAGATGTTCGTCTCGAGCGCATGCTTCATGAACTTTTCATAGCTGTCTGATTTTGCAAGCAACTGCTTCATTGTCCAAAGTGACTCTTTTGAAGTACTATTGCCAACGTAAAATCGGCTGCTATCAAGCGGTTGCAAGCGGGTGTTTGGCAACTCTGAATATTGCGCCAAACGATTGTTGACCGCAGTAGCACCACCAAGTTCGTAGTTGACCAGGATGCGTACTGCAGTGTTACCCGAGCGGTTAAGCATGTCATTAATGACGTCCTTGACGGTTGCTGTCGTAGGAGCGCCTGCTTGGTCATAGGTACCATAGCCGGCGCGGATATCAGAATCCGTCCAGGTCACGGTGTCATCCATGTGGATTTTGCCGCTGCGGAGATCCTGTAATACGAGCCAAGCGATTGGCAGTTTGTTAACGCTTGCCGCGAACTGCACAGCGTTTTCATTGTGTCGCAACAGGGTGCGATTGTTTTGAAGGTCAGTGAGTGTCACGCTTGTCGTTACGCTTTGTGACTCATTTTCATCAATGATTTTATTAAGACGATAGGTAAGGGCGGCCGTTTTGATGCCGTCCGAGATATCACGACGCTGAAAGATCGAATCGTTCGTCGATTGAACCTGTGAAGTTTGGGGAACGTTTGCGTTGCTTTGTGGAGGCAAAGGTGCCTGCATACTAACTCCTAACACTTACGGTTGATATGGTGCGATCGCCACCACATTCCAGAATAGCACTGTCCAAATCAAGGTGATAGATTGTAATTCTTACGCTTTTATGTAAATGCACGCCTCCTTAATTCTTATTTTTTGCTTAACAAAATTAAAAATAGTTTGTAGTCTAAAGGAAAGACCCTGTATGATTTTAAGATAAGTGTAGGAACCAATAGTGAAACAATCAGCAAAAAAGATTTACAAGAATGAAGGTAAAGACAAGCTACTCTCCCGATTGAGCCTGTTTGTCTTTGACCGCTCACGAACTGCAGCTGTTATTTGGCTGTGTTTAACCGTGTTTGGTGTTTTTAGCTACACCACTTTTCTGAAGCGTGAAGGCTTCCCATCTATTAATATCCCGTACTCAATCATTAGTGGTACGTACTTTGCGAATGACGCCTCAAAAGTTGATGCCCAAGTAGCAAAACCTATTGGCGACATTGTCCTCAAGAACAGTCATGTTAAGAGTGTCCAAAGCCAGGCTCAAGGCACCTTTTATGTTGTGACTGTTCAATATAAAGAAGGCACGAATGTCGGCGCTGTCAACAAAGAGCTCGATGCTGAAATTAAGAAAGCACAGTTGCCCCAGCAGGCTACAGTAAAAATTGAGACACCAAAGATCGGCTTCACCGAACGCGGTGACGACGGCGTTGTATCACTCTATACAACCAAAAAGAACGTTCCCCAAACAGAAATGGTCAAACAAGGTGAGGCATTAGCTACTTTCTTGAAAGACAAGCATCTTGCCAGTCTCGAAAGCGTATCGGTGGTTGATCCATTTGTGAGCGGTGTTGATCCGCTGACTGGCCAACCAGCAACTCGACAGACAAAATTTGACCGCTACGGTGAGCGCAAAGACAGCACTAACAAGTTCTACGATTCTGTTGCAGTCGGCTTTATGCAGAAAGATGGTTCTGACGTTATCAAGCTCAATGAGGCTATAGAAGCCGCTGTCAGCGAATACAACAGCAAGCACAGTGCAGACAGCTTTACGGCAGTCGTGAGTGCCACCTATGCGCATGACATTACTGATCAGATTGGCGAACTCCAGAAGTCACTCTTCGAAGGTTTGCTAGCTGTTCTCATTATTGGCTCAATCGTTATAGCAATTCGCGCTTCACTGATTACTGTGTTAGCTATGTTGACCGTGTTGGCAATCACGCTTGGCGTACTCTTTGTTGCCGGCTACTCGCTCAACACCATTACACTCTTCTCGCTTATCCTTTGTATGGGTCTGATTGTTGACGACACCATTATTATGGTCGAAGCCCTCGATGCGCAACGTCGAAAGCGTAAAGACCCACGCGAAACTGTCCAGGTTGCTACACGCAAGGTTAGCCGCGCCATGGTTGCAGCAACTTCTACCGCAGCATTAAGCTTTGCGCCGCTCTTGTTTGTTGGTGGCATTCTGGGGAGCTTCATTCGCGCCATACCAGTTACCGTTATTACCAGTTTGGTAGTGAGCCTGTTGGTCGCGCTGATCTTTATTCCGCTGTTTGCGCGCTATCTCCTGCTTGGTAAAAAGCAGATGGGTGCCGATCACGTCAATGAACCAGCTGCGGGCATTGAGGCTAAGATCGCCGAGTTTATTTGTAAGCCAATGTTGTGGGCTCGCAACAAAAAGAAGCGCCTCTTTGGCGTCGGCATTACGGCCGTTATGATCGGCCTGGCGTTTGTTGTAGCTGCAATGTTCCTATTCCAAAAAGTGACCTTTAACATCTTCCCACCAAGCAAGGACTCTAATGGACTCAGCGTCACGATGAGCTTCGACCAGGGCGACACGATCGCACAAGCCGAAAAGACTTCTGACCGTGCGACCGACATCATCAGCGACACGTTGGGCAGCAACTTCAAAACCGCTTCGTACTATGCGAATGCCTCTGACCAAAAAGCAACGATGACGGTTTACATTACGCCATACGACGAGCGGGATGTAACTGCACCACAATTAGTGGATACCTTGAATGCCAAATTCAAGCACTTCGAAGGTGCACATGTGAAGGTCGGACAGCTCGATGTCGGGCCACCAGCATCAGCCTTTACGGTTCGCATCGAGACTGCTGACCGCGAAAAAGCAATGAAGCTTGCCAAAAACATGCAAGCCTACCTGCAGGATCGCAAGCTGACACGTCCGAGCGGTGAAAAAGCAACGATCACCGAAACGTCCATCTCCGACCCGGGCAGCATCAGCCGCAACGAGGGCAAACAATACGTAGAAGTGACCGCTAATTTTGACGGCACCGACACCACAACATTAGTAACACTTGCTCAAAAAGCCGTTGACGACGAGTACACTGACACCAAGTTGAGTTCTCAGTTCGGCCTCAACAAAGACGTTATCAAGTATGACTTTGGCCAAGAAGACGAGAACCAGGACTCGTTTAAGGCCCTGGCGCTGGCATTCCCAATCCTGCTCTTTGTCATCTACTTGCTCCTGGCCGTTCAGTTCCGATCGCTTGCACAGCCACTGCTGATCTTTATGGCACTGCCGTTCAGCCTATTTGGTATCACCCTTGGCCTGTACCTCACCGACAATGCCTTTAGTTTCTTTGCAATGCTTGGTTTCTTTGCACTGATTGGCTTGAGTATTAAGAACACCATTCTATTGACAGACTACGCCAACCAGCTGCGTCGTACTGGCGACTCAGCTATCGATGCCGCCGTTGGTGCGCTCGCAGAACGGTTCCGCCCATTGATCGCAACCAGTCTGACTGCCGTTGTATCATTAATCCCATTGGCGCTCTCAAGTCCATTCTGGGAAGGCCTGGCAGTTGTACTGATCTCTGGTTTGCTTTCAAGCACCTTCCTGGTACTAACGGTATTCCCATACTACTACCTGGGCGCTGAATACCTCCGCTTGCGCATTAGTCGCAAAGCAGTATTCCTGTGGATCGGACTTACCGTCGTCTTGGGTATTGCACTCTCGAAGGCATCGCCAATTGCAGGCGCGCTTTCTCCAATCATTGCGCTGCTGATCTGCATCATGCTTGGTCGCCGCAAGCGCAAAAAAGCCTAGCACCCATCTAGGCCGCAACGAAAAAGGGCTGCAATCACGCAGTCCTTTTTCGTATACACAAATAAGTATTAGCGTCGTCGGGAAACAAGCAAAATAATAACCACCGCCAAGATAACCGCCGCGACAATAACAACTTTGCCGTTGAGTGCTCTTTCTGACAGCTCACCATTTGGATTATCGGCATGAGTGGGACGGTCTGTAGCTGTAGTCGAAGACGCCTCCTGGGCCGTTGTGGTAATGTGTGTGATCGCTGATACCTGTGTATCGCCACCAGCCATTGCCGTTGTGGTCGCAGTGCCACCGCCCCGTAATAGTTCGGGGCTTCGCTTGCGAAACTTTGCCGCAGCAATCTCAGCATCTACGAGCCGTTCAACCTTACCGGTGCGAACATACTCAGTAACGATACGTCGCAAGCCTTCTTTATCAACCTGACCGGATTCATATATTTTACGAAGTGTCTGTCCCTTGATAGGAATGGTCTCTGCTACATTCTCGAGCTCATTCTGAGGTAACTGTGCGACGTCTTTACTGGCGAGTTTAGGCCGGGGCTCAATCCGGTTTTGCTCAGGAGAAACCTGTGGCGTCGGTGTCTCTGCGGTGACGTGCTGCTTGACCGGGGCCTGCTCGACCGTCGAGTTTCGGGTTTGTGCGGCGAGCAGTACTGATTCGGGTTGTGCCGCTTCGGCAGCCGTTGGCCGTCCGATAGCAACCGCAGCAGCGCCGACAAGCTCAGCAGACAGCGTCGGATTAGGGGTTGGCGCCGTCTCGGTGGAGGTCAGTGTAGCTTTGCCAAACTCTTCTTTGTGCGAATCAAGCTGAGTGTGCGTCTCGACTTGCTGGGCAATAACCTTGTTGGCGGCCAGACTGCGAATATGCTGCTCGCGCGCAATAATCTTCTGCTGTAATGCATCAACTTCCTTTTTGTGGCGAGCGAGCTCGGGCTTGAGTGCTCGCTCGGCCTTCTTTCGGCCATGGTGCCGACCCACAACATAGCCAAGCACACCACCAATCAACAAGCCATTATTAAAGTCATGGCGACGTTGTGCTTCGGGTTGTATCGGTGATACTGACTCAGCTCGAGTCGCAGAAGAGCCAGAACCGGCTACTCCGCCAGAGGATACCGAGCCATCGCCAACAGCGTGTGTATACGCCGTATGATCGGAGCTGTCGTCGTACTCGCCTGGCGCATATTCGGGAGGAGTTGGGCCAGTTGGTCCACCGCCCATGGCACCACCGGCATGTGGCAGGGCGGCAGGTGTAACCGGTTCGTAATCGGTGGTATCTGGAGCTGATTCTTCAAGGTCATACGTTTCTACCAATGACTCTGAATCATCGGTGCCGTGCAAAATAGAGTCAATTAAACTGTCGCGTTCTGCTTCTGACATCTCGTGCGAGGCGTCTTCGTGCTCAGCGTCGTGCGTCATATGTAACGCCTCTTCGGCCTTTACCGCTGCGCTGTCCAGAATTTCATCGGACGATACCGATCCAGTGGTACGCTCATGGACAGCTTGAGTGATGTGTTCGAGCAGCACTTTATCTGCGCGTGCAATAAAGGCATCTGCCGAGTTCTTTTCGGCGGCAGCGAGCTCAGTATCAACAACCTCCAGACGATCTCTGGTATATTCCTCGACAACCTGCAATTCCTGCTCGCTGGTTAGTGGCTCTGCCTCATGATCGGTCGCCTCCTCAGTCTGCTCAGTGTCAACAGTAGGTTTCTCGGCAGTTTCGTGCTCGGTATCTTTTTCGTCAGAAAACAAGCCAGCGCGATCAACTTTGTTGGCGTTATTTTTGGGATCATCAGGACGCTCAAAGAAAAGGGATGATTTTGGCTCTGCAGCTATATCTTGCGTGGCTTCGGGGCTTGCGGGACGTGAGGCCGAGTTCTTTTTGGTGCTAGAGCTAGACTCCTCAGTCGGAGTAGCAGGTACGACATTGGCATTGCCGGCTTTCTCGCCGGAAGAAGGGCCTCGTTTTGCTTCCATGGACACAGTATAGCAAGTAGCCCAAGCAGTACAACTGCGTTCACGAAATATCACTATAGCTCGGTCCTTTTCCTGGTGATACTATGAGGGCTATGACTACAACTATCAGCTACGATCAAATTGCACACGGCCCTACGGAAGTACAAACGTTTGACTGGGAACAAACAGAAGCCTACGCCCAGGAGCTCATGCAAACAACTGCTGATGCGTACGTGGCTGAATTTACTCATAACCTTGCCGTCGTGCCCGAGAAAGACATTCGTGCGCACTATGACCCAGACAGTACCGCTGCTGTTCAGCGTTTTTTGGATAGAACAAGAGACATTCACGATCGCGGTGCTCGCCTGGCTGTCATGTTCGGCAAGACAACTGAGCCTACTATTTTGGGCTACACCAAAATTGGTCCAGCAGATGCCCTCACCGCGCCCGTTGACGGTCGGGAAGGTCGATACACAAACGAAGCAGGGGAACACGAATACGAAGGGTACTACCTAAACAACATCGTCGTTAACCCAGGTAGTCCGCGCCATCAGCAATTTTGGAACCGCGGCCTTGGCAGTGTTATTTTGCATGCCGGTCTGACGCTGCCAATTCCGGAAACGGATGGGCAGGAGCTTGATCGGAGCAAGCCAGTTGTTTTGGATGGATTCGACGTGAGCGTTCGTATCAACAACTGGTATAGGAGCCTTGGTTTTGAACGCCATGAAATTCCAACTGACGGTATGCAATTCGGCGAGACCGACATGCCGCAATCATACTATGCAACACCCGGTTATGTTGCGCTTGGCGGCGTCAAAGATGCCCTCGAAGCTCGTATGTGGCAGCTCAGCTATTACAGCCTAGATGCTGTGTAAGGACGGGCTGTCAGGTAAAATCAACTGATGCACTTCACGGATGTCAGAAACAATGGCGTGCGATCCCGCATCCCAGTATTTCTGGCGTTCGCCTTTCAAAAAGCCTGACGCCAGTGAAATGGTCATACAACCCAAGCTTGCAGCAGTCGCGTCAGAGGGTCGATCACCGCACATTACTATCTCCGTATAGTCCACGCCAAAGTGGTCTGCGATTATCTCCATGCCGGCAGTATCAGGCTTGAGGCGGTGTCTACCGGCCGCATCAATCCCGACGTCATCAGCCGTAATCTCCAGGTCAAAGTAACCGTGCGCACGAGGGCCCGCACCCGGCTGTAGAATCACTTGGGGTAAAAGGTCATTGCGAACGAGCTTGCGTTCACGAGATGTCCAGATGGCCGTTCTTTTATCACTTTGTGCCAGCTCTTCCAGCAGGCGCGGTGCACCTTCTGCAGGGAAAACAGTCGATTTGAGCATATCAACGCCTTCTTCGTGCCACGCGGGAAATTCAGGTCCAAGGTCTTCGCGGTCCAACAGAATCTGGTAGTGTCGGATAGGGTCACCGTTACTGCCAGCAGAAGCACGATACACTCGGGACATAAGCTCCTTCGAACTGGATTGAGGGCACACGAAGTCATCATCATACAACGTCTCAGTATGTTCAGGCAGCATACCGTATCGCCGGAGCATAAGTATGCTTTGTGCAAACTCGTATAAATACGTTTCCACCAGGAATCCATCGATATCCAGAGCAACAACTTTTGCGTTACTAAAATCAGGCGCTTCCCGTAGTGAAGGATTATATTCAACCATACTCAATACTCCCGGTTACATTTCAATTACAGTCTCAGGTCGTTATCGCTCGAGGCGCATGCTCAAGCCTTTGCCGCCAAATTCCTGACAGACAAATACCGGCTCTTGCGGAGTACTGAGCAGTGCATCGTAACGATAGCCAATCTCGGCAAATTCGGGCAAGCGAGCGCTATCATCAATGCGTTGTTTTAGCAACCAATGAGCAAATGCTCCACGGGCAATTTTCGCATGCACAACCACAAACGTCGCCTCTTTGGTTGTGGGGTGCATGGTAAGGAATCGTGGTGCAATAACCCTCGTCGTATCTATATAGGGCGTTATGACTTTGCTATATTCCACCGCTGCAAGATTGATAACTGTCTGTTTTGTTGGAATATGCTGGGCAATTTTTTTGCCCCAAAAGTTGTACAGGTTTTTGTACTGATCGGCAGGCAATCGATAACCCATTTCAAGGCGATAGGGACGGATCGCATCTAGCGGGCGCAGAATACCATACAAGCCAGATAAAATGCGCAGGCGGTCTGCAGCATAGCGGCGATCCTCGGCGGTCAGATTGCCAGCCTGTAACCCGCTATAGATATCTCCTACAAAACTATCTATAGCGGCACTTTCAGGGTGTGTCGGCCAAGCATCATAGAGCTCGTGAGTCTTTTGAGCCAAAGTCGGCGAGATTTTCATTACCCGGCTGATCTCTGATATCGACAATGTCTGGATGTAGGCAGCCAGTTCTGTTGCCTCTGCGGACAAAAGCGGTTGGAGCAACGGCGTCGTGGGCGCTGGCGAGCGCATGGTCTTTGAGGAATGCAATAGGACTATCATTGCACTTTATTATACAGCCTAGAGCTCCTGCCAGGTATGTGTCCCTACGTCGTAACTAACGGTGATTCCCAAATCAGGAGCCTCAACCTGTGTCCAACTACCGTTCAAGACATAGGGGGCCGTAGGCCGTGCCGGTGAGGATGACAGTAGCTTCTTGCGAGGATTAACAACACCAACGTCGGTACCGGTCGAGGAATAGCTCGCTGCGGCCACACCAGAGCCGTCAAGCCTGAATACTCGCGCCAAAGCCTCAGCCATGCCACGATATCCTGCAAAGTCATTCTCACTCAGGCCAGTCTGTAAAATAATGTTGGTAGCAAATATTCGAATACCAAGGTTGGCACGATACGTACGGGCCTTGTCGGCACGAGTCTTAATGTCAGAGAAAGTCGCATAGTACGGCGAGCTGTACGCGTCGCTATTAAAGACCCAGGATTCCAGCAACAATACGTCGTTACTCGAGGCATGAGTAGCGGCCCCGCTCGGGTTATAGGTGGCATCAACTTGCGACCCTAGTGCTTGGTCGGAGTCCCAGACATTCAAAATAGCTCCGATATTCTTGCTGTGAATGTAGTCGAGTATCTGATTCTGTCGCGTTCGTGAAACACCATAGTCATAGCCAAACACATCACAGAAGATACCTTTAGCACCAGCTGCAACCCACTGGTCTATCTGCGTTTGTAGGGTAGCGATCGAGAGATTTCCCGTCGACACGCCCGTATCAATGTAGCCCCAAAAGACAATACTGGGCGACAAGGCCGTCGCTTTGGCAACGATTGACACCGTATCCGCATAATACGCGTTACCCGGATCTTCCAGGCCCGTACCCAGCACGACGTCATCATAGCGGGCAAGCAGCCCAGCGGCATAATCGACGCTAAATTTGGCATTTATCGTCGTAGGTGGTGCATAGAAAATCTGCAAGGAGCGCAAGCTATCGGCAGTAGGTACGGCGGCGGCTAGTTTTGCTACAGTCACTGAGCCGTCCGCAAGCTTGGTAGTAGTTACGGCACCATTACCGAGGATTGCCGTAGTAACCGCACCGTTACCCAATTTACCGTTGGTTACAGCACCGCTGGCAATCGCTGGCGTAGTGACGCTATTATCCTGCAGTTGAGCAACACCGACGCTGTCGTCTTTCAATTGGCCATCGCTGGCGTGCACCTGAGCGAGGTAATCATTAAGAACGTCGCCCCAATTTCCACTGTCTGCACCAGGAACAGGCAATCGCGCCATTGGTGTTGTATCCTGCTTATGTTATAGGTGAAATTATAGCATGATACTTTTTTTATTTAGCATTTAGAGTGTGATGTTGTATTATTGTAGGTAGTTTTATGCGTCGCAAGTTTATGAAACTGCTCATCGTTGAAGACAACCACCTACTAGCCGCCAGCCTCAAGGACCAATGCAAAACGCACTATATTGTTGATGTGGCTCGAACCGGTTCACAAGCCCTAGAGCTTGCCACCAGTACGACCTATGGACTTATTGTACTCGATCTTGGCTTACCGGATATTTCAGGACGGAGCGTCTGCCAACGTTTACGCGAGCAGGGAATTACCACGCCTATTCTTGTTGCTACGGGTGTCAAAGACCCGGAGGAGTGTATTCATCTGCTCGACGATGGAGCGGACGATTACATCACCAAGCCATATAACGGCGAGGTCTTGCTGGCTCGCTTACGTGCCCTCGGGCGCCGCGGTCCGACCGCCAAGTTTGACCAATCGCTGACTATTGATGACCTAATAATCAACACGCAGAGCCGGCAGGTCACCAGAGGCAACATCCCCATTACGCTTCGCAAAAAAGAATACGACATCCTAGAATATCTTGTTCAAAACCGCGGTCGCGCCGTAACGCGCGCCATGATCCTGAACCATGTGTGGGAAACCGGCAAAGAAAGCTGGAATAACACCGTCGACGTTCACATTAAATATCTGCGAGACAAAATTGATAAGCCATTCGACAAACCTCTTATTAAAACCGCGTATGGCATTGGTTACATGGTCGATACAAGTGGATAAATAAGTTAGAAAGGGAACGATATGAAGCAAACATTATTAACGATCCTGACAGACGCCCAAGCTCGTCAGGAGTCAGCTGTACAGAAAAGCCTGAACGACGAGTTCAGCGCTGGTGCTCCTTGGTTCAATGAATCAGAAGCATAAGGTACAGCAGCCTAAGCGCCTCTCAGATCGTACTGGTCTGAGAGGCTGGCTATCAGGCTTCACCGATCAGCCCGACGAGGACAGTAAGAATCGAGCTCTGGTTTTTGCGTGTATTTTCCTTGGCACGCTGGCACTCTTCATTATCGTCACCTCGCTACTCTTTCTAAGCTACGCAGTGTTAGGCAACGGTTATGTCGGCCCGCGATTATTGGTAGCTGGTCTATCCACTCTCTTTTTATTTGGCATTGGTGCCGTCGCACGAAAATACAAGATTTATCAGGTGGCTGCCTGGGTTTTGATTACTTTCTATTCAGCAGTTGCGATTACCATCCTAGTGCAGTGGGGCATTAACCTGCCATTTGGCATTGTGCTCATGGGACTGGTGATTATTGTTTCAGGCATTTTGATACGGGCACGCTACGCGTTGTATGCCGCTACCTTTATGTCTGCCGCGCTCACCACAATGCAGATTCTGATCCGCGAAGGCGTCTATACACCAAACACCACCTGGACTAATCAACCGTCTAGTTTTGGTGACGTACTGGGATACAGTACTGTTTTTATGATGATCGCCGTCATCTCATGGCTCTATGGAAGCCAAATGGAACGGTCATTGCGCAAAGCTACCGCCGCCGAAGAAGCCTTGCAAATCCAAAACGCCAACCTTGAACAAATTGTCAAACAACGAACTGCCGACCTCGAGCAAACCCGTCGTGAAGAAATGGCACAAATGTATCGCTTTGCCCAATTCGGTAGCCTCAGCACCGGCTTGTTCCATGATCTGGCGAACTACCTTACTGTACTGTCACTGGACATTCAGAATCTCAATACCAAGCACCGATCATCGACACTCGATCGAGCACAAGAAACGTTGCAGTATATCGACGATATGATCGACGATGTTCGTGACCAAATTAAGGGCAACGTCCGTCCTACTACATTTAACCTGGCGCAAGCTATTGATAAAGTTGTGCAGGTTCTGCAACACAAAGCCGAGCAGTCTGGCGTTCAGCTTACATGGCACAAGCCCATGCCGACAACTTCGTTCAGTATCACCGGTGATTCGGCACATGTTAATCAGATTCTGACGACATTTATTTGCAACGCGATCGAATCATACGACAAGCATGCAAAGCATAACGAGGTACAGGTGCGCCTCGAGCTTATTGATCAGCATTTTATTATCTCTATCCGAGACACTGGCAAAGGTATTTCCGAAGAAAGCCGAGCAAAGCTCTTCAAGCCATTCCGCACAACCAAAAAACAGGGCATGGGCATCGGCTTGTTCATTGCCAAACAAATGATTGAGTCCGAATATAACGGCTCAATCACGCTTGATCCATCGTTTGACCAGACTTTGTTCGTCATAAGAATTCCTATCAAAAAGTAGCACCATGTTGCAAAGCTCCAGAAGTATCTCGAAGGGTATCGCATACCTTACCACGATGCACGTCAGCAATCTTTCATGTATCGAGCAGTGCTTCTTTGCCAGTGCAGTTCAAGGGGTACCTGGCCTGGACGGACAGCGTCAGAAAATCATCACTAACCTGACACAAACCATGACTGCTGATTGGCTCCAGCAAGCGCCGCTTGCCGAAGTATTTAGTGTCGTCAATACACTCCATCACCACAAGCCCTCACTGGTTGGCGGTGAACAGCTTGCGCTACTGGTAACGCGGTTGTTACAGGCCGAACAATCAGTTGGCGGCCCCTACAGTGACACAAAGAACGTTGATATCTACACCAACGCAGTCATTGCAAATTTTGCATCGTGGGCGGCCGGACCGCTCCCCAAGGTAAATGCATATATAGCCGAACAAGTCCGCAGTGGTCACGCCACAAAACAATTTACCCAGTACCAAAGTCTTCTCGACACAAAGCACCCTTCAAAGCAGTTCATTTCGAAAGCAGTCAAAGCCCAACTTGCCGATGGCTCTTGGGAACATGACACTATTGCGACCGCCCTTATGTTGCAGAAGCTCTCACTCAGCCAGGGAAAGATAGCGGCAAATACCAAACATTATGCCACCAGCAATGCGGCTATTTTTGCGGCTGCGCACCAGGAAAGCGCTGCGTACTCGCCGCACATACAGCCGCCACTGCAGACAATGCTAAAAAAATTAGACCGGGCCAATAAACGTTTCGAAATAACCATGCTTGCAACGTATTTTTCCGAAGCGCTGACTGAACAGGCAAGGGCTGAACGTCTGCACGAGCTTGGCCTGGCGAATCTGTATGGCTGGCTGGCCTATACACTCTACGACGATATTCTTGACCACGAAGACCCAGGCCAATTCCTGTCTCTGGCAAATATCAGCATGCGGCGCTCCTACCTTCGCTATCTGCAAATCGATCCTGCTCACACTGAGCTTATTACTCACGTATTTAATCAGGTGGATCAAGCCAATGCCTGGGAGCTTGCCCAGGCACGAGCAACTGTCACGAAGGATAGCATTACACTGCCAGTATTGCCCCGATACGGTAATCGAATGCAGCTTGCATACCGTTCGTATATTCACGTGCTGGGACCATTTTTACTCGCTGCCGAGGCGGGCCTCACGCAAAAGCAACAGCAAAAGCTACAACTGGCATGGCGTCATTACCTGATTGGCCGCCAGCTCAACGACGACCTGCATGACTGGCAGGAAGACTTGCAAAGCGGACAGTTGACCTACGTCGTGTGCGCTTTGCTTCGCGACCATGCTATAAAACCAGGCACGTATTCGATATCTGATCTACTTGCCAGGTTACGTGAACGATTTGTGACCAAAACAGTGCAACAGCTCTGTCTGGTTACCACCGAGCATATGCAGCAGGCCACGACGGCCTTTGCTGAAGCTGGGGTGCCATTAGCAGGAACCGAGTTACAGAAACTCTGTGCAGCCATCAGCAACTCGGCCATGCAAACGCAGGCACTGCAAAAAGACAGCCTGGGATTCCGCGAGCATTTTAAGACTGTGTAGATTCGCCCGGTTGCCACGGAGCATTGCTCAGAAGCGGCCAATACAAATCGTCGGTTGGTTCTATTTTGAGCGATTCCAGTTCAGCCTGCGTGGGGGTGTGATCCTGAAAGATCACAAAAGGTATATCCTGTATAACGGCCAGTGGTGTTTGCTCGCTGCCTTCGCCCATAACGAGCGTGGCAGCCGCAGCTACACCGTTTGCAATGCTGGCCGTATGATACTCAAGCTTACGACCAAAAAGATCATCGCTGCCAATGTAGTTTTTGAGCGGCACAAACCCGCTATAGGCAATTGCACCACCGGTTGTACCCCATTCAAGCGGACGCGTTACTGAATCGGTCAGCACAACGCCGAGTGTTTTCAGACCATCCCGCTGCCGTAGATACTCACGAATCGCGTTGGCACTCGCCTGCAAGTCAGCAGGCCACAATACGTAGTAGCCGTCGGCATTGGATTCGTCGACACCAGCCGAAGGTACCAGCATATTACGCGTAATCGTAAAGCTCACGTCGTATTTACTGGCAGAACGTGAGAGGTAGCGTTGCGATTCCTGGGCAATCAACGCGTCTTTGTCGGCATCAGCAATAGGCACAGCGCGGCCCTCGCATAACGAAACGATCTTGGCCGCAACTGCCACTACCGAGTTTTCGGATAGTGGTGGCAGTGCGGCATCGAGCACGGCAAAAAGTTGGTGCGAACCAACGGTTATTTTATCGGTTTTATAGGCTTGGACGTGCATGTGTCTCCTCGGCAAGTTGTGGCTGATCTGTTCGCAACCATTGTACACCCAGATAGACAAACGGCGTTTCAATAATCGACATGCAGCACTTTAAAATCCAGTACGGGATGCTTAGGCCCAGTAGGAAGCCAACATTTGCACCCACTGACATGTCCAGAGCATAGAAGGCAAGTGTCATAAAAATGAACGTGTCCACCAGCTGCGCTGCAAAGTTCGAGACGTTGTTGCGCAGCCAGAGTGCCTTGCCATGCATTCGGCGACGCAAGCGGCTAAACACCCACACATCGAGCAATTCAGCGCAGGCGAACGCCAGGAGACTGGCGGCAGAAATTCGTACCGAAGCACCAAATATAGTGTCATATGCGGGCTCGGTAGCAGCAAACCGACTTGATGCCGGCAGGTGAACAGCAACCGCAGCAACAGTCATAAGCATCGCAATCACCAAAAGGCCCGACAGCACAACGCTCCGGGCGCGTTCTTTGCCATACACCTCAACAATGACATCGTTAATCGTAAACATCAGGGGCACCACCAATAGGGCGGTACTTGCCGTTAGATGCACAGAACCAATGGTAAGCAGTGGAATCGTCTTGGAACCCAGTAATTCAGCAATCGCAATACAACACACATACAACGCAACCAGCGCGTCAAATTTTCGTATAATCATCAAAAACCCTCACAGTACTAGTAATAAACAAGTTGTACGTGAGTGCTAAATAAAACTTGACCAGGTCGTGCAGCGTTTACTAAGTAACATGTCGAGGCCTACTTCGTAACTCGATAGTGCAGCAACAGTGTGCCGGCTTCGTTTAATTGTTTTACGGATAGCAATGTCAGAGCACAGGGATGCTGTAGTGCGGCGGTAAAGGGCAGTCCAGTGCCAAACAGGTGTGGCTCAATTGTTACAAAAAGCTCATCGATCATGCCAGCATCAAAAAAACGAGCGTTCGTCTGCGAACCGCCAACCAGCAAAACTGACTGATCATCCTTTCGGGCGCGGGCAATCAGCTCTTCGGGTGAGTCATTGGTAAACGTTAGCCCCGGTCGCACGTCATCGGCGTATTTTTCGGGAGTACGAGTCAAAATAACTCGAGGGTTTTTGGTATTTGGGCGCAATCGTTCACGAACAGTTTTGTAGGTGGCGCTACCCATGACAACCATATCGTGGCTGGCAATAAGCTCGCGAAAAACCGTCTGGTCTTCGGGCGATGCCCAGTCACCAGAATCAGCGACAGAGGCTTTCGTCGTCTTGCCATCCAAAGATATAACCATCGCTAACGTAACATGCATACTACTGACGTTACTATAGCCACACTAAAATGTCGAATCGCAACTGCTACAGCGGTGTCTGTATATTTTGTTCAGCAAACCTTACGAATGCGCTCTATAATAGTTTCAACATGTCTTTTGAGCAGTGTCCACCACCAGAAGACTGTGAACTCGCCGTCCGTAATCCCCACTTGTCGATAGAAACCTTTTCACAGTTGCAAAATGACCAGTACGCATACTGGTCACAATTCGCCATTGATAATCCGCATGCCCTCATTCGGGCAGAGACAGAGATAGCGGCACTCACCAGCGGACGCGTCGAACAATCATATATCTCGATGCTCTGGAACCAAGACGTGAAACCCGAGCCAGGGCCCGAACATCAGGAGCGGCACCGTCGGCGACAACTCAGTGCCGCCGCCACGACGCTCCTGTTGCGCAGTGCGCTCGAGAATACACTCCTCGATACGTCCCTTGGCATTCATGAGGCTGCAAAAATATTAGATATGTACGACGATCGTGATGGCCTTCCGCACGATGCACAGCTGCACCTGCCAAAAACCATTGCCACCCGGGCACTCGGTAGGCCCGCTCACAACACTACCGAGGGCGTGCAGTGGTATCGATCACGAGCCCTCTTGGTACAATCCACCTATCCAGCACGGCCAACCCCGCAGCAAGTGCGCGTATTACGTGCTCAAAATCATATCGTTAAACCAGCAGCGCTCGTTACACTCACCCCATACTTGCGCACTCGCTAGATCAAGGGAGTCCGCAGCAAATTCATGTCCATGTGGCCACCGGCGGCTGCATCCATGACGAGCTTGCCATACTGCATCATTGCTGGCGTGTCATACCTTTCGTCAGATGTACGATGAATTTCAGCTGCCACACCAAGTGACTCAAACCGTTCCGCCGAGCGCTCATGCCAACTGCCGATTACCAACGGCAGATTATTATGTTGCTCGGGCAAGCGGCCAGCTTCGTCGAGTCGCATGAGCCAATTGCCCAGCTGGGCTACAATCGTCCACTGACGAGTTGCCTGGTAGGCTCGTTCAGCGATACGAGCAGCCGCGTCACGTACAGCCGGGGTCATGTCCTGGTCATGTCGAATTGGCTCATAAATGTCATCCCATAGGTGTTTAAGTTCGGTTACAAGCACCGAATCATCATCAACGGGCATCTCGCAGGGAATAGTATCCTTTTTGTTATCGTAGGCCCATAAAAGCTGTTCAGTCTGGAACGCCCGGCGATCGGCATATTGGTGGCTGGCCGGCTCTTTTATAACTTTGTCAGGCTGCACATCGCGGCGCATATGTCGCGATCGCCACGACATTTCAAGTGCTACCCAAGGTCCAGACAGCAGTTCGCCATTCTGTTGGACAATTCTGCGAAAATCATCCGCCGAGCCGTGCGATCCCAGAATCATCTGCACAGTTAGTCTGCCTGGTTGGCACTCGCGAAGCCATTGGATGCCTGCCGCAAGCTCTGGATGTTGCAGGACACCTTCCGGGACGGCATACGGAACAAGCGGTTGACGCGTTACAACATCATGCAACTGCACGCCTTCGCCATCGTCATCAATCGTAAAATAGTCGCCGACCGATGATTCTTCGTGAATAAACTTCAGATCATCAACCGTTAGTTCACGTGCATACTCTACCATTCCCATTCGATACCTCCAGACAGTTTATGTTTTCCCGACTGATTGTACCCGAAGGCCAGCGCAAGCGGAATAAGAGAACTCCGCGTTAGCGTATATCAAGTGCAGTAAGCTTGGCCTGAAACGCAGGATCCTGGACCAGTTTTTGGTGAAAATCAGAGGTGTAAAAATCCTTCAAAATAGTTGACCACAGCTGTTCGTGCGCCTGAATGGTTGGGTCAGTCGCCAAATGGCGGGGGTACTCATAGATAGGCTGCGGGCACACATAGTATGTAGCGCCGCGAATATCAGCCTCGATAACCGGTTCGGCAAACGGGTCCACCGACGGATCAACAGCCTCGATCATGCCGGTAATTGCGGCGTCAGGGTAGCCAACAATCACGCCAAAGGCAGCGTGACCAAAGTCTTCGGCGCTATACGTTTTGCCACTTTGCTGGGCCATTGTTCTGCTGAGCGTCTCCATAAATGCTTCGGGGGTGCGCTGAGCTAGCGAATCAGGGTCAAGTCGGGCCAAGGAAGTCTGTGCCAGTACATAGTCAAGACCATCGCGCAATATGAGGTCGTAGGTGGCATGCCGCTCCGTCGGCGAGGCCTCTTCGACGCCGGAACTCGCCATGTACACCGTAGTTAGCTTTTGCAGCTCCTTTATGTCGGTGTCAATCTCGCGCTGCCACTGATCAACAAACTGTGCAGGGCCCCAAAAAACACCATCGCAGTAGCCCCGAACCCCGGCCAGCGTCAATATCGCATTCGGTGTAACCCAGTACGCCATGTGCGCGGCGCCAACCTTATCCATCAGCTGTTCAAGAATAGTGATTGCAGTAGCGGCTTGGGGCATATCGTTCCTCGTACGTTACGTGATAGGGAACAGTATACGCACTGACCCATCCCAACAAAAGACTTGGAATATACAACAGTGTGTCCGTGCTCTTGTGGTAGGGCAGCAAATTATAGATGACAAAACCCGCATTTTCGCGTATGATAGCAAGGAAATCGTGAAACATTCACCGATGAAGGGGAGTAGCTCAGTTGGTAGAGCACCGGTCTCCAAAACCGGGTGTCGCAGGTTCGAGTCCTGTCTCCCCTGCCAAAGAAAGGCGGTCACCATATGGTGGCTGTTTTTCTTTTGTATGAGAACTGCTGGACTCGAATGAATATGTGAAATATGTTTGGGAAACATATTTCTGCCCACCTGTGTCGAGTCCTGTCTCCCCACTCTGGTATGATATAGATTATGAAGCATCAAATAGTTGGTAAAACCAAAAATGGTAAACTGGTCTACGTTGATACGCAGAGTTCACACGCGGCAACCCACATTGCCGATACACCTGACTTGCTAAAACTCGTGCAAGAGTTTATCGCTGATCTGGTCGCCGTAGATGATAATGTTTACGTAGACAAAGATATGGGTCGAGCCGTTGGCCTGTCTGACCTCGTTAAAACGAGCAAAACAGACAAAATTATATATGCAAAACGGCTCAATCGTGATAACTACACTCGTTTTGTGTTGAGTCGCAAAGCAGAGCCAACTAATTTTGTGACAATTGTACTTCGCAAAGACACAGAGGGCGACTACGAATTATGGAGTGCGTGGGTTGGACGAGCAGCTCCGCAGTTTCCTGGTGATGAATTTGAGACAGCGGAGAGTAAACCTTTTTGGCGCATACATGCACTTGTTTGGGGTAATCAGGAAACGAAGCCGAACACCGAGCGGGATGATTGGCCATGGGACTAGCCGATTAGTAATAAACTAGCATTTCACTTGAGCTTCTGGTTCGAGAGAAGTCCTGACAGGACTGCCACGAAGATAACTCTCGAACCTCAAACAGAGGTGAGAAACACAAATCCGAGCCAGAAATGACTCGGATTTTTCATGTCTTGAAATATTTTCTGCCTGTCTACAAATTTCCACCCCTGTAAATCGGTTCGAGTCCTGTCTCCCTCTTAGGTATTTTCTCAGCTACAGAATATTAAGACAGGCTCGTTTTTACAGCATTCCTCTTGTTCTTTAGTGACCTTTGGATTTATCTCCATTTTTAGGGAACAAGAAGTGCATAACAATCGCGACCAGGCCTAAGGTATTGATTATTATTTCACCAGCAACGATATTCAGGAAGCTTTTATACTCGATAAAATCCAGCTTACCTTCGCCAACTCCTGCGTTTTTACGTGCCGCTAAAGAAGTTGGCGAAGTTCTTAGCAGACAGTCCTAAACGTAGTAAAATGCTGCTATGACTGAAAACTTTGCAGAACTGTTACTCGAAGGCGGACACGCCAATTCACTTGGTCGAGTCAACGATGTTATCAAAAGTGTCTTGCATGATCCAACGCGCCTCGACGAGCTGTATGCATGCCTGTTTGACGACGATGCCTGGGTGCGAATGCGTGCCGCTGACGCGTTAGAAAAGATTTGCCGCCAACAACCCGATTGGCTCCTGCCGTACATAGACAAGTTTCAAAAAGAGCTGTCAGAGAGCACGCAACCGTCAATTCAGTGGCACCTTGCACAAATATATGAGCAAGTTGCACTAACAAATCAGCAAAAAGCACACGCCCAGCAATGGCTTACGACGCGACTATCGACCAAAGATGCAGATTGGATTGTTGCCGCCAATGCAATGGACACACTCATGAAATTCACCAAAGACGGCTCTTTTGCTGCAAATGAAATGAAACGGCTACTCAAGATTCAGCAGCAACACAAATCGAATGCCGTGATAAAACGCGCCACGAAATATCTTGCCGAACTATCCAATTAGGTGTCATCAGGCCCCTTTTCTTTTGTAGGATTGTTGCGGCTCATAGTAGGCATTGTAGCAATCAATGTAGACTTGATCGTCCAAGAAGTACTGCTCTAGATCATTGGTTCCAATCATCTCTTTGATACTTTCAATTGTCGCAGCAGCACGCTTTGGTGAGGCCAAACACACTTCCGATACTGCAAGCGAGACAGCCAGGTTGCCCACAATTTTTGGATTAATCTCAAGATGATCGGCCACCTCATCACAGCGTTCGGCAATGCCTTCGGGTTTATCAATAGTCCAAAGGGTGCAGTCGTAGAGCCGATTACCGTATGCCGGACTTGGATCAATGACGTATTTCGACCCATCTGGCCGTTCAAGAATATTTTTAATCTTCAGATCGCCGTGCACAAGACTACCGCCGTGAGGAAAATTGAGACGGTCAGGCAATGGACGTTCGCTCAACGACATTGCAGCGCCACAGGCGTTGTAGAGCATGGTACCGGACACGTATGGAGAACCCTTTGCGGCAGCGCGTTGGTAGCGTTTTTGTAACTCAAATCGGATTGGTGGCACTCCCATTTTCACAACCTGACTCGGCACGGGCCGATCGATACAAGCAACGAGCTGCGTCATATCAGCAGCATCCATGGACGGCGAATGTCGAGCATCGACAATACGTTCGAGCAGAAGCGCATGTGCGTCACTCTTCCAAAGCCGCGGGGCAGTGTGCCCATCCCAAATAGTAAAGGCAACTGCCTCGGTCTCGGCTGAAGTTTTATGAGGCACCGCTGGCGGCACCCACGGCGGATGAATCTTGAGAACTACGTCGGCATCATGCCGGGTAGCGCCGATAACCGCTGAAACCGTACCCCCTTCGAGCGGCTCGTGAATAACCAACTCCCATTGCTCGACGTAATCTCTCACGATACCAGGAAGCCGAGCAAGCCATACGGAGGCCTGCTCGCCATAGATAGATGTCCACCGATTAACGTTTTCGTCAGAGACTAGTTGTTCGAGCGGATAGCCTGAAGATGCAAAAGATAGTTCGGAAATACAATGCCTCCTGCGCGCGAGTCGTGCAAATCAGTATACAACAAGCCTTAAACTCGCGGAATGTCAGGCATCACCTGGAATACCACATCAAACGGCTCAGGCGTCTCGGGATCCAAAGGATGAGCCTGTCGATACGCTTCCATCCTGTCAATGTCTGCAGGATCTACATAGCCATTGCCATTTCTAAAACGAGCTTCGTTCACGGTTTTTACTGTTTCAAGCGGCACATCGAGTACCAGTCCAGCAACCGTAGTGGCACCCATACTGCGATAGCGGTCAACTGTTTCTTCTCGAAACCTATTAAGGTGTGTCGCGTCGATCAGTGCGATACCGCCCATATCCACAATAGCTCTGGCGCGTGCAGCGGCGGTTTCAAAAACAGTGGTATTCAGGTCTCGGTCATAGCCTGTCGTCAGGCCTCTTGCTGCGGCCAGTTCGAGACGTATGTCATCAGCGCAGACGACACCAGCGTGCACGGTCGGCTCAAGTGTTTGGAATGCCTTGAAAATTTCGGTAACTGCGGTGGTTTTGCCCGCGCCAGGCAGTGCAACAGTCATCAAAACTGATGGTCGTTCCAAGGCAAGTACCTGCTGTGCAATCTCTCTCATTGCTTTTCATTATACAAGTTGATACCCCTAGTAAGGCAAGCGCAACCCACCTGAATCTTACGGTATTTACGGATAGATATAGGCCGAGAATTTGCTGAGCGGACTATATGAGTATCGGAAATGGCCCTGCCAATCGTAGTTCATTTCGCTCACCAGCACGTAGCCATCAGGTACGACGGCTCCTTCGTAAGTCTGGCCGGGAAGGGCCTGCACAATAGCAACATGGCCATACGTACCCGTTGTTTCAACGGCAATTGCGCCTTCAGTTGGCGTGGCGTGAGTCGGGTAGTTCGATGTTCGAGCCCAGCGGTTGGCGTTACCGGAGACATGAAAATCGCTGTAGCCCTCAACCGTCGTAAAGTACCAGTAGGCATACGACGTACACTCGCGGTTAATACGATCGCTACTGTACGAAACAGTGCGGATACTGTCCATGCGAGCATCACACCACTCCATTGGGTAGCCACCGTTGCCAGCGCCGTTGTCACACGCGCCGCCTGAACCCGTTGGCTTGATTGGCGTAACCGCCAGTGTGTCCTCCTGAATCAACGTTGCCTGATGTGCTTGTTCGGGTGTAATAATTGGCACGTCATTTATTTCATTTTGCGGTTGAATAACAGATGCAAGCCCCGTATTAGTTGCTCCGCCGACTGCCCCAAATACATATTTCACGCCATGGCCGGCAGTCACAAAGGGAAGGGCGGCAATGCGCGCTGCAAACAGCACGACACGACCACTGAGATGTGCAGCGATCGTTGTCGTCACATTGGCAGTATGTACAGTGGCAGTGCCAGCGGTTATAAGCGCATGTCGTGTTGCTTGAGCAGTTGTCTGAATGTCACGTTCGAGCCCTACAATGCCGTCAGATGTGGCCACAATTGCCCGGAGAGTGCCGATTTCCAGTGAATCGATACCGCGATCCATGCTAGCCAGCATGTCATCGGTAGCTAAATCACCATTTTGGACCGCGGTTCGCGCCTGGCTGGCCTTTAGAATATGGATTCGTGTTGTGATGTCGGGGCGGTGGGCCTGCAATATTTGACTGCCAGCTATCAGTAACCAAAGATCTACGCTAATAAAGGCAACGACAAGAAGCAGTCGGCGTTTCTTTTGCAGTATGTCTGCCACGCTAAAAAGCATGGAACCAGTTGCCACACTCATGATTTATCCTATTATACCCTATTTTTGCTTATAATGCATCTTTAATAGCTAGCACAATATTCCGTCGTGAATGAGTCTCCTCGATAAGCGTCGCGTATCAATAATCTTTTGGTAAGTAGTGCGTATCGGCAACAGCTGCACTCTGTCCCGCCTGGAGCATCGCCAGTGCACCCAAGAACGAGTCGAAGCGCTTAGGCAATCGCTGTATGGCCGCAAGTGTCATCCAGCTGTTTTTGCCATGGGGCCAGGTATTCTGAAGGGTCCCATGGATAGCAGAAGCCTCCATGACCACAAACAGCTTGTCTTCAAGCAACGTGCCCCCAACTGCGCTATAGTCACGCTGACGATACTGTCCACGGATTACAAAGGCGGCAGAAAGACCGGTTTGTTTCGCTAGTTCACGCCCAGCAGTTACTTCTACAGCCTCACCCCATTGCAAGGGTCCGCTCAAACAGCTGACATAGCCAAAAAACGGGTGACGTAATCGTTCCTGTACAAGGTATTCTGTCTCGCCAGCATCGTTTTGACGTGTTACAAAGAGCAGCATCGAAAGTTTGGGCTGCTTCTGCACAGTACGCTGATCATCATCAAGGTTATTCGCAAATTCTCGACCGGCTGGTGTTAATTCGTACGCACCATCTGGCAACTTTGAAACGTAGCCCAACTTTTGGAGCGTCTGAATATGAAACTTAAAGATATCACTCTCAAGTCCAGCAGCCTTGCGTAATTCGCTAAATCGCGCCGACGTACTATGGCGAAGAATGTAGAGGGTGGCCGACTGAGCCCTATGAAGCTTTTGCATATTCAAGGATAGATTACTTTTTATCAGTAAATCCAGGGTAGCACATCACCCTAGATTTCCCGCATCACAGCGTGCAATGATACTGCACAAACATACAAAGACAGGGAGAACTATGTCAGCAGAACTATCACCAGCAAATCTTTACGTGGGCTGCGCCCTCACTGAAGCGCTGGGCGAATTCAGAGAAGAAGTCGAGGGTTTTAAAGATCTACTCCGCGAACAAGGTCACGAAGTTTTTGATTTTGTTGGCCTCGTGAACGGCACCGCCGCAGATGTGTACCGCTGGGATATCCAACACTGTGTACGAGATAGTGATGCGCTTATTGCGATCTGCGACCATCCCAGCACCGGTCTTGGCTGGGAGTTGAGCGAAGCGACTAGGCTCGGGAAGTCTGTCCTCGCCGTGGCTCATGAGCGATCAAACGTCACTCGGTTAGTACTCGGAGCAGCCGCCGTTGAGCCAAATGTCCACTTTAGGCGATACAATCAACTATCAGATCTTATGCCTACCGTGGCAGATATGCTGCAAGGCAGACTGTCTGACTGAATTATGCGCGTCTTGAACGACCTTCATGGTATGCGCTAGACTTGCCGCATGAGCTTTGAGATTATTCCAGAAGAGCAGGCCATTGCTCACACAGTACTAAATGGCGCTACAATTACACCAGTTCGACACGAGACCTTTGAAGCAGAAACCGAAGGATGGCAGGCACTAGACAACGACCAGTGCAGTCCTGAAACCAGAATCTTTGCCCTGAGAGCTATTAGCGACGCCATGCACGTTCAAGCGCATGGCCTTGTACATATACTTGCCGAGGGGCCCGATAGCAGAGTAGCCCAAAGAGAGATGCGGGAAGCAAGCGCAGCGATAGCCTTGCTTCGCCTGATGCGGCTAGCACTCCCGTTGTGGTCCCAGGGAGCATTTGTGGAAAGCGATAAAGAATACCGGGCGAGCCCGCAAGATAAACTCTTGATGGATTTTCATTATAACGGCTATGTGGATGACGCCCACCCACTCATTGTGCATCGCTCCCGGCTGCATATTCCACCGTTTAACGCAGGTGAACTGCCAAAAAAAGGACGAACCTGGTTCATCAATCATGAGCACAATCTGTACGTAGCAGCCAAGACGCCAGCCCAGGCTACGCCAATGTTACGTCGTGACCTCGCCCGATCCGTTGGCAGCCTCAACGCTGCCGACCAGCTCATTGACCGACCAAACTCCGTAAGTCTGCTGGCATACCTCGATCACGATCGCCCCAACTAGTAGACACACAAATTCTTCTTTTCAGTGCACGTCTATGCGTATAATTACGCAGAGAGACTCGTTTTGAACGTTGAAAGGACAGTGTTGCCCATGGAACAAGACACCCGAAGACTACCACCCGCAGACGACATCGCATCATTTCTACCCAGTCTACCCGAAGAAATGCTGCCTGAGCCAGACAGTATTTATGAAATTGCCCACCAGGCAACGGCGCGATTTATCGCCACCGAGCGCCATCATGCGCGTGCCGCCGCCCTCCATGATAAAGACAATGAGGCGCAAAATCACCCCAAAGCATGGGCTAGACGCTGGGCAGCCGACCCGAACAGTCGTGCACAAATCGAAGAGCAGCACGAAACTCACTTGACCTTGCTTCGCGATCAACTTGCTCTTGCAAACGACGTCGTTGCCCGCGAAAGACGGGCCATCAACGCTACGCAACAGCATGAGCGTGACAAGGTGCAGCAAATGCTGGGTCAGCATATTTGGCGACATATTATTTTTCCAGGCAAAAGCAAGATGGCTCCAGCTGATACCTCGCTAGAGAATCGACTACGCGGCAGCGCTCTAACTGTCGTAGCGGCAACTGGATCTGGAAAAACCTATATCCAAGCCGAGGCGCTTCGGGACATGGGCATTGGCCGCCCGAGTGCGACTGACCCACATCGCAATCGCCGGGCACTTGTTTGCGTATCCGACCAAGCGCTGGTTAACCAATATCTGGGCAAAACGGGCGATAACACTTTCCGGTCAGTACTCGGCGGAGAGGTTCCGGTGGGTGCAGTCTGGCAATATGACAAAGATGCAAACAAGGATGTAACCATCGTTGTTACATCAACGCTTCCTGAACTTATTAAAACCGGGCAAATTAAACCCGACGAATACGACGTCACAATTGTCGACGAAGGTCATCGCATCTTGGGCAGGAGGAGCCTCGCCACTCTGCGAAAACTTGGCACACGACTGCTGCTGTTTACCGCAACGCCGACCTATGACGAGCAACGTAAGCTCGAGCGTATCACTGATGTTGCTTCGGAAGGAACGATCCGTGACTTTGTAGAGCGGGGAATCTTGAGCCCCGTACGCCTACTGACCTATCGGCCCAAAGCCGGAAGCGAAACCATTGCTGCTGCACATCTGGCTTGCAAGGCAATCCGTGAAGGGCGAAAAGTGCTTGTGTACTGCAGGCCGAGTTCGGCAGAAGTCGAAGAAAAAGACACGCAGTATATTAGTCGCCTGATTAATAGCGAACTCACTCAGAACGATACGGTCATGTCTGCTGCTATCGGCAGGACCATCAATAGCTCAACCCAAAATGATAAACTTATCGATGCCTTTCAAGATGGGCGCATACGCTCACTTGTAACCGTTAATATGCTCCGTGAAGGCTATAACGACCCAGAGGTTGACACCATCATCCTTATTGGCCCTCGTGTAAGTTTGGTTGATATCGAACAAAAAATTGGACGCTGCATGCGCAAGGGCGATAAAGAAGCGCTGGTTATCGAGCTCATTCCAGAGCGTGGACATGATGATCTGCGTAAATACTACTCGGCCTGGAATGTCTTTGGCATAGAGTCAATTAACCAGGGTATGCTTATTGAGGAGGCCGCTACGGCACACTTCGAGGGGCTCGGTATTGACCTCAGTCTTGCACCTGTTTCTGCACCCGGAGCTGAACAAATACCCATACCGTCGCCAAATCCGTCGCTGGAACCCGTTTTTGACGCAAACGCAGATACAACCCCAGCTCCAAGTCTGCAGCTGGACCATACAGCTGGATCACCACCGGATCTGGAAGCCTTGGGAAAGATCAGAGAACAACAACGGCAAGCTGCTATTCAGGACTACGCGCTGCCGGCAGACATCGGGGGTTTCTACGATGAGGTCCCGGTTCGAAGCATCACCTTATCAGCCGAAGCCAATGCGCAAGAAGATATCAAAGAGCAGTCTCAGAACATTGCTGCCATCGCACAACGACATAATCTGCCGGAAGTATGGCTCCGTGGCCGCTTTGACGCGGCAAAACTGCCATATACCTCCATTTACGAGTTCGACCCTTTGACGGGCAAGCGTAAATACGAGCGATGGTACAATACCACGACGCTTACAGCCTACCTGGATGAGCATCCGCTGCCGGCAGAGCTTCGTATCGGCACAACAAATCTAGCGCAAATGCTCGGCGTCACAAAAAGGTGTTTAACGCGAGTAGCGCAAGATCTCAATATCACACCAGAGCCAGGTATGACCGAGAAAGATGGACGGGAGGTCGCCAGCACCTTCGCTACGGCAGATATTGTTCGGATCGAGACAGAGATTGCCCGAATTCCCGCGGCTGGCGAAGACGACATCCCGGTGCAGGGCTTGGTAAAAGAATTTGAGAAGCGTAGCTGGGCAAAAAGTTTCCCCCTAACTTTTATTGAGAATAAAAAATACAAAATCGCGCCATATGATCGTCGTCCCGTCTTGACAACAGGTCTTGGCACACCCACTGATCATATTTCAGCCACTGATGCAGAGCGTATTCGAAAAGCATACCTAGACCGCGCCGTTGCCACCACAGCACATATTAGTATAGGCGAGATTGCTAAGCTCGCCGGCGTCAGCCTCAGCTCAGTTGGCAACCACCTAACCGAAGAGGATCGCGAAGGAGTGCAGTGGCTCCGCAAAGAGCCACACACACGAGCCGCTCAGTACCTGCCTCGAGGCAAGGGGCTTGCTGTCGTGGAACGACTGGAGCAGAAGAAGCTTCCCCGATATCTCGTGCCAGGATCCATGATACTGGCACGCGTTCCCATCAGCCGTCGGACTCTCGAGGGATACCTTCACCGTAATAAAAATACCGTCCAGACTACCGTCCTTAACCTAGGGATTAATAAAGCAACGCTTATCAGTTGCATAACCTGGGAGGCGCTTCATGCTATCGAAGAAGCCTATGGTCTACGTGAAGGAGTAGAGGCGATCGACTATCAACGAATCGCTCGCAGCGACACTGCCTATATCTATGAAACACAGGCGCTGCACGTAGACACACAATATCTTGAGCCAGAATTTGAGTGGACGCCAGCAATCGTGGCGCAAAAACAGTTAGGATGCACCGCCGTAGCGTTACCGTCGCTTTTACAGCTCGTAAAACCAGATACACAACGAACGGCTTTCATGCGAAAACAGGGTGACACATGGGAAATTAAAACGGAGGTTCTGGAGCGTATGGGTCGATACCCGGCCAAGGAGGCCCCGCCCGAATTTATCTCACACAGCAAGGTGCTGGCAGAACTAGCGCGCCGCTCGCTGTCATGGCCCGCAGGCCTCCGGCCTAGCACAACAAACGCCCGACTGGGTCGCAGAGCAGATGGTATTATCGACGTCTTTTATGAGTCGGCCGCAGTTACTGCCTTTATACGTCATGCAGTCGCCAAGAAAAACCGCCCAACCAAGGAATGATAAATCTACATAAAATTGAAAAATAAGCAATAAGTTGTTACTATGTTGAACGAATTATGGAACAACTACACCGAATAGAGTCGGATCAGTTAGAGCGCGTCGTTGCCGCCGAGCAATACGTGGGATATACCTTTGTAACCAGTGGCGATGAGCCATATGTAACCCCTGAGCGTCTTGCGATTATGGAAGCTGCCGAAACGAAGGTGGAGGAAATGCGTCAAAGCCTTGCAGTAGCAGTAAAAAGCCTTGGCATGGAAGTTTCCGAGGAGCAGCTCAATGCATGGAATCCGGAACCTGGCCAGGTCATTAAGCTGCAGCATGAGCTCCGTCATGAACGCCGTCGTGCCCGTATGCTCGACGGACTGCGCGCCTACCTGCAAGACCCCGAGAAGATGGACAAGTTCCGAGACCACCAAAAAGAAGCCCTCCATAAATTAGGGCGTTTCGTAGAAGAGACAGAACGCGAAGAAGACGGCAGTAAACGCGGCTATGTCGATATGGCAACCGGCACTGGCAAGACCGGCGTCATCACTGGCTTCGTAGACGGCCTGAAGCACTTTGAAGACCCCGCCGACCCAACTCGAATTGTCATTTTGTCGCCGACGCAGCAAATTACCAAACAAACGATCGGCCTCCCGATGACCGACCAGGATGAGCCAAAGGGCTTTGCTAAATTTACGCCCGAGCTAGAGCCAACCTCGTACTATCAATATGACCACACCATCTCACCCTTAACAGTCATGACCAACGCCTCATTTGGCAACCTTATGAAGCAAGCCTTGATGCCCGAAACAGATGTCGTCATTATCGACGAGACTCATACAGTGCTTGGCGAGCAGATTAGTGAGTTTATCCGTCGCTATGCACCAAATAAGCTCGTGGTAGGCTTTACGGCTACCCCCGACTACAGTACCGATAAAACCTCGGCATCATTGTTGAAAAATCGAATTCATAGTCTGCCGTTACCTGAGGCAGTTCGCCGCGGCATTCTGGCGCCATTCGAGGCCGAACTGCGGCCGCTGCATGTGGACGTGCCCGACAAAGATGCATCAGGCCTGGAAACTCGCGAATATAACCTGGCTGTCGAAAAAGCCTACTTTGATGCACGGCTCGAAGACGCACTTCCGGACATTGTTGCTGCCGTCCAAAAGGGTGAGGGAGTGCTTGTTCGCTGTCCACCAGGTGGTGACGTTTGGTTCGCTCGACGCGTCGAAGAATTACTGCGCGAAAAAGACTCAATGGGTCGAAACAAGCCACCGTTTGACATCCGTGCACTGGCGCTTGGCGGTTCGGACCAGTCGCTACACAAGCGTCAACGATTTGTTGAGCTCTTCAACGCTGGTAAAATCGGCGTTTTTGCCTACGTGAAGTCTATTAATATGGGCACCGATGTTCCGCGAGCCAAGCTGCTCGTAAACCTGAAGCCGGAGTCAAAGATTGTTGACATCACTCAGGCCGCTGGCCGCGTGGGTCGCTATTGGGAGGACGCCAGGGGCACATCCGTTAAAGCAAAATGTATTGACTACACTGATCCACGGTTGGGCGACGCGCAATTCACCGTTATTGACGTGTTGAACGGCCGCACCCCACAGGCTGGCGAAGACCTGGTCTGGGAAGTGACTGGCGAACTTGAGGGTATCGATTTTAACAGCGTGAGCGAGCTAGACTTTAACTCAAGTCTTGGTGCCGTAACTCGTTTTGAACTTGGCAAAGACCCCGAACACACCAATCGCCGCTACTCAATTACCGAAGCCGCCGGCTACTTTGATATCGGGCTGCCATACCTGCGCCAATATCTTGAAAGCGTCGGCATCGTCGATGATGAGATCGGCCAGAGTGACATTGCAACACTTGAAGACCTTTTTCCTGAATTGCGTATCCCGTTTGCAAGTAAAGACTACGTCACAACCCGCCAACTCAAAAAGGAATTGGGAGTTCGCGGCACACACATGAACTTTGAGCATCAATTAACTGAACAGAATGTCATCACCACCCGTATGCGAGATGGCGAAGGTACCGTTCGCACCTACGTACTTCGCAAAGACGTCCGCCAGTAGTCGACAACTTGTGCTACACTAGTGCACGTCAGACGCCCAATTTGTCCCTCGAGGAGGAACCACCAACATGGCGCTTGATCCGAAAGCAGAACGACTGGCAGCAGAGAAGATCGCCGAGGTCCGCCAGGACGGCGAGGAGACGGTGATCAAGATCGGGAACACCGAAATACCGGTGACCGAGGACAGCACCATGGTGGAAGTCGCCAAGGAGATCATGGACGCCGGTGGCGTGCCCGCCGACAGTGACGACTAGCAGCATCGCTGCGCTGGCGCACTCCGCCACTCGTCACCATGCCCATCCATAATCACTGACCCCTTCTACCAACCACTCCACCTACCAGTTTTTCTGTACTACACCGGGCCCCGGGAAACCAACTTTGCTTTTTGAGCGCGTTCGCGTTCGCAAATATGGTTTTCCGGGGTATGTACTACCTTTCAAAATAATTTTATACCGAAGGATCATAGAGCGACGCGATAAGACTGCGCGCCTGCGCAAGGTTCGAAACAACAAACCCGCCAACAATCGCTTCGGGCTCTTGCAGATTGCGTGATCGATCAAGGTTAATCTCGATAAAGCCCGTTGGCAACTGCTGACCCTGAACATCATCTACTAACACGCCCCGTCTATTGGGGTAGTGCCTGCTGATTGGTACTCGTTTTGGCAGATTGGTTACATCAAAAGCCAGATCAACCGCGTTGGGGCCGACAAGCTCCGCCATACACGACACAATCTTTGCCGTTTGAATACGACGCTCCCCAAAGGATAAGATTCGTGGCTCAAAACCATCCGTTCGAAGACCTTGTATAAACTCCGGTGCATCATCATACAGATAGCTATCGGTCGCCAACAGCTGCTGAAGTCGTCGCCACATAAGCGCCTGATTAAGCCCATATGAGGCAACATGTTGCTCAAAATCATATCCACCAAGCAATGAATTCTGTCGAAAGGCATCAGCATCGCGACGAACAGTCTCAGCGGAAGCAGTCGTATGGTCAGCAATTTCACGCCATAAATCAGCGCCAAAGCGTCGAGTATCAAAAAGAGTTGAGTCAAGGTCCACCAGCACAACATGGCCAGCATCAGTGTAAGGGGAATCGCTCACGTGCTCAACAGAGGCCGTCATAGCCGTATTATACAGTACTTGCTTGTCAGTGCCACAAGAACAGCGCACTACTCAGTTTCAGTAGGAGTAGCTTCAAATACTCCGCGCAACAACACACTTAATATCATGAGTACTTTTTGGCGCTTCACCTCATCCCAAGCTGCCAGCTCCTCGATATGTACCGCAGTAGCCCTGTCGGCAAGCGGCAATTTGGCGACAAAGTCAGTTGCCCGGTCATCAACAAGAGCCCAAGCTTCGTAGACAGCCCGAGACTGTCCACTTGCGGGGACGGTCGTTACGGACGCCGAAAAACGCCGACCATACAGACGGCTGCCGCCTTCGACCGGCACAAAGACCGTCGGCTCTTCATAACTTACATTGATCCGATGCTGTCCGTCCGGGAAATCTATTTCGTCGCGTAACCCAGCGGCTTCACTCATAAAATAGTCGAAGCACTTAGAAATTCTCAGCGCAGATTCCGGAACGGCAGCCTGTTCACCAGCAGGTACGTGTTCCATATCTTATAAAAGAGTTATGTGGTTGATATACTATGATACTCGCCACCAATATCATATCCTCAGCATAGCAGACTTCGAGCTGGTCTGGATCAGGGAGGGGTTCCTCTGATACCATAACCTCATGAGTACACCAACACCTCGAGCCGAACCGCAAACACGCTTCTTTGAAAATAGCCAGCAATGGGAAACATGGCTCGCCAATAATTTTGAGTTACAAGAAGGGGTGTTCCTAAAATTCGCCAAGAAAAATTCGGGAATTACATCACTCAACCATAGCGGCGCCCTTGACGTTGCACTCTGCTATGGCTGGATTGACGGACAGGCACGCTCACTGGATGAGACATATTATCTGCAAAAGTTCACGCCGCGGCGCCCCAAAAGCACCTGGTCTAAGATTAATATCGAAAAAGTTACTGCGCTGATCGCTGCTGGTAAAATGCAGCCAGCAGGACAGGCGGCCATTGACGCCGCCAAAGCAGATGGCCGATGGGCGGCAGCATATGAATCACAGGCTAAAGCCACAGTGCCGGATGATTTTGCGGCTGCCTTAGCCCAAAACCCCGCTGCCCAACAATTTTTCGACTCGCTCACCAAAGCCAACAAATATGCATTTTTGTGGCGTCTGATGACTGCAAAAACACCAGAAAAACGCCAAGAGAAACTGCATACATTCGTCGAGATGCTAGCGGCAGGCAAAGCTTTTCACTAAAGCACGATAGTATCGACAATGGTCTGCATTTTTTGCCGAAGTCGTACAATGCGCTGTTCGGCTGTCATGTCTTCGTGGAGCTGCGTCCGGGACAACACTGATTCGGGCGTTTTATTGCGAACATGCATACTACAAGCCAGGTCGGCGCAGCACAAAAATGTCACACTGGTTTTGTCAGAACGGCCAAACGTTATCGCTGCAGCATTGCCACCCTTTTGCCAGGTATAGCAAAAATCACAGGTGATTGGTTTTGACCGGCCTGTGCGGGTATCAACCAACTTACGCTTGATTTCAAACGGGATAACGAGCAACTCAGCCAGCTCGATCAGCAGAACACCTTCATTGGCACTTCGGGTAGTGACAGCCAACATTTCAAGTTCATCCCACTCAACGATGTCTGGCGCAAACCGAAGCTCTCGCTGCAAACGAGGCTTGATGTGATGCGCTTTTACAACCAGTGGGAACGTGTCGCGGCTAATGGACTTCATAACACTAATCGGCGTATGTTTAAGTACGTATATTATATCATTTTATTTGTATTTTTTGAATTGCTTACAGTGGTCACAGGTCACCTGTAGCTGTGTTATTTTTGTCTGATCAATCGTGAAATACTTCATCGCCATACCGTTTAAGCTTACGCTAAGCTAATGATGCTAAGTAAGGAGCACGCATGAAAAAAGCATTATCAGTAGCAGTTGCTACACTTTCAATCGCCTCACTCGTTGGTGGCACGGCCGTTGTATCAGCGCACGGTGACAACAACCGCAGTAACTGGGGCCACTCCCAATGGCACGGTGACAAGCGAACAGCTGACGTTCGCTTTATTGACGGACTCGTCATTCATCACCAAACTGCCGTAGATCTTGCCAATGTCGAGCTGCAAAAGGGCACACAAGCAGAGCTCAAAGCCTTTGCACAAACAGTTGTTGACACACAAACACAGGAAATAACTGATCTAAAAACCTTGCGTGATCAGTTAACCAAAGATGACAGCAAAACCTACGTACAAAAAGACTCTCAGTATATGAAGAGCCACGATAATGATTGGGGCTTGCCAGACGCGGGTGACGTAGCCGACTCAAGCAATGTCGACCTGGCGTTCATTGACGCAATGACGTCGCATCATGCCATGATGCTGCCATTCGCTAACAAGTTCTTAACTAAGAGCGATAACGATCAACTCAAACAAATGGTCCGCAAGATGGTTGACACACAAAGCACGGAGATCGGCCAACTGAGCGCATGGCGCCAGGCATGGTTCCCGGACGCTATTGAGCCACCATTTGGTGATAACAAAGACTACTAGACGTTTTTCAATCGAGACACCTATACTATGCTACAAAAAACGACCGTCACAGTGGCGGTCGTTTTCTCATACATGGGCAAGTGGGGCTGACGCGGCGTGAAGGTTTGTTGATCGCAGGTGCGACCACCGTTCACATCGCGCAGCCCCGCCCGCATCACTCTCCCCGTTTGACTGGAGCCGGCCAGAGACTGGTTTCACCGATGGCCTCGTCGAGCGCCTTTTGAGCTTCGAGGAACACGTCGCCCGTTTCACGGAGCGGAGTCAGGGCCTTGCTGGCGGTGGCCAAGCTGGTAGAGGCACCGGCGATGGATCCCAGCACAGCGAAAGCTGCAGCGCGAAGCGCCGACAACTGTTCGGCCTCACCGCCTTGGAAGTCGTTGGCTTTAGCAGCCAATTCTCCTGCCAGCAGGTCCAGGAAAGAGGAGCGGGCCTCCATGGCGATGCGGTTGGCGTCAATTACCTCGATTTGTGCCGACATCAGCTGATGTGCCCAGGTAAGAGACCAACTGTACAGGGCGGCAGTCGCCTTAATCAGCTCGGTGTGCTCGGTGTGCATCTCGGTAAAGAAAGCGACAACCTCGCGTGCCTTCTTCTCGGGCATTCCCTCGGTCAGCTTGCTCAGTGCCTCGGTGAAGGCCTGGAACCGGTCGAGATACGCCCTCAGGCGTACGTTCGAGTTAGCGGGCATACCGGCGGTGCTCTGCGTCTCAGCCATTATGGCTCCTTCGCGAGATGTGTGATGCGAGATTCCTGGTGTGGAACCGCTATACTATACAATATTCACATATTTCTTACAACATTCGCCTGAAGAGTGTCGTCAAATCTACTCCAAAACTTTTCGTTTTATATAAAATCTGGCATACTTATATCTGATGTCTAAGGTAATACCATCCAAGCCTCTGTTGATAATGCTCTACGGGTTCCCCGGAGCTGGTAAGACCTATTTCGCACGACAGCTGTGCGAACACCTCCAAGCGGCCCACATTCAGGGCGACCGCATTCGTGGCGAGCTCTTTGAGCGACCACAATATGACAAAGAAGAAACGCAAGTTATCACCCAGCTCATGGATTACATGACCGGCGAATTCCTAAATGCCGGCATTAGCGTGGTTTATGACACCAACGCCATGCGTCTTAAACAGCGCCGTGAACTCCGTGAACTTGCTCGTAAAATGCACGCACAAACGCTGCTGATCTGGCTGCAAATCGATCATGAGAGCGCTGTGGCTCGTGCAACAAAACGTGACCGACGCCGTAATGACGATAAGTTTGCGATGCCTATCGACGGCACTATTTTCAATCATGTTGCCAGTGGCATGCAAAACCCTCAAAACGAAGAATACATTGTTATTAGTGGTAAACACGCGTTTAATACCCAGCTTAGCGCCTTCATGAAACGTCTTCGTGAGCTTGGCTTCGCTACGCAAAATCAAACCGCCAGCAAACTCGTGAAACCAGGCCTGGTCAACCTCGTGCCCAATCCTACCGCTGGTCGCGTCGATATGAGTCGTCGCAATATCGTTATTCGATAATGTCTGTTAAACACGTCGAGATACCGAATATCGGAACAGTGACGTTGTACAAACGCAAGGGCAACCGCAGCCTTCGCCTGAGCGTCGGTCTGGGTGGGGAAGTCCGTGTTTCACTGCCATACTGGGTACCCTATAAGGCTGCCGAAGAATTCGTAAAAACCAAAGCTGGTTGGATTGCCAACAACAAATACAAACATGTAGAGCCCATCCAGCACGGCCAGCATATCGGCAAGCAGCATCGTATTTATTTTGATGCCGACAACAGCAAAAGCACCATCTCGACCCGTGTACATAAAACCGAAGTCTATATTATTCACCCCCTGCATATCGATCCTACGGATGCTCGTGTGCAAGACAGGGCGCACAAGGCCAGTATTCGTGCACTCAAGCAAGAGGCTGAGCGGTTACTGCCCGAGCGGCTTGAATGGTTTGCCGAACACTATGGCTATACCTACAAAGACCTGACAGTAAAACAACTCAAAAGCCGATGGGGAAGCTGCAGTTCCCATCAGGAAATCACCCTTAACTTATACCTTATGCAGCTGCCTTGGCATTTGATCGACTATGTCATTATGCACGAGCTAGCCCACACCAAAGTCATGCGGCACGGTCCGCCATTTTGGGCAGAGCTGGAGCAACATTTGCCGGATGCTCGTAAATTACGCCAGGAAATCAATACCTACCAGCCAATTCTGATGCCAAAACCGTTAACTGTGGCATAATGAGTACATCATGATGAAACGCATCTTATCTCGCAAAAAACGCGCCGTGGCGCAAACAACAACGGACCTCGAGCACGAACGCCTAACCAGCCTCATAAACAGCATGGCCGATGGCGTTCTGGCGGTCGATGGCGAGATGCGCGTTGTCATCAATAACGGTGCGGCTTTGAACATTTTGGACGTCAACAATTCGGTATACGGTAAACCACTGGCCGATGTGTTGCGTGTGTACGACAAGAACAACCAACCCGTCGATATTGTCACCCTGGTCGAAGCCGCCCGTACCGGCACATCACGACGTGACCTGCTTATTCACTACCAGGACAGCAGCGTCGCTAATCTCTACCTGAGTATTGCGCCCGTTCACTTGGGCTATGGTCAGCAAGGGAAGCGGGGATACGTGCTACTATTGCGCGATATCACCCGCGAAAAATCACTCGAAGAAGAGCGTGACGAGTTCATTAGCGTCGTAAGTCACGAACTGCGTACACCCATTGCCATTGCCGAAGGAAATATTAGCAATGCGCAATTCATCGCCGAGAAAAGCGGAGACATTGAGCAGATTAGAACAGCGCTCCAGCAATCGCACGACCAGATCATGTTCCTGGCCAGCATGGTTAACGACCTCGCAACATTGTCGCGTGCTGAACGCGGCAAGTTGAACGTCGATATTGCCGCCATCAATGTCGCTGATCTCGTAAAAGACCTCGAGAAAAGTTATACCCCCGACGCCAAAGCCAAAGGCCTGGCTGTTCATACAGACATTGCCAAAAATACACCAGAACTTCAGTCGAGCACGTTGTACGTTCGCGAAATTCTACAGAACTTTATTACCAACGCAATCAAGTATACCGACGAGGGGTCTGTTACTATTGGTGCCGAAGCAGCGCCAAAGGGCGTGCGGTTTACGGTTAAAGATACCGGGATCGGCATTAGCAAAACAGATCAAGAAAAAGTGTTTGATAAATTCTTTCGGTCCGAAGATTTCCGTACTCGCAAGACAAACGGCACTGGGCTGGGCCTGTACGTAACGCTCAAACTATCGCGATTACTGCATGCTGAAATTGACGTAAAGAGTCAGCTCAATAAGGGCTCCACGTTTAGCATCTTTATTCCAAATCTGGTCGCTGCCGATCTGCATCAACCACCAGAAACACGCCAGTAGCCATGACGCAAATTCATCACCGTCGATCTTCGGACAATCCGTATATCGAGACTATCTGGCAGTCAAAAAATGTCACTGATGGGCTCTACCATGCCACGCCCGACGGCTCGTGGGATCTCATTACACTCATCGACACCGATGGCAGCAAGCAAATGATGCTTACCGGTCAGGCCACCAAAACCTACGACGTTCCGTATCGAGCGGGCACCGGTTCGGTGGTTATCTCATTTGTTGCCGGTGCCTACATGCCGCACATACCCGCCGCTAAAATACGCGACCTGGTCGAAATCCTACCCAAGGCTGATGCGGAGCATTTTATGCTTGCAGGGCATCGTTTTGAATTTCCGACATATGAGAACGCCGAAGCTCTCGTCGAGCAACTGCAGGCCACCGGCATTCTGAAACGAAATGCCTTGGTCGACACTGCACTTGCCGGAAGCTCACAGGCCGGCTCCAATCGAACAGCACAACGACATTTTGCACAAACTACTGGTCTGACACAAAAATCGATGAAGCAGATACGCCGTGCTAAACAGGCGGTCAAAATGATTCAAACTGGTTCAAAACCAGTAGATGTTGCTGCAGAAACCGGCTATGCCGATCAGGCACATCTGTCAAAATCACTCAAACGCATTATGGGCACCACGCCATCCGACGTAGATCACATCCACAAACTCTAATTGTGTCGTTTTTTTACAAAACATTGTGCGCGTAACTTGGTTAACTAGTAGTGTTAAGTAAATAAGGGGCCACCACCATGGAAATGAAACTCGAACTCGTAGCAGTACCCGTTAGCGACACCGATCGCGCGCTGGAATTCTACAAGAAAGTTGGCTTTGCCGTTGACCACGATCACAAGGTTCAGCCCGGACTACGTTTTGTACAGCTAACACCTCCTGGGTCGGCATGTTCGATCGTAATTGGCGAAGGTACCACCGAGATGAAGCCCGGTACACAGAAAGGCCTGCAGATGGTCATCAAAGATGCGCAAGCAGCGCACAAAGAATTGACTGCCCGCGGCATTATGGTCAGTGAAGTGCAAGAAATGCCCTGGGGTATCTTTGTGTTCTTTAGCGACCCCGACGGAAACACCTGGGCACTCCAGCAAATCGTACATCAGTAATCCCACGATATTAAAAACACGCAGCACACCGTTGCTGCGTGTTTTTTATTGTCAGTATCCCCGAGACGAGCTAGTCGTGGTTCACCGATGCCACACCCACCAGTATTATTTGATCTTCGGCAAATGTGGCACAACATGCATAGCCGGAATGCACACATTGCGGCCCTTCCAGTACACTTCGGAGAATTCGTATTGCCACATCGACTTCTGTAATAACAAGATGTCAAGCAGCACCACAATCGGGAAAGCAATCAGTGAAAAAAGCACACTATTAACTCGCGTAGCAACAGCAATGATACTGTACGCAGCAGCCAGCAAAACACTGCTCACGAGTGCTAATATATGCGTTACACCATTGATTGGCAGCCAGAATCCAGCCACTGCAATAATAAAAGGGAACACTAAAAAGACTGCTTCCAACACCGTCGCGCTATACACTTGCTCGGGACGACGGTGTAGCTGCGGGTAGCGCATACGAATTGCCGTATCACGCTGATCCACCGGAGCCTTAACGCTCTCCAGGCCGAGATGCTGATCAGACCTGACAAAACTATAGCCATCATAGGCAATTAGTTTTTTCGCGAAGTAGGCTTCGGGCACGATTGAGCGTGTTACCGCAGCAAAGCCACCGGTCTTATGAAGCGCATCGCGGCGAATGATCCAGGAGCTACTAATAACCGAAGGACGATTAAACATACGGCGCGGCGGCACCAGTTCCCACCAATAGCGCATAGCCTGCACCAACGAGGTGTCCTGCACGGCACCATTTACATGCAGTGGCAGAATACTCATCATATCCTTTTGTTTGGATAGCATCATTTCAACAATTTTTCGAATCGTGTCAGGGTTAAACCGAACATCAACACCGCAGAACAGAATAAACTCACCGTTCGACTCCTGCACCAATCGATCATAGGCCTGATTCTTTGGCAGCCAGGTGTCTTTTGGTGGCTCACCCTGCACAAACCGAACGCCATCGTGGGCAAAACTTCGAATGATTTCCGGCGTATGTTTATCCTGCGAACAGTCGTCAAGCACAATGACTTCAAACTTTGGATAATCATTGGCAATGATACTTTGTAGACACTGTCGCAGATCATCGGTCTCGTTTCGGGCGGGGATAGCGATGGTGATCGAAGGAAGTTGCGCCAGTGAATGGCTCGCTTCACTAAGCACGGGACGGGTACGACGCATTCGTCGAATAGTTGATGCCAAAAACACTGTCGCGACAATAACTTGTGCGGCAGCGATAACCAGCCATAACGTCTGGCGATTAACCGGGTTCTGATACCACTCCCACCAAGCGCCAGCTATGACCACCTGCGTCACAACAAGCGTCAAACTGGTCTGGCTGGTTGCACGCTTCAGGTACCGCTCGTGCATGCGCCCCTTATATATACGAATAAGGTTACCTATCCGATACAAACTAGCCAGCATAAAAAGCACGCCAAGAGTGTTGGGCCGCCAGGTTGCAATAATACCGGTCGTAAATGCTGACAAAAAGAGACATATTACCGCCAATGCCTTGCGCCAGCGCCAAAAGAACGGAATAGCGAATATACTTAACTCAAGCACAGCAGCAACTGCAAATAAAATAAACATAACCTTCATACTCATAAACTATATAGTATGCTGCCAAGTGATCCTAGTTCGGTTGCGAAAGCCTTGGCAGATATGCTGTAATGACGCAGATGTCCGAGTCTAGTCCTGCGAGCGAATACGAGGTTCCTTCAGACGCCATAGCCGAGCCTGTGGATGTCGCAGCGCTTCGGGCCAACACACTATTGAGACCGACAGAGCTTGAAGAGCGATGTGCAAAAATGCGCGCTACTCTGGAAGAGCGCCTCTATGTACCGCCACAGCTGCCTGCGCGGGCTCACGAACGAACGCTCGAAGTAGTTGGGGATCATGGCGTTATTGTAGAGGGACGAATCGCGGTGTTGAATGCCCGCCAAACTGCGCTTCTCAACACGCTCGCTTTAAGTCCGATGCGAGCCATTCACACTACGCACGCTGCATTGCTCGGGCTCACAAATCGTGAAGGCACAAAGACGCGTATGCGGGCGAGCGGCGAACTGCGTGACAAACTATTCATAGGGGAGCGTCCCTATGTTTCCACCGAATCAACCATTACGCAACTCGCCCTTGATGTGCGGCTTGTTAATGCTCGCCAAGAAACAACAAGCGAAGCTTTGGTACGCGATGTCATCAGAACTGAGCAACTTACCGAGTCGTTCTGGCGACTCTACCGCCAATTTCCGACCCTGCATGATCCCTCGGCATTGCAAGAAGTAACGGCCAGCATTGCAATCAACAAATTTTCAAGTCTACCAGAAGCCATAGCGGTGTTTAAACACTACTCACTTGAAATTGGCAATCGCCATCGACAGGTTAGGGAATTATCTCCAAATGAGCAGGAGATGCTTGCCTTTGACGTCTATGCCATGACACAGACATTTAGTGCCAACGGTGGGTGGCATATGAAACCCGGCGACTTCACTGCGGAGCAGTTGCGAATACTGACTGCTGGCGCTGCCGCGTATCTTGTGCTCATGCCATCATGCATACGGGCAGTTCGAGGGGCACTTACCGCCAGAGGATTTGATCCGGCTCTCGCGCCCACACTAGCAGCTCGGGCCATCAAACGATTCAACCCGCATATTAAAAAGCATGTTTCACTTTCTGCTGCTCTTACGTATACCATTGGCACCATCAACATAACCGGGCCAGCTCCGAAGCGCAAAGACAGCCTATCAGCAGAACTGCAACAACGACTACAAGATATTGCACCAATACTAAGCGAAGCCGAGCTGGTAGTACTAGCACTTCGCAACGGTCTCTTCCGTAACAAACTCCCTCGAGAAGGTGTTGTGGCTGAAAATGGCACACGAACGAGCTATGAAACACTTGTGGCCCAGAGCCTTCGGGGGCAATTAACATTTCGGCACATCGGTGCGGTACTCGGATTGTCAGATGGCTTTGTGCGAAACACGTATGCGTCAGCACTCGCCAAGGCCCGCGGAGAACACCATCAAAACTAAGTTGACACCGCTGTAAAAATGAACTATTCTTGACATATCGGAGCCTACTATAGTTAGTAGGCTTTTTAGTTTGGGATGACTCCCGAGGAGAAAGCACACGTGGCAGAAACAGATCAGAAACCAAAGCGTCGGATTCGAAAAGTCGAAACTGTACGCGAAATTACGGTCAAAACAGCTGAAAATGCCGAAAAGCCAAGCCGTAAGAGCCTCTTGTGGCGCGGTTTTACCGCTCCCGCTCGCTTTGTTGGCAAGGGCCTCAAGAAGCTCGGCGCGTTCCTGGGTCGCTATCGCGTTTTACGCGTTATTGGCCGCATCCTGGTTCCACGTTACTTCCGCAATAGTTGGAAAGAGCTACGCGGCGTAACATGGCCAACACTCAAGCAGTCACGACAGCTGACGCTTGCAGTAATTATCTTCGCCATCATATTTGGCGTAGTAGTTGCACTATTAGATTACGGACTAGATAAAGTATTTAAACAGGTATTGATAAAGTAATGAACAAACGCTACGACGCATCAAAACAGTGGTACGCAATCCACACTTACAGCGGCTACGAAGAAAAAGTCGCTGAGTCGATCCGCCAACGCGCCGACTCACTCGACATGAAAGACAAGATTTTTCAGGTACTCGTGCCAAAAGAAAAAATGATCGAAATCAAGAACGGCAAGCGCCGTGTTGTTGAAAAGCGCATCTTCCAGGGTTATGTTTTGGTTGAGATCAAGATGTCAGAAGACGCTTGGTACATTGTGCGTAACACTCCTGGCGTTACCGGTTTCGTTGGCTCAGGCACCGAACCAACCCCTATTGGTAAAGACGAAATTGAAAAAATCCAGAAGCGTATGGGTCTTGAGCAACCAAAACACAAGATCGACTTCCGCCTTGGTGATGTTGTGAGTATCGTCGATGGTCCATTCAAGGGCTTTGATGGCGCAATTAACGAAATTGACGCTCAAAAGGGCAAGCTCAAAGTTTTGGTTAACATGTTCGGCCGCGAAACTCCTGTGGAGCTCGACAGCCTGCAAGTTAAGCGAGTTTAATCGCAAGGGCGCATGGAGCAGCGACTTAACTGCCAACCAGCTCAAGAAGCACCACCCCCGCAACAGCTGATGTCACGATTTGGCGGCTGTATCTTGTCGTTGACCGAAGAGCAGCGCAAAGAGTATTTTACCGCAGATGGCGACGAAGCCATGCGATACTTTGCTGTGCGATGCCCAATTGCTGACTGCATGACCCTCGCAAACGTCGACACGATTCCCGCCACGCCGCTGCCGCAGGGCCTCGAAGGCTGGGATGACTGCCAGCTCGATCGGTTGACTCTTCGCTAAAAGCTCGTATAGTTCTCCTTACAATCAGTGAGGAGACTTTTATATGAGCGCCGAAAAACCCCGAGTCGAAGGTATGTGCATGGCAAGATCCCAATGGGTCAACCGTGCTATTGGCGAACACGCCTGCGCAGCGACACAACAAGATCCTGAGCAACCTGAGCGAACGCTCCGCTGCCCTGTTAAGGCAATCGTACATGGCGACATTGATCAGCAAGCCACCGCAGACGCAAACAGAGGGGCGGGCTACGCGGAGGACGATCCTCGCTACACGCAACTGCATCGTACAACGGTTGAGCGTGACACCGCACTTCTCGGTGAAGAGAATGTCGCTCCCGACTGCCTCACCCTTCACGAGGGCTTGCCAGATATACGAATTCAACCTTACTGACCGTAGACAGATAGGCTAATCTGTAGTATAATTGAGCACGTTACGCACAGTGATGAGTCGCTTCACCTATAACTCATCATTTTGTAAATATCTATAAGGAATTAAACAATCATGGCAAAAGCTGTAAAAGCAAATGTAAAGATGAAATTGCAAGCCGGTCGTGCAACCGCTGCGCCTCCAGTAGGTAGCATCCTTGGTGCACACGGTGTTAACATGATGGATTTCATCAACCCGTTTAACGACCAAACTAAGGACCTCAACGGTGCCGTTGTAACTGTTCACGTTACTATCTATGACGATCGCAGCATGAGTTTCCATGTTGTTGGCCAGCCAACTGACGACCTTATCCGTGCCGAACTTGGTATCCAAAAGGGTTCAGGCAAGCCAAACAGCGAAAAGATCGCTAAGAAGCTGACCGATGCTCAGTTGACCAAGATTGCCGAAGCTAAGGCTAAGGACATGAACGCCGAAGATGTCGACGCCATCAAGAAGATGGTTGCTGGCACTGCCCGCTCAATGGGTGTTGAAATCGAAGCCTAATAGGCCGCAGATTTCGTTTTTTTGTTAGAAAACGTACGGACCCCCGTCGAAAGAGATGAGAGCCCCAAAGCCTCATCTCTTTTTATTTGCAAAGTATAAAAAGAAGAAGATATGGCCGTTACCAATTTAGAAGTGCCTTTGCACGCTCCAATCACCCAGGCAATCGAACGCTGGGCTATACCGCAACTTTCGATGCCGCGTATTCTTGGTCGCCTGACATCCATCGAGATGGTGGAGCAGGCCAATCGCTATCAAGTATTCCTTCCCGAAGCCTACGAAGCAGAAGTCCGCGCTACTGTTAGCGCTTGTGTCTCTCTGCACACCGGCGCTACCTACGGCACCGATTCGAATAATCGTCACTTTGAGCACCTCTTAGACCTTGTGGAAGGGGACATGATGGAAGCCTCTCATCTGTTATTTGACGAAGAAGTCCGCTGCCAATAAACGTATGCCTGAATTTCTTGATCTTCCGGAGCCGCCCGACATCATCGTCAGAATTCCTACAAGCGAGGAACGTGTTAGCTATACGCTTTTCGACCACACCAACAGGCTTCACCAAAATCTTGGGGCTCAGACGGTCAATACTATGCGTGCTGGCGAGCAGCCGTGGGCTGATTTTGCTACGCTTACCGCACTCAACCGCCCGCCATATAAACCCGAAGACGAGGTCATACCCATTGTTCTTAATGAAGCTGGGCTGGCACTGGAAAGCCTAGACCTAACGATCAAACTAAGCCCGTTCCCTGAAGAGACAACTGATGTGTTTACGCAGAGGTATCCCGACATACGGTTTACGCAGCGAGATGTGGCCTTTCAATATGAATTAGTCCGTGACAATGATGGAGCACCAAAGCTGCTCTCAACAAGAGAGCATGAACAAATCGGCGTCTACCACGGCGATGTATTTACGCCTTTTGTCACGCTTCTTGATTGGGCACATCCTGTTATGCTCGCTCAGGAGTAGCGCTATCCGTACCAGTATGGTATAATCACCCCATATAAACGTTAAGTTTGTGGGAGGTCTACCAGACCGTTTGCACCACGAAAGGACACAATCATGGCAGATGACGCCAAGAAACCTACCGAAGAAGTTGTAGAAGCAGCCGAAATGGTTGTAGAGGCAACTCCTGAAAAAGCTACCGCCAAGGCTGGTAAGCGCAGCGCAAAGGCAATCGCCGAAGCTGATGAAAAGCAAGCTAAAGAAGAGCGCAAAGAACAGACTGCAGAAGAAGCTGCAAAGCCAGTTCAAAAGTCTAACCCAACCCGTTCACGTCTTGAACGCCAGGGTAAGAACTTCCGCAAGGCTGCTGAACAAGTCGAAAAAGACAAGAAGTACACCCTTGTTGAAGCACTCGAAGTAGCAACCAAGACCAACCCAACCAAGTTTGATGCCAGCGTAGAGCTGCACATCAACCTTAATGTTGACCCTCGCCACGCCGACCAGAACATCCGCGACAACCTCGTATTGCCAGCTGGTACTGGTAAGAATGTTCGCGTTGCAGTATTTGCCGACGAAAACGCCGAAGGCGCTGACATTAGCGGCGTTGAAGAACTCACTAAGCAGCTCGACAAGGGCCAGATGAACTTTGACATCCTGATTGCAACTCCCGCTAACATGGCTAAGCTTGGTAAGTACGCTCGTGCGTTGGGCCCACGCGGTCTTATGCCAAACCCAAAGAGCGGTACGGTTACAACTGATGTTGCCAAGGCCGTAAAAGAAGCCAAGGCTGGTCGCGTTGAATACCGCGTCGACAGCACTGGTATCGTACACATCGCTGTTGGTAAGGTAAGCTTTGGTGTTGCCAAGCTCGAAGAAAACGCTCGCGCTGTTCTTGCGAGCATTAAGGGCAACAAGCCAAACTCAGTAAAGGGCACCTACGTAAAGGCTATTCACATGGCTACTACAATGGGCCCATCTATCACCGTTGATAGCAACGAAGCCTAGTTTCGTTTTACCAGAAAAAGGCCGCCGATAACCGACGGTCTTTTTTCTTGCCGCACTATCTAATAAGAGGTTATTTTTGTATGTCTGATTTTGAAATTCGCTATACCCGGCAAAAGCCCGAAGAATGGGATACGCTGCTCGCTGCTATAGATCCCGATGAAACGCTTGAGCGTCCTGTCAGTGTCGATCAGGCACAACACGCCATGCGCGCAGCTGGAGCACTCGAAACCGACCGTCTGGAAGTAGCAGGCTACTACGCATTGGGCCTTGGCATATGTGGCATTGCTCGCGCACTGCACGATGACGAACGACGAATGACTGTTGCCACCACCATTGCTGACAATCTGACGGCCGATGGATACCGGATGCGTACTTTTATTAGAGAGCCAGGGGCTCGAGCATTTAACGCCATGCTTGGTGCGGTGCTGGAACCACTCCGGGAGCTCGGCGTCGAATCATACAACGCGCTACCAACGCGGGAGCACCTTGCAGCAGACGCACTAACTACGGCACTTCGCTCACGCCGTGGCGGGTTTGACATGTTTACCTTTAAAGGCAGGCCAAATATGATGCGCACTCAAGCCGTGCAGGGTGGCAAAGCAGCCGCAGAGCTCATTGTTTCAAATGCCACCGCGGGTTCAATTATTGTACACGCCCACCAGCGTGCCGCTCGTGCGGCCGCTACCGAACCGCTGGTCGGGCAGAACCCGCTCCGTTTTGCAGTGCAAAGCGCATCACTCCATACTGAAGAATTTCAGGGCGAACTCTACCGACAAGCCGTTCGCTATGGCGCCAACGGCAGCGTATTGCTTGATCGCAGTATGATCCCGCCACAACCACAGCTGCCAGAACGGCGCATCACTGATATTAAACATGACGAGCGGCTCGTCTGCCCAGCTGTGCAAGTACAGTACGCCATCCCGGGCATGCTTGAGCTTATGCTCGATATCGAGCGTATTCAAGAACAGCGTTAAAGCTCGTGATCGGTACCAAATCGCTCTCCGAGCTCCTCATAGCCATGACGCTGCCGCTTGTACAGCGAAAGATTTCCTAAAAAAGCATGGAGCGCATCGGCCTGAGCACCATCCATGGGAATCCTGCGGCGGGTTCGCTCTTTGGCCTCAGCATCCAAAAACAGATGCATATCCAGTGCCGGATGATCATTGATATCAACCTTATTGGCGCGGAGATATTCAAGATACGCAACCGCAGCTTCGTACTCTGCCGTCTTCTTGCTCGGCTCTTGATCGGCGCTTCTTAAGCGACTATCGAGTTGAGAGTGGTATATCAAGCGTTCTGTTGCCGCTCTGTGGCCTTCTTGGGCAAGATTTCGGCGGCTAGCACTTATCTCGTGTCGTACCCGTGCATTTGTAACCCCTTCGGAGTCAGGGAAACCGAATAGGTAGTCAAGTGCTGTGTACCCCCTTATTTCTGGAGTTTGAAAGCGTCGCATAAATCCGATTACCAATGACTCATCATGCACAAGATGCACATCCGAAAACGCTATTGTTCTTTGTATATGCGCATCCATAGGATCGGCATATACAGAGCCCTCAAAAGGCGACTCGATCATCGTAGCAAGCAGCAACTGCGGCACTTTCGCAACGGGAAGCTTAAAGTCATATAGCGTATAGTTTTGATCTCGTTCGTCGTCCGGAACAGCACGCTGATCGTAATGTTCAGCAATAAAAGTGTCAGCAATATCTAGACAGGCTTGTGTTTGTTCTCCGGTAACTCTATCACTCATAGCATGTAGATTATACTCATGCGATGCGTAGGTCAATGCTGGTACGCCGGCGTTACGGGCGCATAGCACGGTTAAGTGCATTCAGAACTCGGGTAAAGCCTCGGATACCGCCACGATACGCAATGATACGGCTTTCCCAGCGCGGTTCGTACTTTGCCTTGAAGCGACGCAGACCATTGAACGAGTAAAAACGGTCGCCGTTGGCATAGACAAATCGGAGCGCATTATTGGTAACCGACCGGGTGTCATCGGTGTTATCCAATCCGGCCAGCGGGCAGAGACCCAGGTTTAGGCGCTCATACCCATCCTGCTGGAGGTGCTTAATCCATTCCAGCAAAATAAAGTCGTTCGCATTGCCGAGTGCTCTGCGACTATGGCGTAACAGATCAAAATTAGCTTCGCCGGGATAGGTTGTTGGTAATTGATTCAAGAAACCTTGTACCGTACCGGCGGCATCTTCCAATATTACAACCCGGCATTGTTGCATATATGCGGTGTTAAACGAGTCCATCATAAACGTACGTTCTTTGCGGCCGGGAAGTGTCAGCCAATCGTCCGACACTTGCTGGAGATCAGTCAAAAAGGCGTCGGTGTGTGGCGGCTGCGCAATCGACACAGTATAGCCTTGTTTTGAAAACTTATTATAAATTTGGCGGTAGTACTTCTTTCGAACCGTCTGCGCCATAAACTCATCAAGCGAGATGATCGCCTCTTCACCAATCTTCTGCAGGCTAAAGCCATGATCAGCATAAAGCCGACGGTTGCCTGGAACAACATGAATATACGCCGGATCCCAATCATTGGTATAGCAAAAGATATCAAAATCGTGCAGCAGCGCATCAAATGCTTTCGGATCGCCGACTGGATCGCCGACCACCAGCGCTATGCCACTGCGCACACCATAGGCAAGTGCGGCAGTTTTCTGCTGATTAAAAAAGTAGGCTTTATCGTGTGGCCACAGCTTAAAAAAATCCTCGCTGTTTGCCGGATAGGTAGTAATGAGTCGCTCAATGTGTTTTCGATCGGCTTCTCTGGCCGTAAAATGCCCCCGAATTGGCTGAAACAGTGATACGAACGCAAATCCGACTGCGGCCGTACTCAACAATGACAATGAATCCATAAATGCGTGCGCACGCGGTGAATGAACAGTAATGTCCGGCGTTGTCAGCTCAAACTGATCAACCGTTCGGTGCATCGCCTCTGGTATTGCTATCTCACGATGGAAGTCGCGATTGTTGAGTACGATAAAGCCGCCGACACCATACAAGAATACGGCTGACAGAACCAGTAGTGAAAGCCGAGCTGAAACAGCAAAAGCTCGAATATCGCTTCGCACGGTAAACAGTCGCCGTGAGAGAACTAGACCGCCGATAATCAAGGTAGGAATAGTAATATCTCGAGTGACTCCCAGCGCAATCTGCACCTCGGGCACCTGCGCTTGTACAATATGCGCCAAACTGGTTATCGTCAGGGCAGTGTAAACTGCTATCGTTACGAACCAGGCCGTTCGTTTCCGTTTTTGCAGCAACACACTCAGATAAATAAGTGCCAGTGCCAGCAGAAGCTGCGTCTCAAATACGAATCTTCCTGGGTAAAAATGCACCGTGTGTTGCGCGACAGAAACAAACAACACCGGCGTTAGGATAATTACAAAACCGTGGATTGCAACAATATATGAGATAACTGTAGCGGTTACTGAGCGCTTACCAACAGTCAGTGAATGCAGACGCATCATAGCTGGCATTATACGCGTAACGAGAGACGACCGTCCTCATTATAGTTGTAATTTTAGATAAGGAGCTTGCGTCACTGTTTTGACAGGCCGTACAATATATACAATTTGAGAGGGGAACAACTATGAGCGTTTATAGCAACACGCAGATTACGGATGCTATTCAGGATGGACACATCGTCTGCGTGCCGTTTAATCCAAAGCATGTCAGTCATGCCAGCTTGGATGTGACGTTGGGTCACTACTACTACCGCACCGAACGCACTGACCACCACGCCATTTACAACCCCTTTGACGGCAAAGATGTTGCTCGTTACTTTGGCGAAGTAAAAGAAGCCGTGACGCATCGTGAATGGTGCGAGGCGAACGGTTTTGCACCCGTCGAAGGCATTCCTCTTGACCATCCCATTATTCCGCTCCAGCCAGGTGAGCGAATTCTGGCACACACCCACGAATTTTTCGGTATCGTGCCGCCAGGCGCCTGTGAAGTAAAGTCGCGCTCCAGCTGGGGCCGTAATGGCATTGCGGTTTGCTTTGATGCGGGCTGGATTGACCCGGGCTACATTAATCGCCTGACTCTTGAGATTTACAACCTCAACCAAAACGAAACTGTACTACTGCCGGTTGGCGAGCGTATTGCGCAGATTATCTTCCACGATACTGGTGAAGTCCAGGGCAACTACGGCCATGGCCGTGACAATGAATTTAGTGGTAAGTACCAACAGGGCACAGACATTGATCAGTTAATTGCAACGTGGGAGCCGCATCTGATGTTGCCACGAGCGTATAAGGACAGTCGACATTTGCCGGAGGTGATTCCCGGTTTAAAAGCGGAATCCGATGATTTGGCGGGCGATCATCGGGAAAAAGACCAGCATAAGGAGCAAAGCATGAAAGACCGCAATGGCACATTTATCGTTATCGAGGGTACTGATGGATCGGGCAAGGGCACACAATTCCAGCTACTCAGCGACCGTCTGACCGAAGCCGGCTACGAGGTTGCGACCTTTGATTTCCCGCAATACGACAGTCCCTCCAGCTACTTTGTACGTGAATACCTCAATGGTAAATATGGAACTGCCGAAGAAGTTGGCCCATACACCGGCTCACTCTTTTATGCGCTCGACCGTTTTGAAGCTGCCAATAAAATTCGCGAAGCACTCAGCGAGGGTAAAATTGTTCTAGCAAACCGCTTTGTTGGTTCAAACATGGCCCACCAGGGTACAAAATTTCAGCACGCCGACGAGCGTCGTGGCTATTTTATCTGGCTTGATAATCTTGAGTTCGAGATGCTCCGTGTGCCGCGCCCTGACGTAAGTTTCGTGCTGCGTGTACCCGCAGTCATCGCACAAGGCCTGGTTGATCAAAAAGAATCACGCAAGTATACCGACAAAAAACGCGACTTGCACGAAGCCGATCTCAGTCATTTGGAACGTGCCGTATCGGTATACGATGAGATGTGCGAGCTTTTTCCACGGGATTTTGTTCGCATGGACTGCGTTCGCAATGACCAGCTCCTTAGTATTGACGATGTGCAGGAACTGCTGTGGCAAAAGATCAGTCCTTTGCTGCCACCGCCGCCGCAGCTTGAGATGAGCACACCCAAGATTGCAGCAGCACGCACCAAAAAAGCTAAAGAAGCAACTATCGTTGACGACCCGTACGTTCGCAAAAACAAGGCAGGCGACTACGAAATTACCGAAATCGGCCGCGAGTTTCTTGAGAATGTCGTGACCAACGCCGACGAAAACGTCTACGCCTTTAACGGCAAATTAAGCCCGATGACAATTGCCGCTGCCATGGCTCGCTTGAGTCGACGTGGGGACGACATGCGCGTCACTTTGCTCGATGAATTTGCGGGCAAACTCGGCAAAGACCAAAAACTTCTGCAACGTGTCATCACTGCCTATGGCGATGATTCCGTGCAGCAACTTGCCGGTATTCACGTCGTCGTTGAAAACGCCAGTAATATTCTAACCAAATTGCTAGAGTGGGGACGTCTGGCAGCTTACCTCGAGCAATCAACTCGCTACATTTACTTTGACCAGAAAGATGCTAGTGGCAAGTATCGCTACTTTACACCTGACCACTTCCCGGATGAGCTCAAAGCAACATACAACACCGGTATGGACAAGATCTTTGACATCTACTCAGAGTTGGTACGCAAGCTAACAGACTATATTCAACAAAGCTCATCAACTCCTATGGATGAGCGTGACGGCCCATGGCGCGCAGCGACGCGTGCTCAAGCCTGTGATGCGATCCGCCCACTCCTGCCGGTTTCGACAACCTCAACCGTCGGTATTTTCGGATCAGGGCAGGCTATTGAAAGCCTTATTATGCACCTGATGAGCGATGAATTGCCCGAAGCCCGTCATGCAGGTGAGCAAATCCTCAAAGAAGTTCGTAAGGTCATGCCAACCTTCTTTGAACGCGCAGACAAGCCAGATCGAGGTGGCGCCACCGTTGCATATCGAGCCAATACTCGTAATGCCGTAGCAGAGCTGGCACACAAATATCTGCCCGGCAACCTAGCAGCCGAGACAGCGCCAGTGCAGTTAACTGATGTCTGGCCACGCAATGAGTTTGACCTCGTACCAGACATGCTCTACGAATTTAGCAATTTGCCACTCGAAAAGATTCGTGAAGAAGTTGCCGCCTGGCCATACACACAAAAAGCTGACGTCTTTGAGGCATACGTCGGTGAACGGCTCAACCGTCGACACCGTCCGGGGCGCGCACTCGAAAAAGCTCACTACAGCTGGGATTTAGTCTGTGACTATGGCATTTTCCGCGATCTGCAGCGACACCGTATGGTCGATGATCTGGAGTGGCAGCAGCTTACTCCTCGCTATGGCTATGACGTGCCTGAATTGGTTGAGCAAGCTGGCCTCAGCGATCAGTTTGAAGCCTGCTTTGACTTAAGCCTCCAACTGTACAGCAAGCTGCAAGCTGCCGGCTTTACCGCCGAAGCACAATACGCCACCTTGCTTGGTCATCGTATGCGCTGGAAGATCACCTACAACGCTCGTGCTGCATTCCACCTCCACGAGCTCCGCACCAGCCCACAGGGTCACCCGGGCTATCGCAAACTCGTTCAAGAGATGCACGCCAAGCTCGCCGAAGTACACCCTATGCTTGGTGAAAGCATGAAGTTCGTAAATGAAGGCGAAGATCCGGAGCTAACCCGCCTGGCGGCTGAACGCTACACACAGTTCAAGCTTGATCAGCTCGACCAACAGGAAACTGCGAGCGCCGTTGACAAATAAATAAAATATTCTACACTAAAAAAGTATGCAACAAGTTGTGATTTTTATGCACCTCATTCTCGGCTCGACGGAGCGCGGTTAAGAGTTGCCTAAAGTCTACAGATAAGAAAACAAGCAAATATCCAACCGAGCTCCCACCGGAGCTCGGTTTTTTTTGTGCGAAAGGCAGAAAATATGGGTGACGTATCATTTAGATTCATAGAAAGAACACAGGGATCTGCAGCCGCTCAGGCGGCGGCGGACACGCTGTGGCAAAGGGTTGACGCGTTCGAGCAGCGATTTGATTTCGGAGATGACGTCTTTACCGGCGGACTTTACGGTGAATCAGCCACCGGCGCCAGTTACGAGCCGACGCCAGAGGTCATGCCAGATTTGCGCGAGCAGCGGGTCTACCAATTTGCCGGCCGAGTGAGTGTTGTAACAGTCGTCGATGGCCTCCCCACCATTGAACACCGTGAATTTTGGCCAGACCCCGAAGTACCATCCGACGAGCGATGCTATGTTCATGTGTACGACTGGACCCAAGATGTCTAAACAGCTTGTGCGCCTTGCAAAAGATGGCAGAATCGCCTACCATGGGCAAGGCTCCCATAAAAGTTATACTTATGAATGATTATCTAGAAAAACTCGTTGCACTCCCAACGACCACCAACAACATTGCTGCAAATACCGAAGCACTCGATTACCTTGCAACATTCTTTGCCGAAAAAGGTCTCTTTGTTGCGCGCTACGACTTTGACGGACACGGTGCACTCGTAGCCACCACCAAAGAGGGCAGCAAGACGCCAAAAGTTCTGCTTGCAGCACATGTTGATGTCGTGCCAGGTCCTGATGAATTATTCAAACTCCGCGAAACCGACGGCAAACTCTATGGTCGTGGTACGTACGACATGAAATTCGCCATAGCCAGCTACATGTCTGCGCTCGATGCCATCGGTAAAGATATTGCCAACTATGACTTGGGCATTATGATTACTACTGACGAAGAAATTGGCGGCATGTACGGCACGGAACGGCTTGTCGAGATGGGCTACCGTCCGCAGATTTGTATTCTGCCCGATGGTGGCCAAAACTGGCATCTCGAAACACTGGCCAAGGGCTTTATATTTGGAGAAATCCAGGTTAATGGCCAAACAGCGCACGGTTCACGACCCTGGGAAGGCGACAGTGCAACCTTTCGTCTGGTCGAAACACTCCACGAAATTGTACAACTCTTTCATGGACAGGCAATCGACACGAATTCACTAAACATCAGCATTGTCGAAGGTGGCGACGCAATCAACCAAATCCCGGGCAGCGCACGGGCAACGCTCGATATTCGCTATCTGAGCATGACCGACTACCATGCCCTGACTGGCCAGCTCAATACTATTGCCGCAAAACACGGTGCTAAATTTCAAGAAAACTTCAAGGGTGCACCTGGTGCAACCGATCTCGAGCATCCACTGGTTAAGCCATTTGTCGAAAGTATCACGCAGACCACTGGGCGAGAAGTATCAGGCACGCTCTCTGTTGGCTCAAGCGATGCCCGCTTTTTTGCCGAAATCGGTGTTCCATGCATCCTGACACACCCGGATGGCGGTGGCCAACATGCTGACGATGAATGGATTGACGTCCACGGTGTCGAACAGTTTACTGCCGTACTCCTGAGTTACCTCGCAAAAGTTGCCCAAACTGCTTGATCTATCGTTGACATTTTCAGTACGCTCCTGTACAATTACCCCTGAACATTACCGATGACCGTAGCGATCGCAAGATTTAAGAATGCTACCGAGGAATACGCAAACTACTTTGTTTATTGTCCGAGTCTTTGGTAATGCGAGAACCAAAGACTTTTTTATTTGTCTGCGGCAATCCGTTCGTTAACAACAAGGTCGAAGAAAAAATATTCAACAATAAAGAAGGGACACTCTTATGGCTTTAACTAAAGACCAAAAGAATCAAGTTGTCTCTGATGTTGCTGAACTTTTGGCAAGTTCTAAGATGACCGTTGTTGCTGCCTACCAGGGCACAACCGTAAAGGCCATCCAACAACTTCGCCGTGATGCCCGTGAAAATGGTACAAACGTTCGCGTTGTTAAGAACCGTTTGGTCATCAAAGCTGTTCAGCAAAACGACAACTTGAAGGACGCTGACGTTAGCGCCCTGACTGGTCAGCTTCTCTACGCTTTTAACAGCGAAGACGAAGTAGCTCCAGCCCAGGCTCTCGCTAACTTTGCAAAGACAAACCCAAGCATCGTGTTTGTCGGCGCCATCAGTGCAGAAGGTAAATTCCTGAACGCTGATGAAGTAAAAGCCCTCGCAACATTGCCAGGCAAAGAGCAACTTATTGCTCAAGTTCTTGCAACACTTCAATCACCAGTCAACGACGTTACCAACGCGCTTTCAGGCAACCTGCACGCGCTCTTGGATGGTGTTGAAGCTAAAGCAAGCTAATTTTTAATACACGAAAAGGAATCACTATCATGGCTGATTTAAAGAAATTTGCAGAACAGCTCGTTGGCTTGACTGTACTCGAAGTAAACGAACTTAAGACCATCCTTAAGGATGAATACGGCATTGAGCCAGCTGCTGCAGCTGTTGCTGTTGCTGGTCCTGCTGCTGAAGCTGGTCCTGCTGCTGAAGAAAAGAGCGAATTTGACGTTATCTTGAAGGACGCAGGTGCTCAGAAGGTAGCTGTTATCAAGGCTGTTAAAGACATTACTGGTCTTGGTCTTGGTGAAGCCAAGGCTGTTGTTGACGGCGCTCCAAAGGCTGTCCTCGAAGCTGCTAAGAAAGACGACGCTGAAGCTGCCAAGAAAGCTCTTGAAGCCGCTGGCGCTACTGTTGAATTGGCCTAATAAGGTTCATACCTTATTTACCACTCTTCGACCTTTGTTTGAAAATAAAATACCCGCTTGGTAACAGGCGGGTATTTTTTATGTGCAGTGAGGGTGAGCATTCAAACGACTAGTAGTGGGATTCGGCAAGAATCACGATAGCAACGACGGATAACACCAGGTATGGCCCAGCCAGCTCGACCAGTTGGTCAGTTACGCCAGCCGGGCCACCCGTGTCAGCTTGTGCTCAGTGCAAGATCGGCGGTGTGCCGACTTACGCCTTGAGGGCTTCGGTCAGCCGACCGCGCATCTGCTGGCAGTCGCGGTTCGGCGACGACTCGCACATGCAGTGACTGAAGTCGAAGCGGTCGAGGCCCTTCGCGATGAGTGCGATGACGATGTCGTCTGCCAGCTGCTGCTGGTTGAAGCCGTCGCGGCCGAGGTAGGCGCAGAAGTCGGTCCTCCAGGTCGGCACAGCGGACAGTTCCGAGTGGTTGGCCGCGGCCATGACGTTCACGACCACGTCGCGGATTGCCTGACGTTCTGCTTCGGTCAGGACCCAGGGGTCGTTGCCGATGTCAGACAGGATCAGGTACGCGCTGGCGTTCTCGGCGTCGGCGATGATGCCGACAAGGATCTGCTCGCGCGCGGCTGCTTCCCTTGTAGTGGTGGTCGGTGTAGCAGTCGGTGCAGAGGACATGCCTCGTCACTTCCTTACGTCGATGGAATGCTCATGTCCAAAATGGACTACCTTACTATAAAATTTAAATAATAATTGGTCAAATATACACTGCTGCCATTGATGCTTGCGAGTGGTGGGTGAGCATTCCGGTAATTATAAGAGAGGCTGCGGGCAGCAAAACAGTATAGCCTCGCCTGGCGGGTGCGATCATCATGATCAGCCACACCCACCAGGGTCAGCGTACACAAGGTGGTCAGGCGGACCAGCCCTCGCAAACAGCGGGCGTACAGGTGCAGTTCTCCTCGCAGGAGCAGGGCATCAGCCGAATGCCGAGGCCGTCATCATCGTTGAAGGCGGTGATCACCAACTCGGACAGACGCTCCAGATCGAGGGCCGACAGACAGCAGGTAGCCACCTGTATGACATGTCGACGATCTTGCGCCCATGCGGTGTCCGACAGGACGTGGCTGTTGCCCTCGGAGCGCAGTGTCTCCATGGCAGTCTTGACATGCTGGTCCATCTTGGCGTGGTCTGTGGCGTTGTGCGAGTATGCCGCCGTAGTGGGGTCGACTGCCTCCACATCGCCGAAGATCAGGCAGCTTCGTCGAACGCCGTTAACCGTCATGATGGCAGTGCCGACACGACAGCGATAGGCGTGCCGCGCGGGGTTACGTGCAGTTGTCACTAGATGACTCCCTTGGTGCCGGAATGCTCGTGTCCAGGTAGGACACCCGAGTTATATCATAGTTAGGAGCTAAGAAAAAACACTGATTATAGCCAGTGGCAGGTAGTGGGGAATGGAACAGGGGCGAAGGGCGACAGAGCGCAGGGAGCGAAGTTCTCGCTGAAGTCTGCGTCTGCCGCCCGGGGCTTGATCAGCCTTCGTCGCCACTCGTGGCGGTGGTCAGAGCCGGTTGCGACACGCGGTCGATGTGCTCTTGCAGTCGCGCCAACAACGCCGGGAAGTAGTCCGCCGGAAGTCGCAGCTGCAGCGTGAAGTCGCCGCTTGGATCACTGGACTTGCGACGTGCGGAGGTGGCGTTCTCGATGGCTGCCTGAAGTACTGCCAGTCGGATGGCTGCCGTCTCCTCGCCCACGAGCTGGTCGAACAGCTCGATGGAGTTGGGGTCGTCACGCATGGTGGTGATCATCCAGCGGAAGATACCGCGATGCATGAGCTGCCTGAACATGAGGCCCTGCCAGCGGAAGACACCGTATTCATCGGCACGTTCACCCAGCAGGGCGAACAACGAGTACGCGGCGCTGCCAGTCGGGACGACCAGCTTGAACTGCGGGTCACCAGTGGGGTCGGTCTCCAGATCGACGTACGCCGTCAGAAGAGCGACAGGGCCATCGTCAGTAGCACCCTGCAGGGGTTGAACCGTGGTGCTTTTAGCCATGAGTTTTTGTTCCATTCCCTCGGTGCGATTACTCGCGTGGATGAATCCATTGAGGACTCTTTAATATATTATACAATGATTGTTTCATAATAGTAAGTCTGGTAGAAGCGCACAAAAAACACCCCGCAGTGGGGTGTTTACGAGCATAGAGTAGGGGGAGGGAATAGGGGGTACGGAACAGCGGGTGCAGGCACAGCCGAAGCTGTGATGGGGGGATCCTGCACACCGCTGCCGCGCCTGTCATCAGGGGGTGTCGACGACCAGCCAGTCGGCTTGGCGCCACTGGCCCATCTTGATCCTGAACAGGCTCACGATCTTCCGAATGGTGTACAGCACTGACGCCGTGATCTCCTGGTGGAGGAGTGCGGTGTTGTTGCCGGTGCGGGCGACCTCCAAGGCCTTGGTGGTGAGCTTGCGGCGTACAGCAGCCAGCTCCTCTCCAAGGAAGAAGTCGAAGGCCAGCAGGGCGTCGGCGTCATCGCGCTCGTGTGAGACCTGCAGGCTCTCGCCGATGGTGGTGAAGATCAGGCCCTTCCAGCGAACGGCACCTCCGGCGTCCGGGTCGGTGTTGAGGTCGCGGGCGGGTTCGAAACCTTCGGCCATAGGCATCACCAGCAGATGGGTCGGTTCACCGGTCTCAGTGTTGGCGTCCAGGTCGACTGCACAGGTCAGGTTCAGCGTGATGCTGGGCCTGTCGCTCGTGGCGTCGTCCATGGTGTACGGCTCAGCGGGCATTGTCCCTCTATTCCCTCGGTGCGATTACTCGCGTGGATGAATCCATTGAGGACTCTTTTACTTATTATATCATAATTATCAGAAAAAGGTAGGTTTCGGGAAGTTGTGCACTGGTTGGCGGCGGAGGGGATCGACAAGCATCGTGTTGGCATGCAACTGTTAAGCGAGTGGCTCGTATACTCCGGATTAACGCCATCCTACATATTTATCCACAGGAATTTAGGTAACTTTTGACTTAATTACGCAACCATGGTAGCTTTAGGAGTAAGTGTATTAAAACAAACACTACTGAGAGACTAGAGAGAAAATAAATGGCAGACGTACCAGAAAAACAAATCAAACGACTCAGAGCACTCATTCAAGAAGCAGAAACAAATTTAGCTGCTGCTAACGAATTGCTTATTAGTTTGGTTGGTGACGACGAAAAAGTCACCCCTGTTGTACAAGATGACAATCTCGGTAAAGTTATCGAAGGTGTGTTTGATGGCCAGAACATGGTTGGTTCTGACGGCAAAACGTATCCCGTACCTGCAAACTATGCAAGTAAATCAAAGCTAGTACAAGGTGACATCCTCAAGCTCACTATCGCCGACGACGGTGCGTTTCTTTACAAACAAATTGGTCCCGTGCCTCGCAAGCAAGTTGTCGGCACACTTAAGCTCGAAAATGGCCACTACCTGGTAGAGGCTGGCGAACGTCAGTACCGCGTACTGCTTGCAAGCGTTACGTACTTTAAGGCCAAACCAGGCGACCAAGTGAGTGTTAACGTCCCCGAAGACGACTCCGCTGCCGAATGGGCAGCTCTCGAAGCAGCACTGTAAACCAAATTCGGAATAATGAAAGAGGAGCCCCTTCAAAGGGCTTTTTTGTTACACGCAGAGCAACAGGGACAATAATCGGTAGAGCCCTTGCATAGTAGGCAACTGAGGCGTAAGGTGGTGATGGGCAATAAAACCAAAGAGGGGACTATGAACACTACAGGCGTTGAGAACCTGCGACGGTTGGGTGGCCTGACGGCCATTGCGTTGCTTGGGCTCAGTTGTGCCGCGGGGTTTGGCTGGCGCGGGCTGGAGCACTCGCTCTGGTATAGCGTTATCGCCAGCCTGCTGCTGTGCGTGGGCCTATTCATGGCCGTGTTCGGTATCGACCGACAAGAGGCAAAACAAGAGTGGCGACTTGTCGTCATCGCCGTCACACTGGGCGTTCTGTGCAAATACGCGCTCATCTTCGGTGGTCTCTATCTGGCGATTCATCAATGGCAGTACGCGGTGTTGTCCATGGCGATGGCGCAGATCGATCCGCTCTCAGTTGCCGCATTGGCTGGCGACGAGCGTATGACGCCCCGCACCAAGACGGTGCTAGCCATGTGGGCGTCCTTCGATGATCCGATGACTGCGCTGGCAACACCATTGATCGTCGGCATCGCGACCAGCGTGGCGAACATTCATCTGGCCGCCAGCCAGACAGGAGTCGCTACCGTCTACGGCCTGGTGCTACTGACAGCGGCGACAGCGGCACTGGTGTGCTTGCGCTATCGACGAGGCCGACAGCTTGCCGAGCTGTTGACGGAAAAGCAGCGCAAGACCGGAACACTGTCAGCGATCGCCGTCGGCACTGCCACCCGGCTCTATAGCGTACCCGCTATAGCCGGACTTGTGTTTAGGCCTCAGTGGCTGAACAGGGGCAGGCGTGTCGACATCATCACCAACATTGCGCTGTGTGGCGCGACGTTTCTGTTGGGCATACTGCTTGCAGGTGGCGTTGACTGGCGTGGTGGCATCCTGTTGGGCTGCATGACTTTCTGCTCGCAGATTGTCGTGACATGGTTGGTGTTGTGGGTCGCTGCCAGGCTTTCGCCCCAAGGCGGTAAATCGTTTACGAAACGTGACGGATGGCATCTGGCATTGGCCCAGCAGAACGGCATAACCGCCATCGTGCTGGCTCTCAATCTGGAGCCACAGATCTCGGGTGCGATCGCCAGCATCTCACTAGCCATCGTGACCGTCAACCTACTGCACTTCGTGGTCAACTGGGCCTACGACCGTCACTTCGACAACTGACCCCTCGAACTCAAGAAAGTACGGTGAAGCCCATGGGGTGACAAATGCAATACTTGTCACCCCGCACTTCTTTTTACAACGAATATTGCGGCAAAATGTGTCAGCAGCGCGTATACTATAAGTAA
>Ga0075365_10000014_pt1 | contig 79945 bp, 89 predicted proteins | sample EndMetdeltDD1765_FD_71387 | JGI IMG/M metagenome (GOLD analysis project Ga0075365, IMG submission 71387) | Populus endosphere microbial communities from Tennessee, USA - Endosphere MetaG P. deltoides DD176-5 | ecosystem: Host-associated > Plants > Roots > Endosphere | place: USA: Tennessee... | reverse complement strand
CAAATTGTCCGGATGCTTTGTCGATGTACTGCAAAATCTCTGGAACAAGCAGGTAGCCGCTCACGCTCGCTAGGTCGGATTGCGCGTTTTCTTTGCCCGGCTTTTCGTCGATATGGCTTACCTGTAGCGTCACATCATCGATCTGCTCACCGGCCGCGATACCGTATTTGTCATACTCTTTGTCGTCCACGATCTTCTTGCAGGCAAATACCGATCCACCGTGAACGTTGTACGCTTCGATCATCTGCTGGGTGCGACCTGGACTTGCTACGAAAAAGTCATCAGCAAAGGTGTAGATAAACGGCTCGTCGTCGCCAATAAGGTGACGGGCACATGCCAATGGCGTTGCGTTTCCGTAGGGACCCTGCTGGCGAACATACGCAAAGTTTGCCAAGTTGGCGATGCCCTCGATCTCCTCGATAAAGTGGGCTTTTTTCTCCCCCCCAGCGCGCAGATTGACTAGTAGCTCTTCGCTTGGAAGATCAAAGTGGTCTTCGATGGCACGCTTGTTAGCACTTCCTACAATGATAATGTCTTTGATACCCGCAGCAACAAGCTCCTCGACCACATATTGGATGATCGGCTTGTCGATAAGTGGCAGCATTTCTTTTGGCTGTGCTTTAGTTTGCGGTAAAAAACGGGTGCCGAATCCGGCGGCGGCAATAACGGCCTTAGTTGGTTGCTTCATTTTAACCCTCCTTTTGTAATTCTTTGAGCTGGTCGTACGCGGCAAGCACAGCGGCTGGATCAGTCATCTTGCTTTGCTTGGCGTTCTCGATGAATTCACCGATATCGATCAACTCGACACCAATGAACTCGTCTTCGTCGCCAAGCGCTGTCTCGTCCGAAAGCTCACAATCGGTAGCAAGAAAATAGTACCATTTGCCGTTTACATAACTATCACGGGTAAACTCGCCGAGCGCGACCAACTTCCCTGGCTTGTAGCCAGTTTCTTCAAGCAGTTCGCGCCTGGCTGCCGCTTCAGGGTCTTCACCCTCATCAACGTAGCCGCCAGGAATCTCTATCATCTCACGTTCCGGACCGGGGCGGAACTGGCGACCAACGATAACCTTCTTGTCCTTTGTGACGGCGATCACACCGGCGGCGCGCATGCTTTCGCCAAGAAACGTTGCGCGTGTCGTTACTGCGCCATTTGGCAGGCGAAATGTTTTTATCACGACCGGATGATAATCGATCTTCGTAACGATCGTCGGTTCAATCCGCGTCCATGCCTGCATGAACTTACAGCCGCTCCCGGATGAGCTTTTGCGCAAGGGCTGGGTTCGCCTTACCCTGTGATTTCTTCATTACCTGACCGACCAGGTAGCCAATCGCCTTGTCCTTACCCTCTTTGATATCGACAATAGAGCGTTCGCTCGCGGGGTCAGCCAAGACTTCGTCGACGATGGCAGCGATAGCGCCTTCGTCGCTCACCTGAAGGAGGTTTTTAGTTTCGGCAATTTTTTGCGGGTCTGTTGCGCCGTCCATAATCTGCAAGAAAATATCCGCCATAGCATTCGAGGAAATTTCTTGCTCGTTAAACATGGTAGCCAATTTGATCAGATCGTCTACCATTTTTCCGTCGCCGTGCTCTTCGGCGTGCTGCTTAATCAGCATACCCATGGCTTTAGTTTCCGAATCTGTGTCGCCTTCTGACGTATCCGGCTGTCTGATACTCGCCAGTAAATTCGCTACGATTTTAGCAATACCAGTAGCGGACAGTTGTTTTCGCACGACATCAAACATCAACTTGGCGGTATCTTGGTTTGCCAGCAGTACACCGACTACCGAGCTGTCGACATTCAATTCGCCAAACACCTGGCGGTATTCGTGCGGCAACATCGGCACCTCGGCCTGAATTTCTTCAATCTCCTTATCGGTCAGGACGACCGGAGGAATATCGGCGTCGGGCATGTAGCGGTAGTCCTGCGCATCTTCCTTAGAACGCTGTGAGTTCGTCTTTTGCTTGGCGTCATCCCATCCACGGGTTTCCTGTACGACGCGTTCGCCTTTCTCTAGCAATTCAACCTGACGCTTAAATTCGTATTCGGCAGCCTTTTCAACGCTACGAAACGAGTTAAGGTTTTTTACCTCGGCACGATTACCGAGTTTGTCAGCACCCTTTGGCGCCACCGATACATTCACGTCAAAGCGCATGTTGCCGTGATAGAGGTCACCGTGCGTTACTCCCGCGTAGGTCATGAGGCGGTATAATTCAGTGGCAAACGCCTTGGCCGCAGCGGCAGAGTGAATGTCCGGCTCGGACACGATTTCAATAAGCGGCGTTCCGGCACGGTTAAGGTCGACAAGGCTATATTCACCGTTGTGGGTGAGCTTACCCGCGTCTTCTTCCATGTGGGCATGGTGAATACGTACGCGTACTGTACTGCCGTCTTCGAGAGGCGCATCGACGTGACCCTCCAGGATAATCGGGTTGTACATCTGTGTCGTCTGGTAGCCCTTTGGAAGATCTGGATAAAAATAGTGCTTGCGGTCAAAACGGCTCACGCGAGCAATCTCGGCGTTGAGCGCCTTTCCGGCCTTGATCGCTAAGTTGACTGCCTCGCGGTTAAGAACCGGCAACATGCCCGGCAGCCCAAAGTCGATTAAGCTTACGACGCTATTTGGTGATTTGTCGCGCGCATCGTTATCGGCACCGCTAAAGAGCTTGGTCGCGGTTGCCAACTGAACATGACATTCGACGCCAATCGTCATTTCGTACTTGTTTAAAATGTCATCCGTTACCATTAGATTGCTCCTATATCCTTTAGCGCCTGCTTAAATCCGGCTAACGCACGGCGCGCGTCATCATATTGCACTTGCACGTCGCTTTCGTGGGCGATTTGGTTGCGCAGCTTGTGCGCGGACCACACGGCGTTTGCGTTCGACCACGTATCCTTTGCCGCTTTCATACGCTCGCCCATTGTCGAGCCGCTAACACTACGCTCGCGAAGTGCCAAATCAAGCAGCTTGTCAGCCTCAAGAACAGTCAGATGGTAGCTTGTCGGCTCATCCCGCTTTAACTGCTGTTCGATCTTGAGCCACCGCATACGGTAACGATCGACGTCAAGCTGCTTACCACCTTTTTTTGTCACCGTAATGACCGCAAAAAGCATGACACCAACGATCAAAATTGCCGCAAAAAAGAAGAGAAGAGGCGTATCCATCTTATTTCTCCTCCATGCTGCGGGCAAGCGCCATCAGGTTTGCGTCGCTTTTGCGTGGACCAATCAGTTGCACGCCGATAGGCAAGCCTGCATTATTTGTGCCGGCAGGTACGCTAACCGCTGGCAAACCTGCCAAACTTGGCGGAACGGTCATAATGTCAGCAAGATACATTTTTACAGGATCTTCGGCGTTCTCACCAATGCCAAAGGCTGGCGTCGGCGCAACTGGCCCCACCAGCACGTCGTACTTTGCAAACAATTCGTCGTACGCGTTGATTAAAAGCGTACGAGCTTTTTGCGCCTGCTGGTAATACGCGTCAAAGAAGCCGCTTGAAAGCACGAAGCTTCCAATCATAATGCGGCGCTTGTTTTCAGTTACAAACCCCTCATCACGTGTTTTGCCGTATAATTCAGCTAAGGTTCTGACGCCTTCTGCGCGGTGACCATAACGAATACCGTCGTAGCGCGCCAGGTTGCTGCTTACCTCCGCTGGGACGATAATGTAGTACATAGCCAACGCATACTTAGCGATCGGCATGTCGATTTCTTCAACCGTGTGCCCGGCTGCTCGCAACTTTTCGACGTACTCGTTTGTGCGTGCGCGCACATCGGCATCGACATCATCGCTCATAAAGTCTTTAATCAAACCAATCTTCTGAGCCGGCTTTACGCTTGTCATTGGCGCAAAAAAGTCTGGCAGCGTCGTCATGTCGTTGCGATCACGGCCGCTCATGACATCCATGACAAGTTCGGCATCTGCCATATCCTTGGTAAAACAGCCGATCGTGTCAGTGCTGCTTGCCATCGCTACCACACCGTAACGACTGACCGTTCCGTAGGTTGGCTTGATACCGACAACGCCGTTAAAACTCGCAGGCTGACGGATCGAACCACCCGTGTCCGTTCCGAGCGCAAACGGTACCACATCAAGCGCAGTCACTACGGCAGAACCGCCACTGCTCCCACCGGCGACCTTCGTCTGGTCAATAGCGTTTTTCGTAGGACCAAATGCGGAGTTTTCCGTACTGCCACCATGGGCAAACGCGTCAAGGTTTGCCTTACCCACGCAGATCGCACCCGCGGCCTCTAGCTTTTCTATCGCCGTTGCCTGCAACGGCGCGTCAAAGTTTTCGAGCATTTTGCTTGCAGCGGTCGTCGGAGCGCCAAACGCTAAAAAGTTATCCTTTGCGACGAATGGAACGCCCGCAAGAACGCCCATATCTTCGCCAGCAGCAACACGAACATCGATTTCATCGGCTCGTTTTAGTGCTCGCTCGCTTGTCAGGCTCAGCAACGCGTGGTATGCTTCGGTCTCCTCAGCTTTTTTCAGGGCCTCTTCGACGTACGACCTCGCCGTACGCGCACCACTCTTAACATCAGTAACAATCGCAGAAATATGAGACATTATAATACCTTTGGAACTTTTACTTGGTTGTCATGAGACTCTGGCGAAAGTGCCAAAAGTTGTTCGCGCGCAACGGCGCTTTCGATCACTTTATCGTCACGCCACACGTTTTCAAGGTCGGTCACCTGATACGTCGGCTCGACTCCGGTCGTATCAAGCTCGGCCAATTGTTGAACGTAGCCTAAAATGTTTTCGATATCCGCAGCCAAACTGTCGGCCTCGCTGTCGGCCAACTGCAAACTGCTAAGTTGTGCAAGACGCTGCACATCATCAGAAGAAATTTGTGTCATAGAACTATTATAACTGATGAGAACGCAAAATAAAAAGACACCTACGTACTGCAGGTGTCTTTTTGCCAACTAACTTTTTACTCCCAGCGGAAAACCCTAAAGGCAATGATGTAGATTACTATCATCCATATACCGATTAAGCCAACCTGAGGCAAGATATCCACGAGATGCTTGCCCTCTGTAGCGATTAAACGGATACCGTCAACTACCGGTGTGAGTGGCAAGAACGCAGAGATATTCTGGAGCCACTCTGGCATGAGAAAGCGCGGGAAGAACGTACCGGAGAGGAACATCATTGGGAAAACGATAATGTTCGACAACGGCGCCGCTTGACGCTCGTTCTTTGCCCAACCACCAAGCGCCAAACCAATACCGAGGATCATTACGATTCCCATGATAAGGAAGAGTGCTAATTCAAAGTAATTGCCGACTACCTGCAGATGGAATACGAAAATCGCTACCGCAAACATCACCGCGAGCGACGCCAAACCAATAATCGCCTGGCCGATCATCGTCGAGAGGAAGTACTGCCAAACCTTGAGCGGTGTCGTCGAAAGACGGCGCAAAATTCCCATTTTCTTTAGCTCTGGAAATACATTCACCGGACCAAAGATGCCCATACCGATAATCGCAAACCCAAGCAATCCCGCAAAGGTGTAATCAAACGACGAAAGGCTTCGTTCGTTCAGTTCTTCACTAGCCACCTTAAACGGCGTCTCGTTCTGGACAAACTGAGAGTTCACCCCTTTAAACTGCGCATCCAAGATGCTCGCCAGCGCCGTTGCTGACTGCTTGTTATTTTGCGTGTAGACGATTTTTGCTTCGCCGCTTGGATGCTTGGCACCCTTTTGAATGTCACCGAAAGTGTCTGGCAGTATGATGGCAGCATCAAGCTCGGACCGACTCATCTTTTCTTTAGCCTGATCGAGGTTCGTCACCCCTTCGTCCACCTTTAAGATGTCACCTTCTTTGGCGTTCTTCGTGAACTCTTTTGCAAAAGAGCTATCAGATTGGTTGATTAATGCAACCTTGAACGACACATCGTCACTGCCGCTGTTGAGTCCGCCAAAAACAAATAGGAAGATAAGCGGGAAACCAATCGTAAAGAAGAGCGCCAGCTTGTCGCGGAAAAATCGCCGCGTATTGATTTTGACAAATGTCATGACCGTGTAGAGTGATTTGTTCATATTATGCCTCCCTCAGTCCTTTACCTGTCAGGTCAATGAAGACATCTTCAAGGTTCGCTTGCTCGACGTGCTGTTTCTTTTTAAAACCACGGTCAAGCAGTTGCTTGATCAGGTTTTTTGGCGTGTCAATTGCCACAATCTTCCCGTTGTCCATTACGGCGATACGGTCACAAAGCATTTCCGCCTCGTCCATGTAATGCGTCGTCATGACCACGCTAATGCCTTTGCTGCGGACTTTCTCGATAAGCTCCCAAAGATGGCGGCGCGCCTGCGGGTCAAGACCCGTGGTTGGCTCGTCCAAAAAGAAAACCTTCGGTCCATGAACAAGCGCCGTCGTGATACTAAGGCGCTGTTTTTGTCCGCCAGAAAGATCTTCGACGTAGTTGGATGCTTTTTCTTCCAGGTCAACGTCACGCAAAAATTCCATGACATCAACTTTTTCACCGTAAGCAGCAGCGAACATTTCAACTACCTCTGTCAGCTTAGTCTTATCTTGAAATGCCGGCGACTGCGGCTGTACGCCAATCAGGTATTTTACCTTGTTTGGATTTTCGGTCACGTCAATCCCATCAATCTTGACGACACCTTCATCGATAGGACGGAGTGTCTCCATCATCTCTAGGGTTGTTGTCTTGCCCGCTCCATTTGGCCCCAAAATGCCAAATATCTCACCTTTTTTGACCGTAAAACTTACGCCGTCGACAGCTTGCTTTTTGCCGTAGCGTTTCTTTAGATCTTTCACCTCTATCATTGCTTTCATAAGTATTTATTTTAGCATACGAGATATTTATTTTGCTAACGCTTACCAGTATCATAATAGGTAATGCCCAGGAGTTACTCATGAGTAAACACGACACCATCCTAATGACTGGAATGCCCGGCAGCGGGACAAGTCGCCTTGGTGAGTCTTTAGCCGAGTATCTTAACTCGCCACTTCGCTCGGTCGAACATGTCTCGCTCGGTGACCGCGTACGCGCCATTGGCAAAGGCGCGATAGAATCGCTTTACGGAAGCCACATTGCACGCCACCTCGAAAGTCCTCACCCAGAAGATCTTATCAGAGATGAGATCATCACAGGAGTCGTGGAAGAAATATTAGACGAGCACCGCGACACGAACCTGCTACTTCTTGACGGTTATCCCCGTACGATATTCCAAGCCTATGACGCATTCCGAGCAAACTATCGCTACGACCGCATTCTGCGTGGGGCAATCATCACGCAAACAGATGAGCTGACTGCGACCACGCGCATGCTTGGCCGCGAAAAGCGCCCGATGACACTCGATGAAGCACACAGCAGACTTGAAGGTTACAGATTAAACGCCCCCGAGACAATAGAAACACTCGGTAAGCGCGGCATCCTTTTAGCGCGCATCGACACGTCAGGCGAAAAAGCCGACACTGACGAAGCGGGCATCCGGGCACTTACGGCAATGCTTGATCCTAGTTTCGCCGAAGTCGCCTCATAAAAAAATAACACGCCATTATGACGTGCTATTTTCGCAACCTAGCGTATTAACGCTGATCAATAAACGTATGTGCATGACCACGAGCGCCACCACGACCGGTACGGCCAATACGGTGAACGTAATCTTCGTAGGTTTGCGGCGTATCGAAGTTAATGACATGCGTCACGTTTGGAATGTCCAAACCACGCGCAGCCACGTCGGTTGCAACCAGAACGCGAACACGCTCATCTTTGAATTGCTTCAATGCGCGCTGACGCTGCGACTGGTTTTTGTTACCGTGAATGGCAGCAGATGGGATGCCGCTGTTATCAAGGTGGTCGCTCAGGCGCTGCACACCAAACTTCGTCTCACCAAACACAAGAACCTTTTCGTACTTTGCCTTGTCATTAAGCATTTCCGTTAGGATCTCAAGCTTGTGCGCTTTGTCCCGAGATTCGATAACGTCTTGTTCGACATGCTCGCTGGTTTCAGTTGTACGGACAGAAACGGTTACAGGATCTTTAAGGAACGTGTTTACAAGCGCTGAAATCTCAGGTGTAATCGTTGCACTAAAGAACAACGTCTGGCGTTCTTCTGGCATTTCGCCAATGATCTGACGAATATCAGGCAAGAAGCCCATATCGAGCATGCGGTCGGCCTCATCAAGAACAAGGGTTGTCATGTTCTTAAGCTGCAAGACGCGGCGCTGCATAAGGTCTTTTAGACGACCTGGCGTACCGATGATAACGTGCGGGCGACGCTTAAGATCACGAACCTGACGGTCAACGTTCACGCCACCGACGATCAGCGTCGAGTACAGGCCAAGACCCTTGGCGAAAATACGGAATTCTTCGTCAATCTGCTGCGCAAGCTCGCGTGTTGGAGCGATGATCAGCACGCTTGGACGAAGCGTAATGCCGCTTTGGCGTTCGATAATTGGTAGCAAGAAGGCTGCGGTTTTACCCGTACCAGTATTTGCAAGGCCAATAACGTCCTTGCCTTCAATAATGTGTGGGATCGCCTGATCCTGGATAGCACTTGGCGTCGTGTAGCCCTTGCTTGCCACGTTGTGGTGCAGCTGGGCACCGAACGGAAAGTCAGCAAATTTATGCTTCGCGTCGTAGACAACTTCGTCAGCCTTTGTGACTGCCTTGTTTATAAACTTTGATGGATGAATGTATTTTTTAGCTGGACCGCGGCTACCACCACGTCGTCCGCCGCTTCGGCTACCGCCAAAACTGCGTCCACCACCCTGAGGGCGTCCTTGATTAGGGCGACCGCCCCGTCGTTGTTGAAATGCCATAAGAAAAATAACCCTTTCGTTATCAGATTAATAGCTGTATGCAGTCTAAAAGGAAACCTTTATGAAGAACAGCGAGAGGATATTTCGGTGGTGGCGCCAGCTACTTTGTAGCAATATATGTTGTGCGCTCATCTTTGAAAGAGGCTCGACATTCATCGAATGCAATGTTTCTAATAATAGCACAAGTGGTGCAAAAAAGCAAGCCCCGCCTCTTCACAAACACCTTGGAATGGTATATCGTACGTATGCGTCCGCTAAGGGGCGCTTCACTCGAAAGGTGGCGAGAGCCATGCTCGTGGTACGGATACTTCGGTGGTGCAATCAGCACACCCGGAGTGTTGTCGCCTTGGGGCTAATCCTAGGCGCCACAACAAGCATCTTCGACGTCGATCTCGAACAAGGCTCCTGGCTGTTCGCCCTCCTCTTGGGCATTGGACTGCTCGGCAGCACCTTCGGCATCGACCTGACCGAGATGCGCATGCACGACTGGCGCACGCTCATCTGGGCGGTCACGATCGGCGTAACACTCAAAGCCACTCTGATCGGCGCGATCATGTTCTGCCTTACGGGAGGCGATGTACGCTTTTTCATCATCGCCATCACCGTCGCGCAGATGGATCCGCTCTCTGTTGCTGCCCTCACGGACAAGACAAGGTTGTCGCCCCGCGCAGACAACCTTCTGCGCGCCTGGGCGGCGCTCGACGACCCGGTGACCGTCCTGCTGACCATCGTCGTCTCCGTGATGATGCAGTTGACGCACATCAAAACGGGGCTTTCGTTCGAGAATATCCAGATAGAGTCTCTGGGTGGCTTCGGCACGTACGCCGTCGAGAACGTCGCGTTTATGGCAACGCTTGTGTTCCTTTGGCAGCAGGTATACGCCAAATCGGGCGGCCGTTCGTACACGTACAAGCTGATCTTGACGCTCGTCTTCATGACGGGCGGCATCATCATCGGATCAACGTGGTTCTGGATGTTCGGCGTCGCCCTGGTCGGGATCTTTCTCCGGCCGACCGACGCCGACGTCTCGGTGCGTGTCCAGCGTATTCTCGAAGTGGCGACAAGCGTCGCATTCACGACTGCTAGTATCGTCGTCGGGTATCTCCTGATGATCCACGGCATCGAGCCGCTTCTGGGAATCGCGCTCGGCATGTGCGCGTTCCTCTCACAGGTAGTCGTAACTGCGCTACTTCCTGCGAAAAGGAAGATGACGCGCCGCGACCGGCTCTACCTGGCGGGAGGACACCAGAACGGTGTCACAGCCTGTCTGCTTGGACTCGCTACTGGCACAGCACCCATCGTCATTCCGGCGATTGTCGTGACCCATGTGCTGCATTTTGCCTGGAACGCAGCACTAGACCGCCATTACGCCCAGCAGACAGCACAGGCATGAGGTACCACTGCGTACGGCAACTCCGTACTATCCGCACGCCGATCCGGAAAAATAATAGGTCGGCATCTCACCACTGGCTATAATTTCTTTTCCGACACAAAGCGCGCCGTCACAACAAGCCGGTTCGTATAGCTTGCACGGGCTTCGTCCCAGTCGCCTTCGCAGGTAATCAGTTGCAGTTGCGCAAAATCGCTTTTTCCAAACAATTCCTTGCGCCGGGCGGCATCGTGCGCGTATACCTTTTTATGATGCACCTCAAAACGCAGCGAGCGCGTTGCCGTCGTCACGTGGATAACATCGTGCGGCTTTAGTTTGCCGATAGAGCGAAACACTCCCGCCTCGATACTATCTCCATAGTGCCCTGCAAACACCGCATTTCCCTGTGCACCCGGCAGAAAGCCAGTTTTATACCAACCGACAGTCGCATTATCAGCAGGCGCCTCCATCGCACCACTGCGCTCCTTTCCTACGGGAGTCACGTTGGCCGAGACATTAATTGATGGGATGTCGATGCGCCTTGGTGGGCGAGGGTCAAAAGAAATTGCCGGCAACTCTTTCTTGGCCGGCAGAGCCGGAGGCGGCGTCGACTTTGTAGCATTTGCAGTAGGCAATGCCGCTTCTTTTACATCCCCAGGGTTCATCCAAAGCCAACCGGCGATCCCGGCCATCGCCACAGCAAGCACACCCCACAGAAAGCGACGTTTCATAGGCTATTTTCCTATACTAGTATCCGGCAAAGAAGGTGTCGAGTCTCCAGAGTCATCAGGCACTTCATCTGCAACTACCGTCGTGCCGAGCGTTTTTACGACTTGTGCCAGGTGGTCTGCGGGCGCGTCATGCAGTACGCCCTCAGCTCGTAGCTCGGCGACAATGTCCACGACCGAAGGGTCAGCTTCTACAACATAATCAACTGTATCCAAAATGGTTTGTGTCGTTCCAGCGGGAAAATCCTGGGCTGTCGTAATATTTACGACCTGGCCAGTAGGCGTACCATCAAGCGCAGGAAGCGTGACATTGATATCGGCATCAGTTACGTCGCAGGCGATCTCTGATCCAGAACTGAGATTTGCCGCCATTATCGTATACGTGAGCGTATCACCGCGATAGACCTGCGTCTTATTCTTGATAATCGAAACGTCAAGGCTGTTACTGTTACAGCCCGACGGACTTGCGTGCGCACCAGCATACATGTAAGGGTTTGCCACTAACACGACACCCGCTATAACAATGCTGCCCGTTTGGAATATCCTCTTTAGTTGCTCCATACCTAAACTCATTCCGCACCCCCATTTTTTCATAGTTATACAGCTCATTGTACGAAGCGTTACTTGCCGAGTCAAGCAATTTTGACAACATTTAACAGAGGTGAAATTAGACTTTTAGTACACTGAGACGGTGCTGTTATGCGCCTACATCTTAGCTTTGATATCGGTGATCATATCACGAAGTTCAGCAGCTTTTTCGAACTCCAGATTGGCGCTCGCCAGCTCCATCTGCCCTGTGAGTTCTTTGATGAGCGTTTTGTATTCATCCTTTGGAATCTTCTTCAGATCAAGCTTTGGCGGCTTATCTTTTTCTTTATCAGGAATAATCGCACGCAATCCTTCGTCGATCTCTTTGGCGATACTGGTTGGCGTAATTCCATGCTCTTTGTTATACGCCTCCTGGATAGCATGACGGCGGTTCGTTTCATCGATTGCGGCCTGCATGGAACGAGTGATAGTATCAGCGTACATATATACCGTTCCATCCTGGTGACGAGCCGCGCGGCCGATAGTTTGCAGTAGCGCACTTTCACTACGCAAAAAGCCCTCTTTGTCGGCGTCCATAATCGCAACCATGCTCACCTCAGGCAAATCCAAACCCTCTCGCAACAGGTTAATTCCGACCAGTACGTCGTATGTCCCAAGACGCAGGTCTTTCAAAATATCACCTCGTTCAAGCGTATCGACGTCACTGTGGATGTAGGCCGTTTTAATTCCGATTTCAAGCAAGTACGCGGAAAGGTCCTCGGCCATGCGCTTCGTAAGCGTCGTTACTAATATGCGCTGATGCTTGCTAATGCGGTCGTTAATCTCGGCGATCAGATCATCTACTTGCCCCTCCGTAGGACGAATTATAATCTGCGGGTCCAGCAGACCTGTCGGTCGAATGATCTGCTCTGCTGGCGGCGGACTCTGCTCTAACTCGTAGTCACCCGGCGTTGCTGATACATAGATCGCCTGATGGATGTGCCGATCAAATTCCGCAAAGGTCAACGGGCGGTTATCAAGAGCAGACGGCAAACGGAAACCATGCTCTACCAGCACTTCTTTACGTGCGCGGTCACCATTATACATACCGCGAACCTGCGGCAGCGTTTGGTGGCTCTCATCGACCAGTAACAAAAAGTCGTCAGGAAAGTAATCTAAAAGTGTTGCCGGCTGCTCGCCCGGCTCACGATTTGTCAGATAGCGGCTGTAATTCTCAAGCCCCTTAACAAAGCCGGTCTCTTCAAGCATTTCAATGTCGTATTTCGTACGCTGGGAAAGCCGCTGCGCTTCGAGAAATTTATCGTGTTTTTCAAACCATTCCAACCGCTGAGCAAACTCCTCTTTGATGCCCTCGATCGCATGTGCCAGCTTCTCACGTGGCGTAACATAGTGACTGCTTGGGAAAATACTACAGAAGTCGGGTTCTTGTAAAATCTCACCAGTAAGCGGGTCGATCTGCGTAATACGGTCAACCTCGTCACCAAAGAATTCGACACGATAGGCGACATCCCGACCTGCCGGGAAGATATCGATGACGTCCCCCTTGACACGGAATGTCCCTCGATGAAAGTCAATGTCATTGCGCTTGTATTGGATGTCTGTCAGCAGACGCACGAGTTTTTCTAACTGACGGCGCTCACCCTTTTTAATCGTGATCGACATCTCGGCATACGCGTCCGGTGACCCCAGACCGTAAATACAACTGACGCTGGCAACGATAATGGTGTCACGGTTCGTCAGCAGCGCACTGGTCGCCGCATGGCGCAGACGATCGATTTCTTCGTTGATTTTGCTGTCTTTTTCTATGTAAGTGTCACTACTTGCCATGTAGGCTTCCGGCTGGTAGTAGTCGAAATAGCTCACAAAATAGTGTACTTCGTTTTTTGGGAAAAACGATTTAAATTCGCTATACAGCTGCGCTGCGAGTGTTTTGTTGTGCGCCAATACAAGCGTCGGAACTTGGCGATCTTGAATAATATTCGCCATCGTAAAAGTTTTACCAGATCCCGTCACCCCAAGCAGCGTCTGTTGACGCTCGCCCTTGTTCAACCCGTTAAGCAACTGCGCAATCGCGCGCGGCTGGTCACCTGTCGGCTGATATTTCGTCTCTAACTGGAACTTCTGGCTCATTCCTACTAGTATACTACTTCTTGTGCGCTGATTCGATCGTCCTCACAGCTTTCTTGTAATCGTCCGTCGCCATCAAATCTTTAATGCCCTGCATGTCTTTTGAGGCAGGCTTTGGAGCGATAGGTAGTTTTGGAAAATCGATAGTCGCCGTTATTGATGGCTGCGCGACCGAACCGTCGTCCGCCAATACAAGCGCTGACGCATAGCCGACGCGTGCCACGTTACAAAGCGGCTGCCCAATCGCCGCATGCGTATCGCCACCTTCAGGAGTCAAACCAATCGCATACCCATACCCACCGTCTTTATGGTCCACGATCGCTTCGACAAGATAAAGCGTTTCTGGCGCCAAAGTTTTGGAGGCGTTTTTGCCAACGCTATAATAGGTAATATTTAAATCGCTTGGAGTACAGGGCGTATCATTCTTGGCTGCGGAAACACCAAGCTTTACTCGCACCGTCTGGTCGGGATTTGTGATGGTTATCGTGCTACCTACAGGCTGTCCTTTTGCATTCTGCGATGTGACAGCCAGCCAGCTCTTTGGGTAGCTCATCTCGTAAATCGTGCTATCAAACGCCAGCTGAGTCGTCGTTTCAGAGTCGTCCGGCGTCGTCTCTATTTGTTGAGTCTCATCGGCCTTTTGATCGTCATTCGCTAAAAAGTTCTGGTAAAAAATAAAGCCGAGCGCCGCCATAAGCGCCACGATAAGAATTCCAAAAACGACCGCCATAACGTCACCTTTTTCCGAATACCGTGCACTCATGTCAGCCTCCTTTCTATCCGCGGCCCGCGCGCTTTGAACTTACTTGGCTATCCGTACCGTCATGCTCAAAATCGGCATATTTGCGGTCAAGCGCTTCGATCACCTTCGTTACGAGCCGTGCTGGATCGGTGTCAAAAATCACGTCCTTTGCGCCTGGCGCCTCAATGTGTTCAAGCAGCGTCGGCGTGTAATCTGCCAGACCACCACTACCAAGCAAAACCCCGCAGACCTTGCGGCTTTCAAGCGCCGTCGAGAGCTCATGCAGACTTCCCATGCGTCCACCAACCGTGATAATACCATCACAACTGCGCACAAGGTGCACATCACGACCGACATATTCCATACCCGTAAAGTTGATGTAGTCGAATTCCTTGGTTGGCAGACGGTATGTGGAGACATGCTCGCGGAACGATGTTGCTGGCGAGAAGCCGACAGACACACCTTTGGAATTTGGCACGCTCATAAAGCCCATTGCCGCGTAATGCGGTAGTCCGACAGTCGCACCCGTAAGAAGCGTCTTGCCTTGAACGGCGATCTCTTTACCAAGCTCAAAAGCAATCTGATGTGAAGAGTGAACGGTATCGCCACTGGCAGCACCTGAAACACAGATCTGATAGCGCATTACTTCTCTTCTCCTACTGTAAGCGTTTCCGGTGCGATCATGTTGTTGTCTAGCTCTTGCAGAATCTGACGCTCAAGGTTTTCGTAGCTCATGTAGCGCATAAAAATTTCATTCCACAGGCTTTCACGGAAATGGTACACGAGCCGCTCTTCGTAGCTAACGCTGTTTGCATAGCTTAGCGATACGTCGACAAAGTTCACGGTTACTGGACGGTCTTCGAACATCAGACCGACGTAATCTATCTCTAGCCAGAACTTCATCTCCGGGTCAACCTGCAGCAGCAGGTCTTCGGCGCGCCGCCAGTGAAGGTCTTCTGGATGAACGTGCGGTTCGAACGCCTCTTTGTGCGATTCGTCTTTCAGCTTGCCAAAGTAGCGTTGAATAACACGCCAGTGTACGTACTGACCGGCCATTTGACTCGCGTTGCCCGGGTCGGCGATCAGTGTCTCGACAACCGTTTGACCAAAGTGCGGTTGGTTGGATTTTAGTTTAAAGAATGTCGAGTATAGCTTGACTTCGTTAAGGTAGTGGAACAAAAGCGGTAAGGTTTTTAGCGTTAAGCCCTTTGATTTTTCTTCGCGCAGCGGCACGACAACAATAACGCCCAATTCTTTGGTGTGCGTTACGTTATGTAGCTTTTTCTGTGTAAAATGTTCGGCTAGATCAACGTATTTATCGTGATCCATCGCCAAAATACGAATGTCACGCTCCTCGTAATCGTCAGCCGTGATAGTCTTAAAAAGCTCGTTGTATGCATTCAGCCATTCCGGACCTTCCGAAAAACGCAGGGCCGTGTAGATTTCGTCAAAATCTTCTTTTTCAAACAGGTCTTCGACTGTTGCGTGACCAAGCTTTTCCATCAACTTCTGCGGCGGCATCTGACGCAACAGATCCTTGGCTTTGGCATGTTTCAAAACAAATACCTTGCGGTCAAAGTCTACTTTATTAGCAGCCTCTATCATGAGCGGCACGAGCTCCGCGACATCGCTGCTATCTTTTGCGCCGATAATTCGCGTTACACGCTCGTTATCTTCATGAATACGTGCTAACAGCGCCTGGTAAAATTCTTTCCCTGTCGTATTCGACGGATCAAGACCCAGTTGGCGCATCCGGTCATGTGTTTTATGTGTAATATCAGCTATGAGACGCACATCAGTACCATGACGGCCGCTTGCGGTTTCAAGTTGGCGGACAGCGGTAGAAAAAATCGGTTCTTCAGCATCTAGTAGGTCGCGGAGAAATTTTGCCATGTTTTTGTTCCTTATAAAAATAACTATCTGTTAGCAGTATATCACGCTTATGTTTTTTGACTAAAATGGCTTTTCGTGAATTGGCATTTCATGAAGCTTGGCGCCTTTATATAAGATACCTGGCTTCGCGCCAATTTTGGTGACAACGGAAGTCGAGTTGGCACTTCCAAAAAGAACCGCTTCTTTGAGTGATTTTCCCTGCACCCATTGACTTAGGAAGCCGGAGGCAAATGCATCACCCGCACCAGTCCGATCCACTACCGGAACATCCTCGTACATACCAGCCCGAACAATGGTTTTGCCATCACTTGCCACCACTCCGTTCGGACCATCGCTCACGATAGCAACCGGCACGTAATGAAGCGCGTGACGAACGAGCTCTTCGAGCGTTTCACCTTCAACAAGCTGCTGCATTTCTTCTTTGTTTACACAGAGGACATCGACACTTTCAAGCAAGCCCTTAAGCTTCTTCGGGTCGGATAATTCTGGACCTGCCGGGTTAAGCATCACTTTGGTGTCAGATTTCTCAGCATGGTCGACGATGCGTCGCAATAGATCGATACCGCCAAGCGCAAGTGACGTTGGATACACCCAATCGGCTTCGGCGATAGCATCAAAGTTCAGATCAGTCCCTTTTGAATCCGTTGATACGCCACGATGGTTAAGAATAGTTCGCTCGCCATTGGTCGCGATCAGGATGGTCGAGTAACCCGCCTGATAGTGTGGCTTGCTCACGACACGCGTCGTTGCAACGCCTTCGTTATCCATATCGCGCAGTACTGTTTCCGATGCGGGATCGTGCCCGAGCGTCCACATATATTCGGAATGTAAACCTTGTCGAGCAAACGTTACTGCCACGTTGCTGGCGTTACCACCAGTTGCAAACGTCACGTCCCCCACTTCCATCTTTACGCCAAGTGGCAGGTGCGTGTAGGCAATTTTTCCTTCGGTATGCGGATCAAACTCAGGACTCTTCAAAAAAACATCCTGAGTAGCCTTGCCAATCGCAAGGATGCGCGGAGTCGCCATCTTTAGACTACAGCCTTTCCAGCGCTTCCAAAGGCATTGATTTTTTCTTCGACGACCACCTGAACCGCCCCATAGACCTCAGGCATCAATTTTACGACCGCATATTCGCCCGGGTGATCCGCCAAAACTTTCTCGAGCGTCGTACGGAAGGCGTAGCGCATGTCGCTATTAATATTGATCTTGCTCACGCCAATCTTGGCCGCTTGCTCAAAGAAATGAAGTGGAGTGCCACTCCCGCCGTGCAGACTAATCTGGCAGTTTGTCGCGTCGCGCAGCCGTTGCAATAATTCAAGATCAAGTTCTTTTGGAACGGGGTATTTACCGTGTAAATTACCGACAGCGGCAGCAAATGTATCAATGCCCGTTGCGTCGACAAAGGATTTCATACCTTCCGGCGTTGAGAATGTCTTTTTAATTTCTTCGTAGTTAATTTCTTCGGTGTGAACGTTTGACGATCCGCCAAAATAGTGCGGTTCGCTTTCTACGAGCGCTCCGGTAAAGGCAGCGTATTCAACGACCTCTTTGGTCTTTGCGATGATTTCTTCTTCTGTCGCGTCGTGGTTTGCCTGAGAAATATCAATATGAATGAATTCAAAGCCGGCGTCAATCGCACGCTTACAATCCTCGACTGTCGGGCTATGATCTAGATTCAGGTACATCTCGATACCATACTCTTCTTTGTAGTTATCGACCATGTCGCGAATATTCTCAAGACCGAGTGCTTTTACTTCGCCGTCACTTACTTCTACCAGCACGGGTGCTTGTAGCTTTTGCGCGGCGCGAGCCACAGCGATGAGCGTCTCTTGGTTGTCGATATTAAACGCGCCAACCGCAAAATTTTGACTGCGGCTACGCTGCATTAAGTGACGAGCACGCACCGTGTTGTCACGGATTTCTTTGATTGATAGACCCATATTCCTCCTTAGAATGCTTGATGATAGCGTGGCACGCTGTCGATGAATACTTTTGCTTTTTTTGTGATTGATTCATGGCCGAATCCAAAGTGTTCGAGTAGCTCGTCCGGCGATCCGCTCTCTCCAAAACGGTCTTGCATGCCAATGCGTAGCAGCGGCGTTGGGAGTTTTTCGCTTAGTAGCTCGGCAATTGCCCCGCCGAACCCGCCGTTGATTTGCGCTTCTTCAGCAGTAATAGCCCGGCCGGTTTTGTGTACGCTCGCCAGAATCGCTGCCTCGTCGAGTGGCTTGATCGTTGGCACGTGGACGACTTCGGCGTGGATACCCTCAGTCTCAAGCTTTTTAGCTGTCAGCAGCAGCTGGTAGGTCATCGTGCCCGTTCCCAACAGCGTCACATCGTGGCCTTCGCGAAGAACATAGGCCTTGCCGACTTCAAAAGGTGCGTCGTCCGTGCTGAAAATCGGCGTTTTCTCGCGAGCAAGGCGCATATAACTCGGCTTGCCGTTCTCGGCAATCGCCCGCGTCGCCTTCTCGGCTTCGACGCTGTCACCCGGCGCCAGAACAATCATGTTTGGCAGTGCGCGCATTAATGCAAGATCTTCAAGCATCTGATGAGTCGCGCCGTCAGGGCCAACGCTTACACCCGCATGCGAGCCGATTATTTTTACAGGCATATCGTTAAGCGCAATTGTCGTACGAATCTGTTCCCAGTTACGACCAGGACTAAACGCAGCGTAGCTACTGGTGAATGGAATTTTACCAGCACGCGCCAGACCACTCGCGACCGTCACAAGATTTTGCTCGGCGACGCCCATCTCGATAAAACGTTGCGGAAAGGCTTCCTTGAAGTCTGACATTTTCGTACTATCCGTCAAATCAGCACAAAGCGCAACCACGTTGTCGTTCGCTTCGCCAGCAGCCTTTAATCCTCGGCCAAACCCAGCGCGGATAGGTTCTTGCTTGACATCATCGTCATATACGTTCGGGTTAAGTGGGTAGCCCATTATGCGAAATCTCCTGAAGTAATCTTGCCATCGAGCGTACGCAGCTTCATCAAAGCTTCTTTCGCTTGCTCGCTATTTGGCGGCATTCCGTGCCATTTGTAGTCGTATTCCATAAAGTCGACACCCTTGCCTGGAATCGTGTGCGAAATAATCACGCTCGGACGGTTGGTAATCGCTCGACCCATCGCTGCAGCATCAATGATACTTTCGATGTTATGACCGTCAATTTCCTGCACGTGCCAGCCAAAACTCTCCCATTTGCCGCGAAGATCTTCGAGCGGCATGATATCTTCGGTAGAACCATCAATCTGAATGTTATTGCGATCGATGAATACGATGAGCTGTGACAGCTTGTACTTGCCGGCAAACATAGCCGCTTCCCAGATATTGCCTTCATTCAGTTCACCGTCACCAGTGACGACATACACAAAGCGATGCTTGGCATTATCCAGATATTGTAGGCTGTACGCATATCCTGCCGCCTGGCTAAGGCCGCTTCCTAAAGGTCCGCTGGTATTTTCAAGGCCAGGCAGTTTTGTTCGTTCCGGGTGCCCCTGGAGGCGACTACCGAACTTACGAAGTGTTTGCAGCTCTCCCACCGGAAAGTAACCACGTTCAGCCATGGCTGCATACTGCACAGGAACGGTATGTCCATTACTCAGGAAGAAAAGATCACGCTCCGACCATTCAGGATTCTTCGGATCAATCTTAAGAATATTAAAATAAAGTGCTGTCAGGATATCGGCCAAGCCCAACGGTCCGGCACTATGACCGCTTCCCGCCTCTTCGAGCATACGAATAATATCCTGGCGAATGTCATTGGCCTTCTGCTTGAGCTGTACTACCGTTAGTTGTCCGTCCACCTATATAATCCCATGTTTATTAATCTCATTTACCAGTGTAGCATAAACGGTTTTAGGATCTTCACTATTAGCGATCGTCCCGCCAACGTTCAATACGTCCACGCCACCCTGCGACAGGCTATAGGCGTTCTCTACCGTTACGCCACCATCCCAGCCGATCTCGACCGAGGGGTTAATGACCTTCACTAGGCGAATCTTCTCGAGTTGCATCATATTCGCCGTACCGCCGTGCTTACCAAGGTCGCCGCTAAAGATCATAACGTGGTCCGCTTCTTTGATCGCCGCCGCTACGGTGCTTGGTACGGTCGATCGCAACAATGCCAGCCCCGCCTTGATGCCAAATTTCTTCACATGCTGTAAAACAGGAGTAATATCCTCTTGTACCTCTGCATGAAAAATTATCATGTGGGGCTTTAGGCTGACCAACGTCTCCAGATGCTCACTAGGACGCGCCACCATTGCATGAATGTCGACCGTCCATTCCTGCGGCCACCATACCTGAGCGGCACCGACAGTAAAGGTTGGAGCGAATTCACCGTCAGCAATGTCGATATGTACGCGCTCGGTAAACTCATGAAGACGCTCTACCTGCAGCTTGTAATCATCCGGGGTTTCAGAAAGAATCGCGGGGGCAACAACACTCACACTACACCTCGTCGATCTGCGCGTTACGACGCTTGTAGCGAGGAGCAGCAGCAAATGGTGTCGTCAGCCACGTATCGATAATGTCTTTCCAGAGTTCATCGTCCTTGTTTAAAATGCGCGATGGCAAGCAAAGTACGTTACTGTCGTTGTCATTGCGAGTCATTTTAGCTTCGTACGCATCCCAAATAACGCTGGCGCGGATACCGCGGAATCGGTTTGCCGCCATGCACATGCCCTGGCCACCGCCACAAATCAAGATCGCGCGCGGATCATCATCCTCATCACCAAGTACCCTCAGCGCCGCAAGCTGCGCAAACTCCGGAAAATCATCGTTCGGATCGACTTCCTTGTCGCCTACGTCCTCTACGTCATAGTCGTGCTTTGCCAAATACGCAAAGACTTTCTCTTTCATAGCGAATCCTTGATGGTCCGCACCCAAATATATCTTCATAGTTAAAGTATAAGCATTTTCCCTTCAAAACAAAAGTACCTTGCGATAGGTGCAAGGTACTTTTTTATAGGAGTTAGCGCTGAAGGGCGCGTCCGGCGTCGGCGACCAGCTCGACGAGACGGTTACTGTAGCCCCATTCGTTGTCATACCAGGCTACGACCTTGATAAGGTTGCCGCCAACGACGTTCGTAAGTGGCAAGTCCACGACCGCACTATGACTGTTACCCTTAAAGTCGCTACTGACAAGTTCTTCCTCGGTAACATCCAAGATGCCCTGGTAAAACGGCTGTTTCGCAGCCTCGCGGAAGACTTCTTTGATTTCGTCAACCGTCGTGTCGCGCTTCAGAACAACCGCAAAGTCGCTCATGCTGACCACGGGGGTCGGAACGCGAACGCTCAAACCACCGAATACGCCTTCAAGCGCCGGCAATGCCTTGGCTGCAGCAATTGAAGCGCCGGTTGTCGTAGGAACAATGTTTTCAGCGGCTGCACGAGCTTCACGAAGATCTTTCGCTGGTGCGTCCTGTAGGCGTTGGCTGGCAGTATAGCTGTGTACGGTAGTCATAAGAGCCTTCTCGATACCAAAGTGGCTTTCAAGAACCGCCATCACTGGCGTAATACAGTTGGTCGTACAGCTCGCGTTGCTGATGACATCCGTAGAACCTTCGATCTGGTCTTCGTTGACACCGAGCACGATCGTGTCAGCACCGTCACCCTTCGCAGGAGCCGAGATAACGACTTTTTTAGCTCCGCCGCCGTCAATGTGCGCACGTGCGAGCTCTGGCTTCACAAAGAAACCCGTACTCTCGATAACGACGTCAACTTTGTGCTCGCCCCATGGCAAGTTTGCCGGATCTTTTTCTGCAAGCACGACGATATGCTGGCCATTGACAATAATTCCTGTATCGTCAAATCCGACTTCGTGCTGGTACAGGCCATACGACGAGTCGTGTTTTAGCAAATGTGCCAATGTTTTTGTATCTGTCAGGTCATTGATCGCGACAACTTTGACATCGCTTCGCTCGAACGCGATTTTAAACGCATTACGGCCAATGCGACCAAACCCGTTAATCGCAACGTTTATCTGACTCATGTTTCACCACTCCTTTAAGCTTTAGCGTTTCAGGTAACAGTATATACCTTTTGACCAAAGGTGCAAATGAGTTGACATTTTTTGATGTATATTTTACTATAGTTACGTCAGCCCACGAATGAGGTGATATGACCCAGTCCCGCCGCGGCATATCCGCGGACAGCTGCATCACAACTGATCGCGCGATAGAGATCGGCGAGGGTCGTGCCCTCGTCGTCGTGCGGAACCCGTCTGGTGGCGGTATCGTCATGCTCATCCAGCAAGACGGTGCTGGTCGTATGACGACCTCCGTAACCAAGGTATTCCGGTTCTCCAAACGCGATCCTCCGAACTGGAGGAGTTCCGAAGCGGTCCAGCTGATCCTGGACACCCTCGGGGTAACCGGCTGACACGTAGGGCGGAGCGTGCCACCGCACCCCGCCCTACCTCACTCCTTTACGGAGTGTTTTTTATTTTCCACTAGTGTTTTATACTAGTAAGATCATGAAAAAGCGCGACATCCTTGCTCATGCCCAGCCGCATTACGAAGAAGACCAGCTCCTCGAACTTGAGCATGCCATCGACTTTGCGACCAAAGCCCACCTGGGACAAAAGCGCAAAAGCGGCGAACCCTACATTATTCACCCGCTTCACGTCGCCGATACGCTCATTGACTGGGGTATGGACCTCGATACTGTTCTTGCGGGAGTGCTGCACGATACCGTCGAAGACACCGAGGCGACACTCGAACAGATCGAGAATCTCTTTGGCCGCGACGTCGCCTTTTTGGTTGACGGCGTTACTAAGGTATCGCAAGCACGCGCTGGTATGCGCAACCTGGAAAGTTACCTGCCGCAAACAAAGGACAACTTATCCAAGCTGCTCATTGCCGTCGGTCAAGACGTGCGTGTCATTATCATCAAGCTCGCCGACCGTCTCCACAACCTCCAAACGCTTCAATATATGAAGCCGCAAAAACAGCTTAAAATCGCCCGCGAAAGTCTGGAAGTATTCGCACCGATGGCCGACCGCCTTGGTATGGGGCGCGTTCGTATGCAGATCGAGGAGATTGCTTTTAGCTATCTTGAACCCGCTGAATACAAAAAACTCGATGCGGCCATGAAAAAACGCCTCGGCAAAAGCACGCGAAAACTCGGCGCCGTCCGCCAAGAAGTCGAAACACAACTCAAAAGCCAAGGTATTGAGGCGGAGGTTAACGGGCGCGTCAAAAGCATCTACAGTCTGCATAAAAAGCTCAAAAAAGTCGACGGCAATATCGATGACATTTACGACCTGATGGCGCTCCGCGTCGTAGTCAAAAGCAAAGAGGACTGCTACAAGGTACTGGGTATTCTCCACTCAATGTACCAGCCTATGATTTCGCGCATCAAAGATTACATCGCGATCCCAAAACCGAACGGCTATCAAAGCCTGCACACAACCGTTATTACCCCGACCAAACAAATCGTCGAGTTCCAGATCCGCACCTTTGGCATGCACGATTATGCCGAGCGTGGTCTTGCAGCCAGCTTCCACTACCACGAGCAGAAGAGTTCCAAGGACTATGTCAAAAAGAAGCGTTCGGCTGCAACCATGCCTGCACATCTGCAGTGGATTAGTCAGCTGCAAGAAGTTGCCTCACGGCTTGGATCGGGCGACGAAATCTCCCAGGACCAGCTTAATATCGACATCTTCGGTGACCGTATTTTTGTCTATTCCCCACGTGGTGATATCTATAATCTGCCCGAGGGTGCTTTGCCACTCGATTTTGCCTTTTTAGTCCACAGCGACATTGGCAAACACGCTTACAGTTTTCGCGTTAACGGCAACATCCATCCTTTCGACAAGCCGCTTAAAAATGGCGATGTCGTCGAAGTTGTCACCCGCAAACTATCCTCGCCAAAGCAGGCATGGCTTGACCTTGTTACCACCGGTCATGCCCGCGAGAAACTCCGCTCTCAGCTAAAAAAGCTTGACCTGATAGAGACTATCAGCAGCGCCGCGAACATCATTCGCGAAAAGACCCGTCGCCGATAAGCACTTGCGTTATCGCTGTAAAAGTGCTATAATAGTTATTACCTTCGTCTAGAAGGATCCCGCACCGTGCAACAGATGGAGACTGGCGATGCCCGCACTTCTCGTTATGACGCTTCAGCACCTGGGCGACGCCGGATCAATGTCCGCTTCCGCCAAAGAGGCGATCCAAGCACTCGACCCGGAAGTTCGGCTGCCGCTGGAACTCATTCAGAAGTTCTCTGCAAACCGTCACGCCTGGACAGGAGTGAATGTGCTGGCCATGTTCCTCTCGCTCAACCAGGCACACCGCCTCGTCTCGGACGAAGTGGCTGCGGCAGACGCAAAGCACTCTTCCGCCTCGTGGCTTTCCTCGCTGAGAGAGCAGATCGCGAAACGCAGCTTCGAGGAGCTCACTACTCCTCAGCAGCGTGTCGTCCACAGCTTCGTGGCTGCGGCAGACGCCGGCTGGGTGACGCTCAGCGGCGGCGGCTTCGCCTACCCCACGCAGCAGCTCGCCAACCTTCTCTGTGGCCGCTCCTCGTGAGCGCTGCACCGCACGACGGGAGACCGCTCCTGCCCATCTGGGCGGAGAGCGGTTTTCCTTTTTATGACAACTAAAAAAGAGCCCGCATACCGCTGGCTCTTTTTTAGTTGTCTATCTAGCGATTATTCCAACGCTCGATTGATTCGTGGATTACTTGCTTTGCTTCCGCCGCGTCGCCCCAGCTTTGTACGGTAGTCGTACCAGCTTTTTTAAGGTCCTTGTAGTGGTTGAAGTGGAATTCAATCTGCTTGATCAGCTGCTGTGGCAGATCCTCAAGTGAGTTGATAGCGTTGCCCGTGTTGCGGTCGTCCGCAGGCACAACGACGATCTTATCGTCAACTTCACCATCATCTTCAAACTTCATGACGCCAATGACCTTGGCTTCCAAAAAGATGCCGGTCGTAAGAGGTTCGTCTGTAATGATCAGTGCATCAAGTTCATCACCGTCTTCATCAAGCGTTTGCGGGATAAAACCATAGTTAGTTGGCTTCGCAAAGATCGCAGGCTCTACGCGGTCAAGCTGCATTACCGCCAGGTCGCGGTTCCATTCAATTTTGTGTGAGCTGCCCGTAGGGATCTCGACAACAACGTTAATGACGCCGCCGTCAACATCGCCAGGCGTGAGGATTTTATTAAAATCAGCCATGTGTGTCTCCGTTACTTACTGTCGCCATTGTAGCAAATTTGGTATACTCATAGCAATCATGTTGATAATTGGACACCGCGGGGCTGCAGGCTTGGCGCGCGAAAATACCGTCGAAGCATTACGCGCAGGCCTGGAGGCTGGTGCGGATATCTTAGAGTTTGACGTCCGCCTAACCAAAGATAAGGTTCCCGTTCTGGTTCACGATTTCCATATATTGCGCACACACGGAGACTTGTCGCTCATCAGCCGCTCTACGTTTGCCGAACTACAGCAGCACACCGAAAAATCGCCTATCGTTCGCCTTTCAGACATTCTTGACGAGTTTTTTGGCGTCATCATTCTTAATATCGAACTAAAGGGTCGCGGCACGGGAAAGATCGTTGCGGAGTTACTTAAAAAGAACTACGCCAAGACAAAAAGTCAGTGGGAGAACGTACTCATCTCATCATTTCGAGGCAGTGAGCTTTTAGCCGTTCGCCGGATCAGCCGCTTTGCAAACCTGGCACTGCTTCATAGTGAAAATCCGTTTATTTTTATCGCGTATCATCGACGTCTTCATTTGAGCGCCGTTGGCTTTCACCGCCTGTACCTAAATACGTTCGCATTAGAAATTGCCAAACGCGCGAAATTGTTCATCTACACCTATACTGTCAACCGGCCACAGACAGCACTGATGCTTGCCCAAAAAGACATAGATGGCATCGTGACTGATTATCCCGATACCATCCTAAAAGAAATTGAAAAACACAAGCTCGACTAAGGCGTGAATTTTTTGCCATCGAGGAATTCGCGGATACTCAGTGCTGCCGTTGCGCCCTCACCTACCGCACTTGCGATCTGCATAGTCGCGCCGCTTCGCACGTCGCCGCTGGCAAACACACCAGGAACAGATGTTTCTAGATGATTGTTTGTCTTCACCAGCCCAAGTTCATCTAGCTCGACGCCGCTGCCCGCCAAAAACTGCGTGTTTGGCTTAAGGCCAACAAAGATAAAGATCCCGTCAGCTGCAAAGCTCACAGGCTGTCCATCCTTTGTCGCCTTGATTTCCGTCACTTTGCCATCAGTTGCAACGATCTCATCTGTCGTCGTCTGCAAATGAACGGTAATCTTTCCTTCGTCAACAAACTTCTGCAGGTCATGCTGCAACACTTCGCTCGCTTTGACGGTACTGCGAACCAGCAAATCAATGTGCGTCGCAAAACGTGTTAGGAACAGTGCTTCCTGTACGCCAGAGTTTCCGCCGCCAACGACAACGAGCTTTTTCTCGCGGTAAAAAGCACCGTCACACGTTGCGCAGTAGTGGACGCCGCGGCCATAGAATTCCGCTTCGCCAGGAATCCCAAGCTTATTGTAGTCGCTCCCCGTCGCAATCAGTACGGTACGTGCTTTGACGTCTTTGTCATCCACGACGACTACCTTGTGGTCGCCCTCGTCACGGATTGCCGAAACGTCGCCAAATTCGATGTTCGCGCCAAAACGTTCAGCCTGTTTCTCAAGCTCGCCTGCAAGTGTCAGACCCTCGATGCCGTCTGGAAAGCCCGGGTAGTTATCAACTTTGTCTGTTACGGCAGCCAGGCCACCGACGACGCCCTTTTCGTACAGTACAGTATCAATATCTTCACGAGTCGTGTAGACGGCCGCAGCAAGCGCACTCGGACCAGCGCCTACCATTACGACGTCTCTAATTTTCTCATCCATTTTTATAGTATCCCTCTTACTATACTTAGTATAGCTAATATGTTAGTTTGTCACAATTATCATGACGATAAATTTCAGTGGCGTGTTTGGCGGAATATCCGCACCCTTGTCTTGATCTTTGTAGGCAAGATCAGATGGAATTGTTAGTTCACGAATACCACCAACTTTCATACCTTCGACGCCAAGCTGCCATCCAGGAATCAAACTCATAACACTTGTGTCGAGAGGTGCTTTAAGTGACGAGCCTTCGAATGAGCTATCAAATGTTTTACCTTTAGGGTTCCAGCCAATGTAGTAAGCTTTGTAGGTCGTGTCTTTTTTAATCACTGCGCCATCACCAACGACAAGATCGTCAGTCGTTACGGAATCGCCAACTTTATCGGCATCAAAAGCCTTCGGATTATCTTTGTATTTTTCCAAAGTAGAGTAATATTTCTTCGATAACTCAGCCGCTTCTTTATCAGCCTTTGCCTGCTTTTCTTTCTCTTGTTTCTGGTACTCTTCGAGCATTTTGTTGTACTCGTCCTGATCTTTTTTATCGTTCTCGGTACCCAAAACCATGACCGCGAACGATCCAAGTGTTCCGATCAACATAACTACTGCAATAACCCATATACCAATGCGTTGCGCTTTTGGTGTTGCCATAAGACGTTTCTTCCCTCTCTGATTTACTCGTTCTAGTATAGCAGAGGTTATTGGGAATTTCGACCGCTGTTTTGCGGTGGAGTCGGTGTGAAATAGTCATCTTCCATGATCATCGAAGCGTGCCACACACCAAGCGCCTGGCCAAGCGGTAGCATGTCGGAGTAGCCAATAATGTCGGCAGCACGGCGCAAAATCGCCGCCATCCACCCGTAAAGACGCAACCAATGCCATTCAAATACCGCCCAATTACTCCCTACCGGCACAACAACCGGAGGGTTAACTGCTTTGTACTTCATCGGCTTTTTGCCTGCCTTGGCACGACGGAGATTACGTGCAACAAATAACGCGTCGTGAAGTGCCGTTTGCGCAAGTCCGGTATACTGCGTCGCGGCATTATCACCGATGACGTACACGTCCTTTGCCGCCACCATATATTCGTCAACGACGACACGACCATTTTTTGCCAGGGTAAACTGCGGGTCGTTTTCCTTGTAGAACGGATGGTTCGCTACGCCGGATGTCCAAATAACCGTGCGGCTATCGATTGACTCGCCACTGACGACAAGATCTTCCGCGGACGCAGATTCAACCGCCTGGCCCACTTTCACGTTAACACCAAGCCGCTCTAGACGCTTTTGTACTTTTTTGCTCGACTTCTCGCTCATGCGCGGCAGTATGCGTGGCGCGGCCTCGATAAGGTCAATTTGCAGATTAGAATGCTCAACGCTATAACGCTTGCACAGCCGACGAAGATACGAGCCAAGCGCCGCCGAAAGCTCGACGCCAGTTGGGCCTGCGCCAACGATCACGTAGCGCTTGTCGATTTCACCGTTTTCTGCGATATCTGTATACAAGTGCTGCTTCAAACGCTTAATTTCCTCCGCGGATTTAATGCCGTACGCGTACGTATCAAGCCCCTTAATGCCAAAGTACGTCGTTACCGTTCCCAGCGCCAAGATACAGGTTTCGTAGTCGTACACCATACCAGATTTACCCGTTAATTTCTTGGCATCCGTATCAATAGTCGTGATTGAATCGATGTGAACGTGGATATTATGCTTGCCCGCAAAAATCTCACCAAGCGGCACCCATGATTCAAGGTGACTGTGACCAGTCGCAGAGCTATATAGCGCAGGATAATATTGGAAATCAGGCTTGTCAGTAATAAGAGTTACCTGGATATCTGAGTCTTCTGCGAGCTCGAGCGCTGCTTTTACGCCCCCGAATCCACCGCCGACGATGGTAATCTTCATAATGTGTATCTTTCTGTCTTAACGTCTATTCTTGGCCTTATCATACTGCTTCGCGTAAACATAAGCAAGAACAGCGTAAGGCTAGAGCGTATTTTGAGATCGGACAAGTTTGCTGCGTGTCGAAAGCGCAAGCACGCCAACAATAGCAAGGTAGACCATGCCGCTCACACAGGCCTGAATCATATGCGCAGGCGCAATCATAACGAGGTATGTTCCACTCGCAAGCGTGGCCGCGATAAACCCGTAAGTTACATTCAGCTTTGCCATTGACGGACGCATATACGCGTAGCTTGCAACGACAATGCTTGATAGTGCAATAACGATGTGAAGAATAAGAATCATAGCGTCAGTATACCACTTATGGCAGCAATGCGTCTATTGAAATCATCAGACAGAACGCAAGCAGGACAATCAGTGAAAATTTGAACATTTTTCGTGACCACGCGTCTTTGTCGTCCGCTGTCAGACCAACGATCGCAAGCCACAGCCAGTATAACCCCAGCCCCATCATTACGACAAAGTACGTGACTCCAGTATAGCCAAGAACCGTCAACATCGCGAGTGACACAACAAACAAGAAGGTGTAGATGAAGATCTGAACCACCGTGCTCTTAACGCCCTTGACGACCGTCATTACGGGGATGCCAGCGGCCGCATATTCTTTGCGGCGGTAAATTGCAATGGAGTAGAATTCAGGCATCTGCCACAAAAACAAAATCAGAAATACGATAACCGCACCAGCATCAATCACGCCCGTCACTGCACAGTAGCCCGCCAAAATAGGTGCCGCGCCCGAGATACTTCCCACAAGCGTGCCGTGAATGGATAGTCGTTTAGAAAGCATGCCATACAGTACGACATAATCAACAAAGCCAACGATCGCGATCGCCACGACCAGCATATTTGTAAACAGCACCAATAGCGCCAAACCAACAAACCCGAGAACGATCGAAAAAATGACCGCGTTACGTCCCTTGATATCACCACGAACCAACGCGCGTTTTTTTGTGCGCGCCATTTTAGTGTCAATGTCTTGGTCTAGATAATTATTTAGGACGCAAGCCGATGCGATCACCAGCGTCATTCCTAGACACAGTGCCACGAACAATACGATATTAATCTGACCTTGACTAGCCAACAGAAAACCAGCTACGGCTGTCAGTGCGTTGCCATACAGAACGCCCGGCTTGGTCAGTGAGTAATATGTCTTAATTTTTTCCATTAAAATCCTTTGTTACTTTGCTGCATCATGTAGGTGTCCATTTCTTCTGGAGACATCATCATGTTGTAGTTAAGGTTATTCATAATCCATAGCGACCCTATGACAATAATGAGTAGCACCATCATCATAAATAGGAATGTCAGCAAATTCCAACGCGGCTTTGTTTCGTTACCTAAGTGCAAAAAGAAAACAAGTTGAATCACGAGCTGCACAATCGCAAGGCTGATAATGAGCGCGATCAACACCCACCCAGTCGACCAATGATTAACGACCGCTCCGTACGCCAGCAGCGTCAAAATGACCGACAACACAAAGCCGATCGTATAGTTTTTCAGTGAAGCTTGAAGCGTCATATTATGCGACTCCCATTAAATACACGATTGTGAAGATAAAAATCCAAACAACATCCAGGAAATGCCAGAACATACTGAATAATCCGAGCTGACGAGACGTATGCGCCGTTAATCCCTTGCGGCGCAACTGCCACAACATTACAGACAACCACACAAGCCCGGCGGTAATGTGCAGTCCGTGCGTTCCAACCAGCGTGAAGAACGCTGAGAGAAACGCGCTTGCCTGCCAGCTATGACCTTCGCCGGCAAGCTTGGCAAATTCACTAAGTTCGAGCCCCAAGAAAGCCGCACCCAAGGCAAACGTTGCAGCCAGCCAAACAACAATCTGACGTACATTTTTTTGGTGAACCGCCAGCATTGCTAAACCGCTCGTAAAGCTACTGGTGAGCAAAATGAGCGTTTCGGCAAGAACAAATGGCATGTCAAATAGTTCGCTGCCACCAGGTCCGCCGTAAGTATTGCCACGCAGCACCGCATAGGTTGCAAACAGCGTCGCGAACAGCACACAGTCAGTCATCAGGTAAATCCAAAAGCCCAGCTTCGTCGTTGAATCGTCATGCTCGTGAGGAGCTTTTGTAACTACGGAATTCATGCGAAACGCTCCTTATTTTTATTAGCCATGTCCAATTTTTCCAGTTCTGCGGCGGTAACTGTGTATTCGGTATCTTCGCTCGTAGTGCGAAGGATGATACACGTCACTACGCCTAGCAACCCCAGAATCGCCAGCCACCACATATACCAGACCAGACCGAATCCAATCATAAAAGCAAACGCCGCGATAAACATGCCGATAGAAGAATTCTTTGGCAAATGAATGTCTTGGTAGGTCGGCTTTTCGACAATCTTCCCTTTGGCAATCGCCTGCTTTGCCGTCCAGAATGGATCCCGGTCGTGCACGACTGGCGTTACTGCAAAGTTGTAGAACGGCGCCGGAGATGGCACTGACCATTCTAGCGTACGACCGTTCCACGGATCGCCCGTCGTGTCGATATTCTTTTTACGTTGCCAAACACTGACGCCAAGCTGCAATAGCTGCAGCGCGATACCCAGCATAATGATCATCACGCCCATGCCCGCGACGATAAACAGCACCTGCCATCCGCCAATGTCATCGTAGTGGTCCAACCGCCGCGTTGCACCCATAAAGCCCAGCGCGTACAGCGGCATAAATGCCACCATAAATCCAGTCATCCAGCAGTACGATGCGTACTTTCCGATCGTTTCGTTAAGTTTGAATCCAAAAATCTTCGGGAACCAATACGTCAGACCGGCAAAGTACCCAAACACCACGCCACCGATAATCACGTTATGGAAGTGCGCAACCAAGAACAGGCTGTTGTGAACCTGGAAGTCAATCGCAGGCACTGCCATTAACACCCCAGTCATACCTCCAATCGTAAAGGTCACGATAAATCCAAGAAACCACGTCATCGGCGATTTGAAATCGATCCGGCCGCCATACATCGTGAACAGCCAGTTAAAGACTTTGACACCCGTAGGTATCGCAATAATCATCGTCGTAATTCCGAAAAACGCGTTGACGTTCGCACCGCCGCCCATCGTAAAGAAGTGATGCAGCCATACGACAAACGACAGGAACATAATCGCAAAAAGTGCCGCGACCATCGTTTTATATCCGAATAAGCGTTTACGTGAGAACGTCGCAACGACCTCTGAAAATATACCAAAAGCTGGCAAAATAAGAATGTAGACTTCTGGGTGACCCCATGCCCAAATCAGATTGATGTACATCATCGGGTTGCCGCCAAAGTCCGACGTAAAGAAATGCATACCCATCAACCGGTCGAGCGATAGCATACCAAGCGTTGCAGTAAGAATCGGAAAGGCAAAGATAATCAGAATAGTCGTCACCAGTACGCTCCAGGCAAAGATTGGCATCTTCATCAATGTCATACCTGGCGCCCGGTCTTTTAAGATCGTCACCAAGAAGTTGATTCCCGAGAACAGACTTCCGAGCCCTGCGATCTGTAGCGCCCAAATCCAGTAGTCGACACCAACACCAGGGCTGTACTCAAGCTCTGAGAGTGGTGGATACGCCAACCAGCCCGCAGCCGAGAACTCACCAAGCATCAGTGACAGGTTGATCATCACCATTCCACCAGTAAATAGCCAAAAACTTACCGAGTTGAGGAATGGAAACGCGACGTCGCGCTTACCCAGCATCAACGGCAAGACCAGGTTGATTAGTCCGAACATCAGACCCATAGCCACAAAGAAAATCATGATCGTACCATGCGCCGAGAAGATTTGTTGGAATGTGTCAGAGGTCAACACACCAGTCGAGTCCCCCACCGACGTCGCCTGCTGCGCACGGATCAAGAGCGCGTCACCGCCACCACGTAGCAACATAATGACAGCGACAACAATGTACATGACACCGATCCTTTTTGCGTCAAGCGACGTAAGCCAGTTTTTCCAGAGCCACTTCCAACGCTTTAGATAGGTTATAACAGCGGCGACAAACAGTGCACCGAACACCATCGTTAGCGCACCGCCAATCGTAATCATCTCTTTTGGAAGCGCGTCAAAACTCAGTCGTCCGAATATAAACTCTAACAAATCCATTACATATCCCCCATGTCGTGCATATGATGATGTTCCTCGACTGGCTCCTGCGTTTCGTCCTCGGTCTTCGGCGCGTTGTCGGTCGAACTGTGTGGCATCATATATTTCATCACTATCGTATCATACAGATTCGTATCTTTAAGCGCGTAGCTTTGCGGCGCGTCAATCTCACCCGGCTTCGCGAGTGTCGCGTATTCAGTGGCATCAAGAGGACGACCCGTCTGCTGCGCAGCTTTCACCCACGCGTTAAAGTCTGTTCGTGAACTGGCACGTGCCGTAAAAGTCATGCGAGCAAACCCTTCACCGCTGATGTTTGCCGAAGAGCCCCTGTAATCACCTGTAGAGTCCGCGCTAAGATGCAGCTTAGTTGACATGCCGCTCATCGCATACACCTGACCGCCAAGGCTCGGGATCCAGAATGAATTCATTGGCGCATCGGACGTTATGACAAAATTAATTGGCGTATCTTCTGGAAATTGTACCAAATTAACACTGGCTATTTTTTGCTCGGGGTAAATAAACAGCCACTTCCACTGTAGCGCCACGACCTGCACGGTAATCGGCTTCATTTTAGAGTCCAGCGGTTTGTACGGGTCGAGCGAGTGGCTAGTTTGCCACGTCACGATACCAAGCACCAAAATGATCGCACAGGGGATTCCCCACCAGATCGCTTCAATCCATTTGTTGTTATCCCAATCAGGCGTATATTTCGCTTTGGTATTACTTGCCCGATACTTCCAGGCAATCATAAAGGTCAAAAAGAAAACCGGCAACACGACAATCAGACATAATGCGAACGCAAAGATAATCAAGTCGCGTTGCTGGTTTGCGATCACCCCCTGCGGATTCAAAATCGCGAAGTTGGTGTCACGTAACACCCATGCGAGCGTCGCCAACGCACCAACAGCAATAACTGCAGGGAGTAAAAATCTAAGTTTCCTATTCATAGTATGCCGGCATCTTCCTTATGTTTACTCTCATAATACACGGAGTACGCTATTTAACAAACAGCGGAGACTAGACGACGGTCGCGCTGGTAGCAGCGATAACACTCGCGGTAGCGGCGTCGATCACCTGCGCCACTTCTTCACCCGTCAATGTGCGGTCGTGTGCGGTCAGTTTAACACGGATCGTCACGTTTTTCGTTACGCTGCCCTTTGCCTGGTAAATATCAACCGGCGTTACGACCGTTTCAAGCCCTGTCGTAGCCAGCGCATCATTTATCGCAGCGATGATCGACTGATAACTTGTCGCTTCAGCAACCTGGAAGCAGATGTCGCGCTCCGTGCTTGGGTAGCGGCTAAGCGGATGATACATGTTAGGTCGCCTTTCGATTGCTTTTAAAAGACTTTCGGGACCAATTTCAAATCCAGCACTCGCCTCGGGAAGCTTGAAACTTTTGGCGACCGATTTTTTATATTCGCCAACGATTCCAACAAACTCACCCGAGTTGATTTCGGTAACGAGCGCACTGCGGCGATATTCAAACGGAGCCGTGACTGGGTATGCCATCTCACTTGGAGCCGCTTCGTAAGTGAATTCAAGGCCAAGCGACGAGGCTAGGTAATCAAGCATCATTTTCGCTTCGTAAAATGCCGCGCCACCTGCCGCGTTTTTACGCGCGACTGTCAGTGCTAGCATATTAATCTCACCCGGAACATTTTCATCGTCCAAGCCATGCACTTTATTGTGAACCTTGTTGAGCTCAAACAGGGCAAATTCATCGTAGCCGGCCTTGATATTTGGATGTACGAGACCGAGCAGACTTGGCGTTAATGTCTGGCGGTAATACTGGAGGTCGGGACTGATCGAGTTCGTGATGCGGTAGGATTCTTCTGGCTTTTGCCCTGCTTTTTGCAGCATATCACCATGCACAAAGCTATACGTCAGGACTTCGTTTGCACCGCCACGAATAAGAATCTGGCGAACCTGCGCTCGGAGCTCGTCAAAGTTGCTTGGCCGGACTGCTGTAAAGTCGCGGCGCGGTAGTGTCGGTGCAATCGAGTCGAACCCATTTAGACGGCCGACTTCTTCGATTACATCCTCGGCGATATGAATGTCCGCACGCCAGTACGGCGCCACAACGACAAGCGTGGTATCGCCTCGTAACTCAACGTTAAATTCAACATTACGCAGCGTATCGACAATATCCGCGGCGGCAAATTGACTTCCAAGAACATCATTGACGGACGCGACCGTGAGTTCGATAGGCTCCCTATGCACTTCTACAGGATAGCTCTCCGCAACATTGCTCACGCGCTTGGCGCCAGAAAGTTCCGCCATCATTCGTACCGCGTTTGCTAAAACGGGTGCCGTCTGCGCAGCCGCCTGGCCTTTAGTAAAACGGGTAATCGCCTCGCTAAAGATACCGTGACGCATCTGCGTACCGCGAAGTTTATAAAGACTGAAAGTCGCACTCTCAACGATGATATTTTTAGTAGTATCGTCAATCTCGGTGTTAGCGCCGCCCATTGCGCCAGCCAAGCCGATCGCTTTGTCGCCAGCAGCGATGACAATGTCGTCAGTCGTCAGTTCGATCGTACGACCATCCAGTAGCTCCAGAGGCTCTTTGTCACGGCCAGCACGGACATGGATTTCCGCAGAGCCCCCAACCGACACCAGTTTATCGTAGTCAAATGCATGAAGCGGCTGCCCGGTAAGTACCATCAAATAATTCGTCACGTCAACGACCGCGCTGATCGGACGGATACCAACGCGCGCAAGATACGTCTGCATTTGTAGCGGAGATTGAGCCTTGCCTTCGGCATCTGCAAGCACGACTGCCTGGTAGCGATCAGAAAGCTCGGGGTTGTCAATCACGACGCTTGGCGTTTGCACGTCACCTAATTTATCGCCAAAGTCGGGTGAGAGGTTAGCTAGCCAGTCGGGCGTCACAAACGGCTTGCCTTGGATTGCTGCAACTTCACGTGCGAAGCCAATGACACCAAACGTATCAGGACGGTGTGTCAGCGATTTGTTTTCAATGTCAAGCAGCTGGTCGTCCAGTTCATACGCTTGGGCAAAACGAGTACCCGGTGCGATCTCTTTGTCGATTTCCAAGATGCCATCATGTTCGTCAAACAAATCAAGCTCGCGGGCGCTTGCGATCATGCCGTTACTCATAACGCCGCGCAGTGCACGGGCGCCAAGTACAAATGGCTCGTCATCATTAAACGTCTCCGGCACGACGGACTGCGGCGGCAACCATGCAACGAGCAGACCTTCGCGTACATTCGGTGCACCACAAACGACCTGGACATATCCATTTTCATCGCGCTCAACATCTTTTGCTACGCCGCCATCAGCTAGTTTTGTAACGTTCAGGTGGTCAGAGTTCTCTAACTTTTGACAGCCGACAACTCGCGCCACGAGCACATCTTTATATTTTGCGCCCAGATCAATAACTTCTTCAACTTCGACCAAACGAGCACCTATGAGCGTCGCCAGCTCGTCGATCGGCATATCAATATCCGTGAATTTCTTTAGCCAGTTAATCGAGATAATCATGCCTTACCTCCGTTCCACACCAATGTGTGCTTCCCGCGCGCGTCACCATAGCTGTCGAACAGATAAAAGTTTTCGACGCTAATTTTAAAGAACCGCGTATTACCGTCCTTACGAATTTCATTTAGAAGCCCTTCAGACTCGCCATAGCGGCTGACGTAGGCTTTATATGCGGCTTCTTCAGCCTCTTTGCCGTCAAGTACTGCTGCTGCACCCTCAAAGTCAACACAGCGGACTTTTTGATCTTTGTGGTGTTGCGTTACGATGTTGCCGGCGATGTTTGGGTTGGCTATAAGTTCCTGCCCGTGGCGAGTGTCGACACTCGAAACGAAGTACAAATTCATATCGTCGTCGTACGAAAAGTGAACTTCGCACACCCATGGCTTGTTGTCGCGCACCGAAGCAATCGACATGTGAATAATTTGCGGAATGTAGTCGCGGATGATTTGCTCTATTTTCTCGTTGCTCATTTGAATTTCCTCAAAAATTGTAGTTTGCCTGATTCGAAGTGACGGAGGTCTTCGACACCGTATTTCAGCATCACCAGACGCTCGACACCACCACCCCATGCGAAACCTCGGTATTTTTCCGGATCGATATCGGCTGCTCGCAGCACGTTTGGATGCACCATGCCACAGCCCAGCATCTCAAGCCATTCGCCAGGTTTGCCACCAAGCGCCGCAGGTTTTTCAATCGCGAATTCCAAACCCGGCTCAACGAACGGGAAGTACGCTGGCTGCGTTTTAATTTTTAATTTTTGACCATAATAATTTTCAAAGAAACTGCGGAGCGTGCCGAGCATCTGGCCAAGTGTCGCGTCGCTCGAAACAAATACACCCTCACACTGATAGAACGTGTGTTCATGCGTAGCGTCAACATCTTCGTTGCGGAATACGCGGCCATAACTAATTGCCGCGATTTGACCACCAGCTTCCAGCTTTGCTTTGCCATCGCGCAAAATACGGTTCTGCATCGTGCTGGTGTGTGCTGGAGGAACAAAACCTTCTTCGGTACGAAACGTGTCAAAGTTGTCACGTGCGGGGTGGTTTTCAGGAAAGTTGAGCGCGCCGAACATATGAAAATCATCATCGAGCTGACGAGACTCGACGGCGTCGAAACCCATGCGCGTAAAGATATCGATGATCGTTTCAAGCTCGCGGGTAAGTGGGTGCTGCGTACCATTTTCAGTCGGCAAAAGCTTCGGCTTTTTACCGTTGATATCCCACGGAGCGGTTACATCAAGCGCGGTAACGCCACTGTCTTCAAGCTCTGTCTCTCGCAAAGAAATGGCAGCCTCAAGTGCGACCTTCAATTCGTTAACCGCTTTCCCAAAAGCGCCTCGCTCACTTGGATCGAGTGTCGGAATCGTGCCGTAAAGTTGCTTTATTTCATTGGCCTTCAAAACGTCCCGTGGCTGGTCGGTTGTCGCGATACGCGCCAGCAGTTGTTCGCGCAGTTGTTCAATATTCGTCATAACTCCCTCCAGTATACACCGTAACAGAGAGAAAAATCGAGAGGAAAATTACGCGCCGGGCTGGAACATAAATACGAAGAACACTGCGATTGCCGCAATCAAAATAGCAATCCACACCCACGCCAAACTTGTGGTGGATTTTGTGTCTTTTAAATACTGCGAATCGTTCACGCCGTCAGGCAGTGTCGTGTCCTGTTCGGCACGTTTTTTCGCTTTCTCATTCAGCTCTGCAGCCAAACGTTCCTGTAGTTTAGATCGGTCTTCGTTTTGTCGAATAAATAATGCCATGCTATTAGTATACCACTCGTGTTTATCTCAACGTTTATATGGTATACTAGCGTCATATTTCACTTAAAGGAGGGGAAATACAATGGCTAACAAGAAAGCCGCTTCGAGTACGAAGAAATCGACCGCAAAAACGTCGAGTACGAAGAAGCCAACTACAACAAAAGTAACAACCGTAAAAGCTGTCGAGTCACGACCAACTGAGCGAGCAGCAACGGCTAGCCGTTCGTCATTTGTCGCACGCTTTAACCGCACGCCGCTGCTTGGTGCAGCAATCGCTGAATTCGTAGGAACCTTCCTACTTGCAGCTGTTGTCGTCACCCAGCAGAACCAACCAATTGCAGTACTGTTCGCCCTCGTTGGCATCGTACTTGTCGTCGGTGGTTTGTCAGGTGCGCACGTTAACCCTGCCATGACAATTGGTGCATGGGTAACTCGCAAGATCGACTCAACTCGTGCCGTCGCTTACCTTGTCGCACAAGTACTTGGTGCAATGCTTGCCCTCGTCGTACTGAACGCATTTGTCGGTCAGGCTGGAGAAGTCAGCGAACAGGCTGCAATGATGGGCCAAACTGCGCCAGAGCTATTTAAAGCTGCTGCAATCCCAGAAGGTAAAGAGTGGGTTCTTCTCGCTGCTGAACTTCTTGGTGCAACCGTACTTGGTTTTGCCTACGCAAGCGCACTTCGTGCAAAGCGTGACAAGATCGTATCTGCCTTCACTATCGGCGCCGGATTCTTTACGGCTCTCGTTATCGGCGGTACGGCTGCAACATACGTGAACGCAAGCGCGATCCTTAACCCAGCTGCTGCTATTTCACTGCAAGCTGTCACCTTCAGCACTATGTGGCCAATTGCTATTTACGTAGTAACGACTGCCCTTGGTGCCGTTATCGGTTTTGCACTGTTCGACCTCGTTCGTAGCGCAGAAGACAAAGCTTAGTTTTTACAAGCAACAAAAAATACCTCGTCATTACGACGAGGTATTTTTATGGATCGATTTACTGTCCGTCTTTTTGCGGACGGTCCAGCAAAAGCGGCGCGACTTTTGCTTCAGCCTGTGCTATCTTTACGACGTCCTTGTCGACTTTGCCAAGTTCCTTATGAGCAGCATTGTAGTGGTTGACGGTTGTCCCAAGCGCCCCGCCAAGCTTCTGCATGTACTCTTCGAACTTGCCAATGTGCTGGCCTAATTTTCCTACACGAATTTGGATGTCTTTCGCCTGCTCCTCGATCTGCAGACTTCGCAAACCCTGAAGCACCGTCTGCAGATACGCCATAAAACTTGTTGGACTTACGATGATTACCTTTTTGTCGCGGAAGGCATATTCAATCAAGTCGCGCGAACTACCGCCCGTACCGACATTATTAATTAGCAAATCATAGTATAGGGACTCGCTTGGGATGAACATAAAGGCGAAATCCATCGTTTTTTCATTCTGGCGAATGTATTTGCTTGTTTCGTCAATTCGTCCTTTAAGGTCGATCTTAACCTTTTGCAGCAATCGTTCGCGCTCCGTCTTGTCACTCGCTTCGATCATGCGGTTATAGTTCTCAAGACTGAACTTGCTATCGATCGGCAGTATTTTCCCCCTATCCAAAAAGATCGCCGCATCGACGATCTCGTCGTCTTTGAACTTGTACTGCATCTGGTACTGGCCCGGCGGCAACACATTCTCAAGCACAGACTGCAAATAATATTCACCAAAAACACCACGCTGCTTTGGATTTTGCAATACGTTCTGTAGCGTCTTAAGTTCATCCGCAACGTCTACGACGCGACGGTTGGTTTCATCTAACTTTGCCAGGCGCTGAGTAACATCCGCGACCAACTTGGAGCTTTCGCCAAGTTGTCGTTGTACTGATGCCTGCATTGTCATGCTGCTGCGCTCGAGCTTGTCACCCATATTTTGCTGCAGCACGGCAATGCTGCGAGACAGCTCAGTCACGTCCGCTTTCATCAGTTCAACAGCACTTCCATTCTTAAGCTCGCGTAGACGCTGGTTAAGTATTGCAATAACCACCAAAAAGCCGACGATAATAACGATTAATAAAATAACGAGAATAGTTTGTTCCATTCCCTTAGTATACTACGTAAAGCGATTAAAGCATTAGGACGTTAAAACCGCACGAACGGCCATGATTAGCGCGATCACCAAAATAAGCGCCAGCCAAAAAGCACGTACGCGCACAACCCACACGAACACGCCATACGCCAACGCATACAGCGTAGTACTTGCAAGTGCGGCCCAGTACCATGCCAGTGGTTGCGTCAGTTCAGTCAATCCCCATAAGCTTAGCGTCGCCGCAAGCACCACCAGCATTGGACGAAAGATCCTAAAACGCACCAGCCCCAACAAAGCTACGATCGCTGAAAGGACAGTCGCAGTGATCATGCCATACTGAGGTCCGACCGCACATCGTGTTGCCTCACCCTGACACAAAATAGGCTCAAAGACATAAGATGCAAATAGCCCACTAAGCCCCCACACTGCAATGCCAACGATGGCGCCTAGTAAAATTACCTTCGCCAAATCGCTATTTAACATTGGCATAAATTGCGGACGAGATTCCTCTGCTGTGTTCGTACTCATGATTTGTTTCCTTTCGTTGTCGCGGTCGTCCGTGTTCGGCCATCCTGCAAATACCACAGTGCGCCCATGCTTGCGACGAGCAACCCGCCGATCACATCAAGCGGCGTGTGAACGAGCGCTAACACTCTGCCGATACAAACAGCAAGCGTAAGAACAACCAGTGCGATCGTCAGCTTCTTTTTGCGAGTCTCAAACCAAACAGCGAGCGTCAGAAACCCAGTAAACAAGGCGTGGTCAGATGGAAAACCGGGATTGTTAAGATACGACGCGCCTGGCTCTACGCCCATGATTTCAAACGGCCGTTCACCGCTTGGCTGATACGCCATTCCAAGTAATTTAGCGAACAGATAAGCTGTCAAGCCTGCCATTAGTATACGAGCATACGCCTCAAAGCGATGGCCTTTCGGAATACAGAACAGAAGTGCGTACCCGGCAATCACAATTATCGGCAACACCGCGCCGTCGGCAATAAGCTCAATAAAGTTTTGCACCGTCATGCTAGTAGTATACGCCATATCGGCGCAGAATACCTACCCTATCCGTCCGCTTCGTGCCACCATGTATTTCTCGATACGACTCGCCGACCAGCCACGTTGGCGCAGTTCGTTTTTTAACTTACCCAGTAACGCCAATCTAAAATCACGCGCACCAGAGAACCCATGGCGACGCGCGATTTCTTCAAAGGATGATTTCTTTTGCAAGGCTCGGAACGTATACGGATCAATTCCCAAAATATCAGCGCGCAGCTCGCCTTTGCGGTCGTGTCGCTGCAAAAGACGGTCGAATTGCGACTCTCTGCGGTGTTTGCTTCCCGGCATTTTGCTCATGCCCGGCACCGCTGCCGCTACCGCCGTCACCAACAAAAGTGACGCCAACGTTTTGGTTGATATTCGCATAGCCAACCTCCTATAAGCGGGTCTTAAAGTCGCTTATGCAATAAGTATACGACGTGAAAATATGTGAAAAGAATGTGTTTTTTGCAACGTGCTACTGGAGCACGCCGATGGCACGTGCGGCCACCAAAACCACCGTAATAACAGAGACGAGTGCCTGAATCATCATAGCAAGTTTAGCGCGGTGTGAAATAGGCACGGTGTCAGCCGACGCAAAGTTAGTCACGTTCGTCGTCGAAAGATACAAATAGTCCATGAAACCAGGAAGCCAACCTTCCTTGCCGATATTGCGGTGGATCATTTGCGGGAATATGAAGTCGCGCTGGCGTTGTTTAACAACCCTCCGGTCCGGCCCGCCGCCATCCATTTCCCAGTATAATAGCGCAAACATAAAGATGTTCGTGACATAAATCGTAAATCCACTCTGCAACAAGCCGATACCCCCTACCTCTGCCAAGTGTCCGAACATCAAAGCGCGCACTAAAAAGATCAGGGAGAAAATGTTAATCGCGGCGACAATCGCAATCAGTAGTAACGCCAACGTACGACGCGGCCGGGACACCCGGTGATAGCCGTCGCTTGTGACAATCGCTAACGCAAGAAGCAGAATTGCCTCAAACCCAACGATCCAAAATTTGTTGTACGGCAAAAATGAGTCGTCCGTAAAAAACTGCAGTACCATGATGACCAGTACGCCAAACTGGAGTTGCCAAATTGGGTCATGAGTACGGCGAAAGACTTTGCGGACGTTGAGTTTCGGAACTGGCTGCATAATAAGCTTATTATATCATAAGCACAAAGGACTTAGGCGACGCTGACACCAAACAAGTAGCCGACGCCATACGTCACGGCGGATGCCAGAATGACGATACCCAATTGGCGCAGCGCACCGTAGATCATGCTCTTACCACTCGATGATCCGATATATCCACCAACGATAAGACTACCGATACAGGTAAATATGATCGACAGCCAAACGGCCATCGTGCCAGTCGCCAAAAACCACGGCGCAAGCGGGGCGAGCGCACCAACCGTAAAGAGTGCGAATGACGAGCCAGCCGCAATCCACGGAGACCCAAGCTCATCCGGATTAAAACCCATGACTTGCCGTGCATAGACTTCCGTCAAATGACGATCATCCCGGGCAATCTCCTGCGCTGCCGTCGCTGCCGTTTTGTCGCCATGGCCACTTTCTGATAAACCGTCCGTCACCTGTTCGATTAAAAGCTCACGATCATTCCGGATTAGTTTTTTGATATCTTTTAAAACGCCGCTAAAAAGTTCAGCCTGGGCTTTTACAGAGATCCATTCGCCCGCAGCCATACTGACAGCCCCGGCGAGCAGCCCGGCAAACCCGGCCAAAAGTACGCTTTGGCTCGTCGCGCCCGCACCAGCAACCGCCAGCACGATACACAGAACGCTTACTAGGCCGTCGTTCACACCCAAAACAGCAGCACGCGCCGCGCCGCGCTGAATTTGCAGCGCTCGTCTTGCTAAAATTTCACTATCATTTTTTTTGCTCATGCGACTTACTATGCTACCTTTCTTTTTTATTTCCTGCAAGACCTATGAGGTTACGACATCGCGGCGACGAAATGCTACAAGACCCAATGCCATCAACCCGACAGCAATCGCCGACATGACGACGAGTGGCCATGCTTCGATAGTCGGTGCGGGCGCCGCAGGCGTGTGCGTAAACGGCGAAATATTCTGAACCCACTCAGGTAGCTTGAGTAGCGACCCGACTTCAACGACAAGCAGACAGGCTGCGAATGCCGTCCACGTAATAGCGTTTGACCAGCGCGGCACTAGGCCAAACAACGCGACAGCAAAGCCGACAAATGCCAGTGTTGCCGGCACCTGCACCAACCCAGCGATCGTTATGCCGGAAACTTGCGACCATACGTCACTCGCCACGAGCGCATACGAGACACCGGTGCTTGCACCTGCCAGAGCGCCAAGCGCTAACACACTCACAACCACGATACCAAGATGACTCAGCGCCCAATGGAAGCGTCCGGTCGCAGTGCTTAAAATCGGCTCGACATAGCCGTTCGACTCTTCAGTCTGCAGACGCAATATCGCCTGCAACCCATAGCCTGTCATCGTAAATGCCATAAAACCAAGCATCGCGACGAAATATACGTCCGTTACGTTACCATTGCCGCCACCCATCTGCGTTAAAATAGCGGCAAGCTGTTCGTTCTCGGCAAGAAAATCCTTAAACTCGATCGCCGTCATACCAAGCGTAATTCCTAAAACAGCGACACCTATCGCCCAACCCAACAGTACTGTTCGTTGCAGCCGCCACGCCAACCCTAGAGGACTAAGCAACACTGCCCGTGCCGTTGCCCGTCCGGATTTAGCCGGAATCATCCCCATGCCATGGTCACGATGCGACGCCAACCAGAATGCGGCACTTACCAGTAAAATAGAAGCGCCAGCAAATATGCCGAGCACCCACCAATCGCTCGTAACGAACGGGTGCATTTGCTGCCCCCAACCAATTGGCGAAAGCCATGAAGGCCACGCGCTCGCCACTGACATTCCGTCACTTGCTACTTTTCCAAGCACATCGCCAATACCGCGGGATAAAATCGCAAAGCCAATTACTGCGCCAGCTGCCGCGTTTGCCCCCCTTGAGCTTCCGATTATCTGAGCGCACACGGCAGCAACTGCCGCAAACACGATTCCCACGCCGCCAAGCGCGCTCGCCATCGCAAGCGACCCTTCGGTTGGCATGTTATTTACAATCAGGGCGACCGCCATTAACGCCGTAATGACAAGATTCACCATCAAAACAACTACTAACGCCGCCGTTAACTGAGCATAGCGGCCAACTACCGCCGAACCCAAGAGTTCACTGCGGCCGGTTTCCTCATTTTGACGGGTGTGACGTACGATGGCAAGGCTGCTCATAAATGCGATCAATACACCTACGAACAGAAAGTATTCCATCATCATCACCGAACCCAGCTGCGGGCCGTCTACCGGACCACCGAGCATTCGTCCTACGATACTGTGTGACATGGTTCCCGCATACTGCTCGAGCGTCGCCTGGCTTGATCCGTACACTTCCTTGATAGACGGCGCAGCGATCGCAATCAAACCTACTATCGAAAACACCCAGACGGATAGTTTTATCCGATCGCGGCGTAATACCAAAAGCATCAGCCACCCCGTTCCCGTAAAAAGACTCACGATCGTTTCTCCTCACCCTCGCTCTCGCTTGGCGCATCACCATAATGGCGCAGGAACAGCCGTTCCAAACTTGGTGGCGCGCTAATCAAATGATCGACACCAACCTGGCTAAGATAGCGCAGCACATCATCCGTATGATCAGAATCAATTTCAAACTCAGCATGCCGGTCCTCGATTTTCAAGTCATGAACACCCTGCTGTGTTTTCAATTCGATTGCTGGTTTTTTAGTGTCAACGATAATTGTTGGGCGCGTCAAATGGCGCAGTTCAGCTAACGTTCCGCTTGCAACAGCACGGCCTTCACGGATAATGGTCACCCGATCACATAGCGCCTCGGCCTCAGCAAGAATATGGCTCGACAACAAGACCGTTTTGCCTGCTGCCTTAAGCTGCTGGACATGCTCTTGGAAAACCGCCTCCATCAGCGGATCAAGACCAGAGGTTGGTTCGTCCATAATATAAAGATCCACGTCAGACGCCAGAGCAGCCACGAGTGCCACCTTTTGACGGTTTCCTTTTGAATAGGTACGACATTTTTTCGTCGGATCTAGTTCGAAACGATCCAAAAGTTCAGCACGACGTTTTGCATCCAGGCCACCGCGCAACTTTCCAAACAAATCAATCGCTTCGCCGCCAGATAGATTAGGCCATAAGTTCACGTCACCCGGCACGTACGCCAATCGCTTATGCAACGTTACGGCATCGTGCCACGGGTCGCCACCCAGGATACTTACCTCGCCCGACGATTTTCGAAGTAGTCCAAGTAAAATACGGATGGTCGTTGATTTTCCAGCTCCATTCGGCCCCAGAAAACCGTGGACTTCACCTGCCGTTACTATCAAATCTAGTCCATCGAGCGCCTGCGTTTTACCAAAATTTTTAGAAAGCGACTTTACGCTGATTATCTGCCGCTGCTCCGTTGCTTTGTCATTCATGCCACCTGCCTATTCGTGTATTACTTATGCTTTTACTATACCATTTCACACATAGTAAACGACAGGAACGCTTTTCGTCCTTTTGGACTCATCAGCACAACTACACAGTTATGGAAGCGTCGGATAAGTGAGGAGAGCGCGGTGCACGGGCCGGCAACTGCCAGCCCGTGCACCATGTTGCCCCTTGGGTCAGCGCTTGCCACGCTGCGGGAACCAGCCCCGCACGTACGCGAACACGCCGCCAGCGAGAACCACCAGGCCGGCCGCGGCACCCGCCCGCTGCTTGCCGGAGGTGCCACTGACATAGGTGCGAACACGCTTGCCGGTGTGCCTCTTCATGACGACCACGTCTCTCTACTCGTACTTATCCATCGACCAATCCCATCGGAGGAAAGGCCGTGATTAAATATACGTTTGTATTTGCATTTTGTCAATTAATATATTCTTATAAGTAATGCTCATGCTTAGGGTGCTATACTAAAAACATATCTAACAAGGAGCCTTCATGAGTTTCAAACGATACGCACACAACAACAGCCTTATGTTAGTAATGTTTAGCATATTCCTATGCGCGATCGTTGGCATGAGCTTTGCTGGATGGCAGGAGTCAAACCAAAATCGGACCGACCATCATCAGTCCGCCCAATCCTACGGTAGTTACGTGACGAGCGGAGATTTTATCGAAGGCGTCTTCGAGAACTGGGAAAGCGAATTTCTTCAGATGTGGCTGCTCATTATGTTGACGATCTTCCTGCGGCAAAAGGGCTCCTCTGATTCTAAGCCGATTCGCGGCAAGGCTCCCGTGGACACAACATCCCGGCTCTCTATTATTAACGCGCAGGACTGGCAGCATCGCGGCAAAGCATTGCGTCACGCGCTGTACGCGCACTCGCTCGGCCTAGCAATGCTCGCACTCTTTTTGTTTTCGTTCGCCGTCCACGCAATCGGCGGAACGAATGCATATAACCAAGAAGCCCAGCAACATGGAGCGTCGACGCTGGCTGTCATTCAATACGTCGGTACGGCAACGTTTTGGTACGAATCGTTGCAAAATTGGCAAAGTGAATTTCTCGCCATCGGCGTTCTTCTCGTTTTTTCAGTCAAACTCCGCGAACGCGGTTCGCCCGAATCAAAGCCCGTAGGAACACGATACGACCACAGGACAGGAGAGTAACCATGAAAGCGCGTACGCATGATTTGGCCGCCCTGAGTGCGCTAACAGTCGTTACGATTGCCCAACCTTCACTCTCTATGTCGCTTGGTACGGCATTGGTCGCGTTTTTAGCCAACCAACTGGGCGGCATCGCGCCAGATATCGACCAACCGACCGCACCTTTTTGGCGCAACCTACCAATCGGCGGCTTTTTTGGCCGCATCATCGGACGCGTATTAGGCGGACACCGTTTCATCACCCACTCACTACTTGGCTTGGTTTTATTTGGAGTTGGCTCCAAAGCACTTCTTACGCTCTTTCACCCCATTATGCCGACAATCAATATCGATATCGTATGGTGGGCATTTATGATTGGAATGGTCTCACATCTCGTCATGGACACGTTTACAAAAGAGGGCGTTCCATGGCTATTACCACTACCCGTCAAGTTTGGCATCCCGCCGCTAAAGGCATGGCGCATTACCACCGGCAAGTTCGGTGAGCTCGTCATTTTCGGTATCATTATAGCTTTTGATATTTGGTTTTGCACCATCAATTATCCTGCAATCCTTGACTTCTTTCATACGCAAATCGTCTAACCGGCTAGACTAATTTTGGTCAACTGTTGCAATTAACGCCCTGTGATCGGACACGTACTCATCTGGACATACAACGTCCCGAATCTCATACGACGCCGACGGCACCACAATATAATCGAGCGTACCGTTATTTTTCGGCATTGACATATATTCCGCTACGTCCGAAGTAAGCATGTAGTTCTTCAAACGGTTTTGTTTGTATGCACCAAGGTTGAAGTGATTGAAATCGCCCAGAATGATTGGCGCGATACCCCGTTTTTCACAAAGATCCATCAGCTCGTTAAGATGCAGATCAGAAAACAAATCACTGTTACCAAAATGCACGTTACATACGTCAACAAGTGTGCCATTGACATTGATTTTACAAAATAACACCGAACATGCCTCGTCATGGTCGGGATGCTGGCGCAAAAAATAGGTTTCGGACGAGAGTATCGGGTGTTTGGAAATCAGCGCCAGCCCAAATGACGTTTCCTGAGTCATGCCGCCCTCTGCGTCTATTTGCCCGTCACGTTTATAGGTGGGTGCAAAAACACGATGTTCATAGCCGCCAGCATCTGCTATCGCATCTGACTGTGGCCAATAGGAGAACGCTGGGTTCGTTTGCGCCTCTTGAAAGGCGATAAAATCAGGTGATTCTCTTTTAATCAGCGTGTCAATCGCACCCTTCCGGTTTTCCCAGTCAAAAAAGCACCACAGATTCAGCGTCATGATTTTCATTACCTTATCATAGTACGCTGCTACATGATTTTCTAGAAGTAATTTGACATTATGCTTATTTTAATCTATAAATAAAGTAACGTATGCTCGAGATCCGAGCGTATGCAATCGCACGGCGGAGGCTGTCATGGCCCAGCAGACTCAAGTCAAGAAGACCACGCGACCGACAACCCGACGGACCGAAGAGGACCTCGCTGAAGAGCGTCGATCCCCCTCCGGTCAGCCGATGAACCGGTAGTCCGGCCCCGACAGCGATCTACCCACCCTTACTTTGCCTGCGGGCGGAGTGAGGGTGGCTTTCACGCTAGCCGATTGTCTCTTTATACTAAAACAGTTTGTCGTATGGTCGTTAACCATTCCGACCGCTTGCATGTGCGCGTACATGATCGTCGGGCCAACAAACGTAAAACCACGACGCTTTAAATCTTTACTTAGTGCTACCGCCTCCTCGGTTACTGCTGGAACTTCCGCGCCAGTCCGCCATGAATTTTGCCTTGTCACATTATCAACGAATTGCCATTGGTAGGCACTAAACGATCCGTGCAAGCACAGCCTATCCTACACTAAGCATTAGTAGTATTATGGTGCCAGGAGGAACGCTATGTTCAAAAAAGACAAGAAAGCAGAAATGATGAGTCAAAATGGCCCTATGGGATTCGTTTTATTTGTAGCGTGGTTTGGCGCGCTCGTGTATTTTATCAATACCGCCAACGGTTTTTGGGAAGTCGTGCTTGCGTTTCTGCAGGCCTTTGTCTGGCCTGCGCTTGTTTTATACCGCGTTCTTGAATTGCTTGCACTATAGGACACCACGCAGATGTCTTTTTCGGGCGAGCGACAACAACTTTTGTATCCAGGCGACAAAGTTGCCGACCTTGAAGATTTTTACGCTCTTCGAGATCGATTTGTCGTGCCAACCACAGCGCCCGAAGGTGAGTATTTAAAATGGGAGCATGGCGATTTTGTGCAACAGCTACTCGGGCGTCGGGCGCTCGTCTCACCACCTGCCGAAGTTATAGACGCATCACAGGACATACATTTTTCAAAGCGGCTCGAAACCGCCAAGCGTAGCTCTACTATCCACATGCCCGAAACCGACTATGCAATTCCGCCGTGGGCAGCACATTTTGGCGACGCCATCCTGAAGATCCTCACACACGAACACGCAACCAATCCGCGTGCAGATCATCAGGTGGCACAGATTCGCGTCAGGCAGTACCGGGGTCAGCTACGAAATACCCGCCCCCATCTGGATATGATTGGCAGTAATGTTCGAAACTTTCACTTTTACCTAGCCGCCGATAATACGCCGACAACGACTTTTGGAGGTGAGTTCGATTATGAGCCGCGTCCAGACCTCGTCACACCCGGAGATCCGCTCGAGTTTTTTCGTGATCTTGACCGTCAATTCGCAGAACAGTTAGATAGAAGCGACATTACCACCCACACCCCGGAGCCATACGATATTAGCGTACTCTCGGCCGCAACTATTCACCGGCCGCCCGCTACGATGCCACATGGCCGCACATTATTTGGCATACAGTTTTACGAGGTAGACGATTCGGACAAGTTGCCTACTTCATAAATTATTTGACAACTCAACCACGACGTACTAACATTTAACTATATGGTTGAATATGCATTACAGCTCGACTTTACGTTCCAGTCCCTCGCCGATCCGATTCGGCGCGACATTTTACGTCGCCTGCTGGGACAGGAATTTTCCGTTGGCGAGCTGGCAGACAAATACGATGTCAGCTTTGCGGCCATATCAAAACACATAAAAGTTCTCGAGCGAGCAAATCTCGTTCGTAAACGAAGGGAGGGCAAAAAATACATGGTGGCCATCGTGCCCGAAACGCTTCAAGAAGCCGACGACTACCTGCAACAATACCAAAAAATGTGGCAAAGCCGTCACGACAAACTAGACATCTTGTTAAAAGAGGGGAAATAATGGACAAAACGAAAGTAACAAAAGATTTAGAAAACAAACGCCTCACTATCGAGCGCACATTTGACGCACCACGCGAAAAACTGTGGCGCGCATTTAGCGACAAAGATATGTTTACGCAATGGTGGGGTCCGGAAGGCTGGGAAACGACCGTCAAAGAATTCAACTTTACGCCTGGCGGCCGTAACCACTACTGTATGAAATGCGTCGACAAGAACCAAGGCGAATGGTACGGCCAGGAGTCTTGGGGCTTAATGGCGTATGAAACGATCGACGAGCCTAATAGTTTTACCTATAAAGATTATTTCTCTGACGCCGAAGGCAACATGACACGAAGCGATGAACTTCCCGCTGTTACTGCGACAAATGAATTCGTCGAGGAAAACGGCAAAACGACCATGATCAGCATTTGCCAAGGCGAAACCGCCGAAGACATCGAAAAACTTGTTGCCATGGGCATGATCGAAGGCTTTAGTAGCAGCGCAGACAAACTTGAACGACTCGTCACAACATAAGGAGGAAACATGGATAAAATTACACCGAGCCTTTGGTTCGACAACAACGCCGAAGACGCGATGAACTACTACGTCAGCGTCTTTAAAAACTCGCGAATCATCCGCATCGACCGCTACCCCGACGAATCACTCGATGAACATTTCAAGGGTATGAGCGGCAAAGTCATCAACGGCGAATTCGAACTCGACGGCCAGCGCTTTATCTGTCTAGATGGCGGGCCAATCTTCAAATTTAACGAAGCCGTTTCATTCACTGTTACCTGCGAAGACCAAGAAGAGGTCGACTACTTCTGGGACAAACTCTCATCTGTGCCAGAAGCCGAACAGTGCGGCTGGTGCAAAGATAAGTTCGGCGTAAGCTGGCAGATTGTGCCACGGCGCATGAGTGAGCTCCTTGCAGATCCTGACACCGAAAAAGCCAACCGAGCCATGCAGGCCATGATGAAAATGCACAAGATCAGCATCGCAGATCTTGAAGCTGCATACGAAGGCAAATAAAAAGCTACACATTCTAAAGGATGCCTTCAACGGCGTCCTTTTTTTTATTTACACTACTTGAGAAAGGCGTAGAGACTAGCGCCGGAGCGGGCGGAGCAGAATCTTCGATCCCGCCCCGCCCGCACGGCAGTGGTGGGCGCACTACATGCGCTCACGCTCCCCTTCCACCTCATCACGAATGATCCGCAGATCGTTACAGAGCCCGTCGAATCCTTCGAGAGCGTCGTCCGTCACCGCGTTGGCGGGTAGACCGTCGAGACGGATCAGCTCCAACGCAGCCGCACGGTATGCGTCGAGGACCTTATACTTCTGCTTGCTCGTGACGCAACAATCCAGCGCTACGTCCACGAGGTCGAGAAGCTCCAGCTTGCGCTCGTTGAGCGTCTCGTCGTTGATGACGAACTTGTCCGCTGTAAGGCGCAGATGACCCTTCTCGGCGCGCAGCTTGTGCCTGCTCAAGATCATCCTCGCGCCTGACACAGCGATGAGGACGCCGGTTGGCATCAGCCACTGCAGAGGCGACCAGGAGTAGTCGAAGTCGATGACGGTCCATACCAGACCACCAAAGATCGTCACCCAAGCCAAGACGGCGACAATGACAGTGTTCTCCGCCCAGCCATCCTTCACCTTGTCGAGCCGGTCTTCGATCTGTTCAAGACGCAGAGCGTCTTGAGGTTTCCGAATGACATTCCTGCCAACTTGCATGAAAAGTCCCCTTCACGATACCAGTCTCTACGCGTGCTCACGTTATGAGCAATATAAATTATACACTTATTTTAACAGCTCTAAAAATGAACGACCGATTTAGTGGACGTTCATTTACATCAGTGTCCACGACCACGTAGGTGTGCCGCCACTATACGTAAGGGTAATATTTTTACCCGCGGGTACAATCACCATTCCTGGGCCAGATAGAATAGACGCTCCATCGACACTCACATTCGATACCGTAGACGTTCCATTATTTACCTGTATTGCCGCATCACGCCAATAGGTATTACGTCGAGCAGCCGCACTTGCGGGCATCGCAAGCGCCGTAGCTGTACCCGTCGCGCGGTCAAGGTGAACGACCTTTATGCCACAAGGATCACTTACGACGATATTACTGATAATTCCACTAAGGCCAATGTATCCCGTAGCTGTAGCGGTGTCGTCTTTGACGTGCGTAGTGATGCCTTCGACAGACATGGCGTTAATGACAATCTTGGCGCCAGACGTATTGTGGAGTCCGTTCACACATGCCTCTACGCTCGCGCCGCCAATCCAGTTGTTATGCTGCTGCCCTACCGAGCTAAAGAACGGACCATTCAAAAGTCCCGTGTAGCAATAAATCACAGCAATTCGATCCGCCGACAGATGCTCGCCAAGATACATTCCATAGGTAGCACCGTAAACCATACAGTTGTTCATCACCGAGAGGTCGTTATTGCCTGGCACCGGCATGGCGATTCCGAACGTCCATCCAGGTGTCGTGTAGCGTGCATTAAATTGGGTCGGCGTACCGTTTGGCATGAACGAGACATCTTCAAGGTGCGCATTCGCCATACCGCGCAGGTCAATACCACACGTGTCCGAGTTGCGTGCCGTAAGCGGCACTTGGATTTGAATGCCTTTTATAACAATATTACAGTTCGAGAAATTCGCACCGGAAACATAGCCGTTTGGCGTGGTTGGCCCGCCAATCACACTGCCCTCGTTTGAACTACCCGACGCATCTGTCGCATTCCAGGTTGACTTGAGTACGACACCGTTGATTTGGGCGGCGGTCGCATTCCAATGCGGCATAGAAGCCGCATCGTGCACGCCAACAAGGGCAATTGTCAACTTATTACTCGTACCGCTTACCACTGGCAATGCCAGCTGTGCATTACCGCTGCGGTCAGTTCGCCCTGCCGACGAAAGCAGGTAGGTCGCAGACGGGAATAACACTTCCGCATAGCCGTTGTTCGCAGCAGCGTATGCCGCTGCATCATCTATAGCCGCTTGAATTGCGGCCGTATCGTTCGTCGCGCCGTCGCCCGCCGCATTATACGGCGCAGACTGAACGTTAAACTGCCACGCATTCGCGGCACTCTGCGCATCAACATACTGCTTGGTGGCCGCCTCAAGTGCATTTGCCGGATCTGCTGCCAGTGTAATTGCCCCTGTCATCGTGCCGCCGCTTCGTTGCAGCGCACCGTTAATTCGACTGTCATTGCCTTCTGCCGCTGTTCCGGCAATCGTTCCAAACTCAACATCAAGTGTTCTATTTGTCGACAAATCACCACCACCAGAAAGGCCGCTGCCCGCAACCACCTGAGTCGTAGTATCCGCCTTGGCGTCAAGGTCGGCAGAAAGATCGGCAATCTTTGATTGATCTATCGGTTTTAAGCTGCCGTCGTCCTCATGAGCAACTCCTAAAAAGTCATTAAGAATCGTACCCCACGTTCCGTCATCTGATCCTGGATTCGGTAAGCGCGCCATTAAATTATCACTCCGTTGTTGACCTTACTACTATATAAAGCATATACGATATACCTGTTACCGTCTAGCGTATTTTTTAATCGACCGCCCTTGCATTAATGTCCGCCCTTAGACCAATTTCTTACGTCGATATAGGGCAGCCAGCACTACACCCCCTACGGTCATTGCAATCGCAGCAATCACTGCTAACATCACTGCGGACTGGCCCGTCTCTGCCAATTCTCCATCACCCTCAAAGCCAGCCTCTCCCCCAGAGCCCGCATTATCATCGTCACCAGGATCAGTTGGACCAGGACCAGGTGCTGCCGTCAAGCCAAAACCGAAGTCGGCATATTGAATATCGGACGAGACTCCCGTTAGCGTCACACAATAAGCAGTCGGAGTTTGCGCGTTATTATTAGTGTCCGCAGCTCCCGCCGTCGCTTCATATTGATCCAAGACGTCGTTAGTATCGGTCACTACAACGGTATACTTCGCACCCGCGCCATTTGTTATTTCGCCATCATCTGTCGACAACATCGTAAATTCGTACCCACCATCGATATCCGTTGTTGCAGTCAACAGAGGTGTCACAGCGCCCGGCGCACTACACCCAGCGGTCAGATTTTCGTATACGGCAACAGTCACGTTCGAGAGCCCATTGTCTCCATCGGCCGGATTATAAACCCCATCCTTATTGTCATCCGCAAATACCAAACTCCCCAGCGTACCAATTCCATTGAGCGTCGCTGGCGCTGTTAGGAAAATGTCATCCACATAGGTCCCCCACGTCGTCTTAGTAACATTGTCAGCTGCTGTCATCGCGTTCTCGTCAAGCCATGGACCAAACAAAAACGCTGTAGCTCCGGATAACGTTCCATCCTCAACCTTGTCGCTCATCCAAGCGGCAGCTCCCTGCGACCATGGTAAGTGCACCGAAGACGGGTCGATATTATAGTTACCAAATTCCGATTCCCAGACAGCATGAGCATTCATATCCCACGTTTCACATCCGCCAGCGTTCGTCGCCCACTCAGTATCGTCAAAACCGGCATCAGGATCCGAGTATTCATTCGCGTAATCATGCTTTGAAAAGATCAGCTGGTGCGTACCATTCATGCCAGGCTGAGCCGCGTCGTATTGCTCGAGGTCCGTGAAATCCGAATTATCATAACAGTGCGACCATACTCGCGGGTCAATTACCAAAATACCCGTATAGCCAAGCGTCGTACGGAAGTGATTGATCGTGTCCTTCATCCCGCTCACCCAATCAACATCATTCACTGCTCCGGTCGGCTCATTGAACGGTTCGTAAAACACCATTGGGTCATCGCCTAGCGCATTCACGACATCCGTCATCATAGGAAACGCCTGATCGTGATCGGCCGGCCAGTTAGCACCGCTGTATGGCCCGTCGTGTCCATCCCACCACACCGGCATAAAGTAGATTCCGGCAGTTGTTGCCAGATCACGCCACTCCACGATTCGGTCCAAGTATTCCGCCTTGGTCATGAACGTTTCAGCATTGTAGTCAGACGCCTGCAACCGGAAACGCAGGTGATTCGCGCCCCAGGATTTAATCGTATTGATAATATTCACTCGGTCAGCATACTGGTCGTCACCAAAACCATCCATGGTGATGGTCTCGATGCCCCAAATATTTACGCCTTTCATAATAACGTGACCACCATCCGGCCCCATGTGAATTTCTTGACCGACGAGTGTCGGACGCGTCGACTGCGAAATTGCCGCGGTATTCTGCGTGTAAATACCCATCAACAACGCCACTATGGCCGCCATTATTATCCCGCTTATACCCGAAACAACCACCCAGTTGTTATGTTTTTGTAAACTATTTGTTTTAAACATATGGCCCCCTACCACTAACTATGTCTACAACCAAGTGTATTCGTCTTGCCATATAAGCGCAAGCATTTAGAAGCTAGCGATAGAGTATGATACCTATAAAAACGGCAAACTCGATTATTTCGAACAAAAGTGACGTGATCAGCACTGGCCACAATCGGCGGCGCCACGCGTAGATAATCCACACGAAATTATCCAGACAGAAGAACCCCCATGTCCAAAGCGACACGTTCTCGGCGCTGCGGCTAAAATAGATCTCGAGTGCCTGCGGGATTTCCAGGAGTGGCGTTGCAAAAGTAAAGAAATAAACGAGATAGTCCAAAAAATCTTTCGGCTGATTTTTATGAATTTTTTCGTGCTTATGCTGACGTCCTGACATTGGCTAAATTATAGCAGGACAAATGATAAAATTACCACTAAAAAACCGGCCTTATAGACCGGTTTTTATTTTAGGAAAAGACTACGGCCTGTATGACCACGCAGACACCCAGTCGACATAGACGTTCGCCTGCGAGTTTTTAGCTGGAAGCGGACCAATCATCGCCGTTTCGCTTTGGATTACCCATGACATCTTCGTGTCGGGGATGTGCGTCTTCGTTTGGCTGAGCGTCTTGCCGTCAAAGATGAACTTCACAAGCCCAGGCGACCATTCGATCGTTGCAGTGTGCCATCCCGTACCAAAACTCTGCTTTGTGTCGTACCCGAACTGATCGCCGTTGTATCCGTGTTCTTCAGTCGGGTGAACGAACCCTAGGATATTGCCATCAAGTTCGCCTTCAGGAAAGTCGATCTCACCGGCTGAGCTGTGCTGCACACCACCAGTCGAGTCAGGCCACAACAACCATGCGATTTTGTACCCACGCGTCGTGTCCGTCTTGAAGCGGATTGAATAGCGACCGTATAGTTGCCCCATCGCGTCACCGTTCGTGTCTTTTTTGTTCACCAATTTTGGCAATAATGCGCCTACTTTATTGACGCCGCCCTCGTTACGCATGCGCACTCGGAAGAGCCCATCTTGCACTGACATCGTCTGAGATGGCATATATTTGCCATTCTTCAGAGTATCTCCCCAGCCGTCAGGGTATGTCCAGAACTTGTCTTTGTATGCCGCTGGCAAAACCGATCCGTTTGAAGCCGCGAACGCACCTTCGGCCGCATTCGTCTTAAAGTCTTCAGAGAAGATGTGCTTCCATCCAGGCAGATCACCCACTGGCATAGTTGAAGTCGTTGGAGGAGTTGTTGGCGTTGGAGTCGGAGTAGGTGTTGGTGCTGTCTTTGGAACGACCCACTTCTGCGCTGCGGTCTTGTTGCACGTCCACATCCAGATTCGAGTTCCGTTTGCTGTCTTATTTGCATCCAAACATAGTCCGGAGTTAGGATTTACGATTGCCCCGTTCGAGCTAAACGTCCACTTTTGCGCCTTAGAGCCGTTACATTTATAGAGCTGTACTTTGGTTTTAGTTTTAGTGCTTGATCCTGGGATATCCAGACAGTACGCACCTGAGCGAATAGTCCCATCACCCGGCAGCGTCCATTCCTGAGCTTTCGTTCCGTCACAGCTCCATAACACGATAGGATTGCCGTTCGCTAACTTACCATCCATGTTATCAAGACACTTGCTTGCCGGGCCGGTAATTCGGCCGGCCGCAGCAGCCTCGGACATCCCCGGGTTGGCGAAAAATAAAATGGCACCAAAGACCAACGCGAGCACAAAGATCGAGAAAGCCGTAAGCTGCATCGTCCCTCGCTGGACATTTACTTTTAGGAAGGATTTTTTCGCGACCGATTTGCGCGTCCCCGTTGATTTTTTAGAACTCTTCTTAACTGTAGGCATTGCTAATTCCTTATGTCGATGATGATGTTGTTTTCACTATAGCACCAATTTCGGCTTTGTACACAGCAAAATCAAAGATTTTATTGACAGCACTTTATTGTTTATGCGTCATCCTTATGGTAGAGTATGGCCATCAGAAGAGGAGTTGTCGTGCATCGATACCAAGACAGACACCTACGAATCATGACCGAAGTGAGAGCTCTTACCTACGAGGCGGATGAGCTGCGTCGTCGAGGCGGCGAACATGCCTTGGGAATGTTCGCCGCAGCACACGCTTTACGCGAACATTGTCATTCAGAAGTACCGCCAGAGGAGAGGTTTACCCAGGAAGTAGACACGCGCCTTGGCGAACTACGAAAATACATCACCGACATGACGGATCTACGCCACACCTTAGCGCTCGAACACAGTAAACGGACCAGGCTGTATACGCTCCCCCACCCAGAGCTCATTGCACTTGCCGACGTGGCAGCTTCAAACGCCTACCTAACCCATGCACGCACAAGCGGCTGGGGACAAGGTAGCGCTCGTCAAGAACCCGGTTCTTGCAGCCCCATGTTCTACCTTATGCAGCAAGAACTGCGCAAGACCGGCGTCGAATCGCAGCACATGTGGTGGTCTGAGGCATGCAATAATCATCATTTTCTTGGTACAACCATGCCAAACGGCGATACAATTTTCATGGATCCGACGTGGCAGCAATACCTTCCGAAAGGTACCGACTATTCGCAACATCCAAACGTCCTCATTATGCCGGACGACCGAATGGAAGAAATTCTTTCTTACCATGGCGTTCCGGAATCATGCCATCGCACCTGGCAAGCCGCCAAGGTAGACCCACGTGCCGAATCCGACCCGTCACGCTGGGATACGGGACTTAGAAGAGCGTTCGAGAATGATCCCTGGATTCCCTCTTTACCATTAGATAAGCAGCGATTCTACAGCACGTCGTAGCAACTTCCGTGGTTGGATGCAACTAATCGCTTATACTTGATCGTTTGGTTGCCGTACTCAACAGCCCGACAGACAGCTTAAGCATCACACTCCCCCAGTTAAGCGGGGTGTGCGGCGAGGCGACGATACACGTCTGACCATCAGCAGACTCATAGGTAATCAAACATTCGGGTACTCGGTTTGGTTTTATCGCATGCAGCCTATACTCACCGTCAGCGTCAAGCGCCGTATTCCACTTGCCGTTACCAGTAACGTTAGACAGATTATAGTTCAGGTAGCGAACGCCAAGCTGGCGATACCTCTCGGCGCCAAGTGCGTCACCTGTCTGCATAGCCTCAAGATAGCGTTTAGCGGCCCATGAAGACAACTGACCCAGCGGATGCACCCAGCTTGCCTCTCGCCCCTCCGGCGTCAGAAGGTCCCGCAACATCTGCTTATCTTCGAGATTAACTTCCCTGCCCGAATCAGCTGCCTCTTTTTTGACGCGCTCCTTAATAGCACCGACGACTTGCTGAACAGTGCCAGTATGAAAATTAAGCCGCTGATATGAGTCGCCTTTGTAGCGCAGGATTCCGTTAGTCACTGGGTCTCTCAGCAATTCAATCTGTTCAAGTACAAGATCTTCAATTTCATACTCCGACAAGATCTGTTGGTCCTTTTCGATAGGAATATTCTTAGCCGCAAGCATCTGCGGCAATCCATACATAAGCACGTAGGCAAGCGCCGCATCTCCTTCCCGATATTTCATTGAATTCTTGTCGTAATCTGGCGACTCGAATGGTAGACGACGCCCCACTTCGCGCAGCCCTTGGTCAAGCATATACTCGACTTGCTCGTGAAATGTGCGGCCAGTGGTGGTTTGCATATCCGACTGCGCATACACTTCAGACAAGAAAGCTACGTCTTTACCGGCCATGGTAGATATTTTGTGCATGATAGCGGTCTCGATCGCCAGCACAGAGGTGCGCCTTGCCGCTACTTCTTCCCATGAGCCTGAGCTTTCATAGTTCGGGAAACCAGCAGCCGCGAGCAGCGGAACGACCGAACCAAGAAACTGCTTGTGCGAACGGCTCATATCATCCTCGCCAATAAAGCCGCGATCGAGCGCGTCGAGCGTAAGATGCGTCAACATTTGCAGCGTGTCTTGCTTGTTGCGCCAGCCATTTGGCTCTTCGCCGTGAAGATCGTCAAACCATAACGAGATATGCGGCCAGTCTTCTTGGGTTGCATCCGGCCCCGCCTCAATTACGTGCCTAAACCGCCCTAACTGTGCTGGAGTAGACATACAATGCATGACACTAAAAAGCATATGACGGCCAAGTTCACCCTCTTCATGGTATCGCTCGGGGTCCTGAAGATATAATTCCATCAAAGCGTACGCGGTTTGTATGTGGTCGCGCAAATAGAACATCTTCGACATTTCACCGTGGTTAGCCCCATCGTTGGCAAGCTCTGTCGCTCCTAAAAGTGAAACGGGATGTTCAGTACCGTCTACAGTTATCGTGTGTCCTGTTACAAGTGGAACATCGAGGGTCTGCATAGCCTCTAGGTGCGCCTCAAGCAGCGCCAACTGCCCGGCGGAATAATCCGGCCAAACCATCCCGGCTAGTGCTTCGTTTTCAAATCGAATGCCAATAGAAGAACGAACTTCATGCGTGTGCGCATTGACCTCTATTAGGTCGGCAAGAAGCCTGTCGTCCTGCGCTTGCAGCTCGGCAAAATCATCCCGTTCGGTGTGAGTAATTTCGAATTTTGTAGAGAATTGTTCAAGAAACGGCATGTGATATACGTATGATAACAGACTGTTGCCAGAATGTATGATTTTTATGATCGTTTACAGCAATGATATTTCATTATAGCAACGAAGAAATAGTCCCAACTTCATAGATAAAACTTTGAAAACGGGCTATTCAAAGATATCAAAATAAGGATACGCAACTCGTGGCATTCTTAGTCTTCGTAAAGGCCTGAGGGGCCTGAGGGGGCGTAGTTTTCTCAAGTCACCTTTTTTGCCAAGTATTCTATCATCGGCGCTCAGGTAACCCATAAAGGACAGATCAGTTGACGAGTAAACCTCATTTCCGTTACGGATGAAACCGATCCAATTACAATCCGGGCTAAAGAGGTTGATCTCATGGACGCTGGTAAGCTCCAGAAGATTCGTACCTTCGGCCAGAGCTTCAGTAATACTCCAAATGAAAAGTTCCTGCTCATGATTCTCTGCTCGCAGGCTAAGCTCGAGAACGACAACCGAGGGATCAACGTCAAGCGAGGTATTCGCGCCAAGTGCGAGATTGGATGGCGGCCTTGTATGCCGCCACTTGGTTATTTTACGCGCGGTGCGAGCGGCAATGGCAAAGATGTGATTATCGACGAAGAACGAGCACCCTACATTAAAAAGATGTTCGAAATGTCAGCTGCAGGTAAAAGTGGCCGGCACATTCGACAATGGCTCGAAGATAGTGGCGTTCGCACACGCGGCGACAAGCTTATTCCGCTCAGTATGATTTATCGCATGCTAGGAAGTACCTTCTACTATGGGGAGTTTGAGTATCCAAAAGGTTCGGGTAACTGGTATAAAGGAAATCATGAACCGCTCATTAGTAAAGAACTATTCCTAAAGGTCCAAGAGCAACTTAAAGTGCCAAGCAAAGCAAAATGGGGTTCGAAGGAATTCCCCTTCAAGCAGTTTATGAAGTGCTATAGCTGCGGCTCGTCGTTGGTTGGCGAAGTTAAACTTAAGAACCTTAAGAATGGATCGCAAAATACGCACACATATTACCACTGTTCGCGACAAGTAGATCGTGCGTGCAAAGAGCCTTACGCTACTGAAGAGCTTATCGTGGAGCAACTTAGTGTGATGTGCAATGAGCTCATTACAGATGTACGTAATGTCGAGCCGAATCTACGGGACGCAATAGATAAGTTCGCAAGAATGGTGAATATTACTCATGGGGATTGTAATCAGCAGGATGTGATTGGCCTGTATATAAAATATGTCTTACGAAACGGCAGCCTATTCGAAAAGACAAGACTCGTCAGAAACCTCGACGTGAAACTTGGCCTTAAAGAGCGAAGGCTGGTAAAGATTTAATACGAAATGCTACGATAGTAATGATAAATTATGCATGTACTACTCGACACAAACATATACCTGGAAGACATTACATTTAGTAGACCCGACATGGGCGCGCTACGATCGTATTTGCAAAAATCTAATAGTTTTTTGCTGATTCCAGAGGTGGTGGACCGTGAAGTAAAAAAATATGTTGCCGTAGAGGCTCGTAAAAGTCATGATCAGCTCAAATCTAACTTAGCGAGTAGACTCAGTCTAGTAGATAAGGCGCTGACTCGAGAATTCTTAACAGAAAAACTGCAAGCGAATTTTGATGATTTCATAAGTCGGATGCCCAGAAAAAGCCTAGATTTTAGCGACATCACTACAGAACAATTGATACAGAGGTCACTTGAAGAGCGTGCACCTTTTCTAAAAAGTGATAAGGGTATGCGAGATACTATCATTTGGCTCAGTGCGCTAAAAGAACTACAGACTCTTAAGCCTGGAGAGAAAATTGTGCTCATTTCACGGAATAGCAGTGATTTTGGTACTGACAATCAACTTAAACAATCCCTCCAAGACGAACTAAAGGATATAGGGAGAGAGGACGGGGTTGTTTTCTTTAATAGCCTGAGCGACTTCTTGGAGGCGTATGAAAAGCCTATAGCCTACATTGATGATGAATTCATTGAGAATGTAATCGATCCTTATATGAGTCACTACGCAGACTACGATGAATCGGACCTAGATATTGATCCAGAGCGTAGGGGCTCTTTAGATCATACGATTGACTCTGTTGATTACGATGGGTATGAAATAGAGCGGTATTACGTATATGAAGAGACAGACGAGGAGTACACGATATATGTGGAAGCGACAGCCAATTATGTTGTCGGGATCACATACTCAGAAACAGAATATGAATATGAGGACGGGTGGCCTGTGCCTTCGGAACATAGAGAAAAAGAATACGAGTCAGCCTTTCGAACTGCTGAATTCTTCATAAAGGTCGACAAAGCAACGAATCAGGTTACTGGAGTAGAAGATGCTTAGATTCGCAAGAAGTTCCATAAAGGACCATAATAAGCCTTACGTACTAGTGTAGGCATGAAACCAAAAGACCGGCTCTATAGTCGGTCTGATGTTTACTCAGGATTATCTCTAACTAGTTGAAAAGTATACTATACAATCAGGTCTAGTTAGGTGCAATCCATGGCTGGGATGGAGGGATTCGAACCCCCGAATGCTGGAACCAGAACCCAGTGCCTTACCACTTGGCGACATCCCATCAGCAATTGAAATTGTACCACTTTGCGCCGATTTGCTCAACCCTCTACCGGCTATTTGCGGCGCACACGAGGCCACATACCCCAAGAAACATAGCCAACGAGGGCGACAAGCAATCCACAAACGACGATCATCCAAACGCCTGGGGCGAGTACCACGGTCGCTCCAAGAAGCCCGCCATTATCCGTGTCGCTACCCGTTGCAACCAGCCGAATCGCAACCGCTAACCAAGCAGCCGCCACAATCCAACCCGAAACCATCGACACGATGCGCATTAAGGGACTGAGGCGCATCGACAACAAGAACGGCAGCGCAAAGACTTCAAACACCACGATTAAAGCAGCCCGCAGGTCGGCGACAAGAATATCGCCAGGAAGCCCCATGACCGCAATTACCTCGGGGAATTTCTCGAACGTAAACAGCTGCGCAACTACCATTGCGGTAAATATTGCCGCCAGAGCGATGCTCGCACCCCGGATAGGGCGGCTTTTTACAGGAGTCGCGGCAGTCGTTTGTACGAAAAACTTCATGTCTGTAGTATACGCTTTTTAGTGGCCGTATGAAAAGTGTTGTTATTTTCATCATATTGCTTGCGCTTTGTGACGAAATCCCGTATTCTACTAAACAGCGAAGGTTACAAAAACAAACACAACTCCAAAAAAATATGTTGTGACTGATCGCTCTACGATAACTCACCACAACTGAAAACGCCCTGGTTTACCAAGGCGTTTTCGTTTTGTTCAGACACCTTATTCCGCTTTAAAGGAATTCTCGGCGCGCCATTTGGCAATCGCTCCGTGGTTGCCGCTTAGCAGCACTTCAGGCACTTTCATACCGCGGAATTCCTCTGGCCGCGTGTATTGTGGGAATTCCAGCGTTTCACCATCGCTAAAGCTCTCAATCTCGGCACTCATCTCACCGCCCAGTACGCCAGGGATAAGACGCACCACGCTATCGATGATCGTCATAGCCGGCAGCTCGCCGCCCGTCAGTACGTAATCGCCAACACTCACCTGGTCGTCAACTAACGTCACGATACGCTCGTCATAGCCCTCATAACGGCCACAGATAAAAATCATGCCTTGTTCGTTGTCAGCCCATTGCTGTGCCGTCGCTTGCTTCCAGCGCGCCCCACGAGGTGTCATAAGCAGCACGCGTGCCGTCGGGTCATTCGCTTTGGCTTTTTCTACCGCAGCAAACAGCGGCTCTGGCTTTAGCAGCATGCCGTCACCACCACCGTACGGAGTATCATCCACCGTTCGGCGAGAGCCCAGTCCAAATTCACGCAAATCAATCAGCTCGAACTCTGCCGCGCCTTCCTTTTGCGCCTTCCACATCATAGAGCTGTTCAACACGCCGTCGAACATCTCGGGAAACAAAGTAATAACTTGAATTTTCTTCATCGTATCCAGTGTAGCACCCCAAGAAGATATTGACAATTATACAAACACGTTGAAATATAAGTTTATCCCATGAAAGTTCCGCCCTGAACTGCTATACTGGACAGAACATATGGAATTCGATAAAAACACACAGCCCATTTCAGACGAAGCACGGCGAATTGCCGAAACAAAACAAGTGACGCTCCAACCGGTCCACGATGACGTAGCTCCAGACCCCCTGCCTGACGCCGAAATCGTTGCCCATCACATAATCGCCCCCGCCATTGGCAACACCCCTAATGATACCGAGCAAACTTCGTCCTACTTGCAACCTTCACGCGAAGTAAGCGCAGAAGAACAGCATAAACGAAGCATTCCGTCCCTTTCCAAGATCACGATTGCCGGTGGAGCAGTTATTATCATCGCGCTGACTTTCCTTGCGTTGCGGTTCATGTAAGCGGTACTAAAAAAATCATTTCAAATCACGAAACCCGCCATTTCAGGCGGGTAACTTTCGTGACACATACAAGGCTCTCAACAAATATGTTTTGTTGCTCGCATAGAGCTTTTTTCTCGCAGTTCAGTGTCTTTGAACTGTTTATGATTATATATCTAAGTCGTCGAGTTCTGCAAGCTCTTTTCGGGTTTTTCTTGCCATGTCAGATTCGTTATCCACAGTCTCATCAGTAGAGTTTTTCACAGCCTCGTCCTCATCCGCATCTGATGAGATAGTATAGTTTTCACGCTCATCGTCATTGTTGACGATTTTTAGGTTATACCTGGCGTCATTCTTCGTACCAAGTGCGCGCAGGAGCGTCCTTAGGCTCTGTGCAGTGACGCCGCGTTTGCCAATAACACGCCCCAAATCGTCCGGGTGAACCGTCAGAGTTAGTAATACGCCTTTTTCGTCAATCAAGCGTTCAACCACGACATCGTCGGGATTGCCCACAAGAGATTTAACAATATACTCTACAAATTGCTGGTCTATGGTCGACATTCGCGCCCTCCACTCCTGTTCGGTCACTACAACTACTATCGTATTTCCTATTATAACACGAGCGTCATAACCTGCGCGCTTTCATTCGCAGATCATTGACAGCACTTTATATTTCTTTTAAAATAGGTAGGTTGCTGAAGATTGGCACGTCGATGTAGATTGGGACTACCCATGACCACCCCTCTTGACCACAAGACCTTGTCACGTCTCAAACATGCTCGTGCGGCTATGCGGCTCTGTACGCCCGATGAACTCACGGGATACGCGCTCATAGCGGCTCGCGCCGTACTCACGCTCTTTCCGCATGGAGAGATCGAGGGCAGCCGTACCCAACACGTCATCGAGACCGTCTGGACATACACGTTCACAGATGAAGACAGAGCCGATCACGGAGACGCAATCAAGAGCGGCTTCGATGCCGCGAACAAGGCGCTCCAAAACACCTATCAGCCCGTTTAATCCGTTGCCCACCGACCCCGGGCAATGTCCCGGACCCTACAGGACCGGAAGACCCCGCCGCGTATGCCGCTGCGGGGTTTTCTCATGATATAAAAAATCCGCCACTGCGGGCGGATTTTCATAAGAGAGTAGCCTACTCGGCAGATTCTTCTGCGACTTCTTCTTTTGGCTGGTTTTTACGCAGTTTTTCTACGTTCTTGATAGATTTCTGCTTGTCAGCAGTAGTTTCTTTGACCCACTTTGGCATTTTAACGCCAGCGTCCTTTAGAAGCTTCACGACACGTGGGGTTGGCTGCGCACCGTTATCGAGGTACTTTTGTGCAGTTTCAACCTGGATGGTTGCTTCTTTGGTGTGTGGGTTGTAGCTACCGACGTAGGCAACAACACGACCACTTGATGGGTGGCGCTGAGATTCCTGTACGGCTAGGCGGTAGACTGGGTAGCCTTTGCGGCCGATACGTTGCAAACGAATTGCGAGCATAAAAATTGAACTTCCTTTACTTAACTCTAGACTTTTATTAGTTCTTGACCAAGTTTACACTATTTTTAGCGTCTGGTCAATCTGTTTTCGAGCGCTGCTCGTAGGCCTGCAGTGCTGCGCGGGCCGCTTGCTGCTGCGCAGCTTGCTTGCTCGGCCCTACGCCTTTGCCCATCAGCTTGTCTCCGACGAATGCACCGAGGGTAAATACCTTGTCATGATCCGGCCCGACTTCTTCAAGTACCTTGTAGACCGGTGTTTGATTGTCGATACGCTGCGACACTTCCTGGAGGTGTGATTTGGGGTCACGCCAGCTGCCGGTTTTGATAATCTCATCAAGTTTCGAGAGAATGTGCTTGGTAATAAACACTTCGGCGTCGGCGTAGCCACGCTCCAGGTAGATTGAGCCGATCACGGCCTCGAACGCGTTTGCCAAAATCTGCTGGCGGGCACGGGTACTGCCGTTTTTCTCGCCCTTGCTCATGCGGACAAGCGGTTCGTAGCCGAGCTTGTCGCCTGCCTCGCCGATACTCTCGGTACGTACGAGTGATGCGCGCCAGCTGGTCAGAATACCCTCTGGCTCGCTAAAGTTATTAAACAGATAGTCAGTCACGACCAACTCCAAAACGGCGTCACCCAAAAACTCCAGGCGCTCGTTGTGCTCAGAGACGCTCTTCTTGTGCTCATTCACATAGCTACGGTGCGTCAAAGCCGTGACCAAGAGCTCGATGTTCTTGTATTCAAAACCCAAACTCTCGCGGGCAAAGTCTTGGTAGGGTGCGGTTTGCATACCACTCATTATAAGTTCTCCTGTCGGATTTTTTTCATAGCCAGTAGCATAAGTTTGCCGATATCTTCGTATTCGATCTCATCAAGCGCATCGTGGAATTTAAACCATTTGATGCCGTTCATCCACTCTTCTTTTTGGATTGCGTTCGTGTCACCCTTGGCACGCACCAGATAAATCTGAGTCGTCATAAGGACCAATTTATCGACACGGCGGTAACGGAAGTGGATTTTACCTAGCCAGCCAAGTACTTCCGTATCGTGCAGCCCCGCCTCTTCGCCAATTTCTCGCTTAGCCGTTTGCTGTGCCGTTTCACCTTCTTCGATGTGGCCTTTTGGGATCGTCCATCGGTCTTTGGCATCCTGGATCAAAAGGATTTCGACGCCACCTTCGCTGTTGCGACGAAATACAATACCCCCAGCGGTCGGCTCACGAACAATCTCCTGAATCGAGGCCCGAGGGCGATTAAAGTATTTTTTGAAACGCTCAAACTTCTGATTCTGCATTGTCTGATTTCCCTTCGACAAGCGTACGGAATGCAGTTCCCAGCACTCCGTTGATAAACTTGCTCGAGTTATCAGAACCAAACGCCTTGGCAAGCTCTACCGCTTCGTTGATAGCAACTTTCGGCGGGACAATCGCTGCCAAATGAAGCAGCTCATAAAGACCAAGACGTAAGATCGTCCGGTCAATACGTGCAATCTGATCGATCGGCCAGTCAGGCGCGATTGGCTGGATTTTTTCGTCCAAATCAGCCTGGTTGGCGATCACCCCTTTAACTAAATCACTAACAAACGACTTGTCATCGATAGCCGTTTCATAACGCTCCAAGTTTCGCCCTAAAATTTCATCAATATCAACTGAGGTGTCTTCCGACTGAGTGCGAAACTCAAATTCGTAAAGACTTTGCAGTGCGACGATACGTCCAAGGTGACGGTTAGAGGCCATAGGGTCTGGTTCTTTCTGTTAATTTAGGTTTGTTTAAGTACGTTTGCAATTACTTTGCAACAGAAGTCTTTGGAGCGGAGGTACGGTTATTGATTGAAGTACCTGGTGTTTTGCGTGCTACAACTTGCTTTGGAGCTTCGTTGTTAAGCTTTGGAGCAGCCTTGCCTGTTTCGCGCTTGGTAGTGCGAACCTTGACTGGTGAGAGTCCATTAACGCGGCGAGCCAACTTCAATACGAGGTGGCTACGGCCGAGACCGGTCTTGCGCGGGCTCTTCTGTTTCTTAGGTTGTCCCATGGTAAAATTCTCCTTCTTAAGGTATTTATACTAAAACTTGGTGCTATTATAGCGAAGTTTTAACCTTTTCTCAAGTGTAAATTGACGTTTGTCAACTTAGGTTATCAAATATCAGACGACGATGTTCACCAAACGGCCTGGAACATAAACGATTTTCTTTGGCTCTTTACCTTCGGTGAACTTGACGACATTCTCATTTGCCAGCGCCAATGCTTTGACCTCTTCTTCCGAACTATCCGCCGAAACGTCGATCTTTGCGCGCAGTTTGCCGTTTACCTGAACGATAATCGTTGCGGTGTCGCTTTGCAGGTACGCGTCATCCCATTTCGGCCACGTGTCGACATGGATGGTCGTCTCGTGACCAAGCTCATGCCAAAGCTCCTCGGTAATGTGCGGCGCAAACGGCGAAAGCACCTGCAACAAGCTCTCGATAGCAAATGTCCAAGCGTCCGACTTGCCAAACGGATATACTTCTTTTAATTTAAAGTATGCGTTAACAGCCTCCATCATACTCGACACTGCGGTGTTGAACTTATCGTTCTCGATATCTTCGGTCACCTTTTTAACGGTCTTGTGCGCCACGGCCATAATCTCGCTAGCCGCCGCCTCGTCAAGCGTGACGTCGCCCGCTTCGATGTATTCCTGTGTCAGATTCCACGCACGGCTCAGGAAACGGTATGTCCCTGGTACGCCGCGTGTATCCCAAGGTGCCTCGATGTCATATGGAGCGATGAACATTTCATATACACGCAGGCTGTCCGCACCGTAGCCGCTATCCATAATCTCGAGCGGGTCAATGACATTTCCCTTTGATTTGCTCATCTTCACACCGCCAGCAGCCATAATGTACGCGTTGTACATCATGCGCTTAAACGGCTCTGGTGTCGAAACGAGGCCAAGCTTGTAGAAGAACCGCATCCAAAAACGAGAGTACAGAAGATGTGCTACCGCGTGGTCGGCACCATTGTAAAAGTCCACCGGACCCCAATGCGCCTCGACCTGAGGATCCCAGGCCTGCGTGTCGTTGGTCGGGTCGATGTAACGAAGGAAGTACCAACTGCTACAGGCGTAGCCGTCCATCGTGTCAGTTTCACGCTTACCAGGCTTGCCGCAAGTTGGACATGGAGCATTCACCCAATCTTCGACACCGGCAAGCACTGATGTTGCACCACCTTTTGGCTTAAAATCTTCAACTTCTGGCAGAATAACCGGAAGCTGGTCGTCAGGAACGGCCACCGCGCCATGTTCGCCGCAGTGGATAATAGGGATCGGCGCACCCCAGTAACGCTGTCGGCTGATCAGCCAGTCGCGCATTTTGTAGGTCGTTTTGGTCTGGCCGACGCCTTGCTGCTCTAGCCAGTCAACAATTTCTTCACGGGCTTGCTCGCTGCGCATGCCGTCAAAGGTGCCGCTGTTCGTCAGAACGCCTTCGCCGTGATACAGCCCCGCTTCGTCGTTAGGGTTTTCTACGACGTCAACGACAGGCAGTGAAAACTTTTCCGCGAACGCAAAGTCGCGTTCGTCGTGTGCCGGCACCGCCATGATCGCGCCGGTGCCGTAACCTGCCAATACGTAATCCGCCAGCCAAATCGGAATTTTTTCGCCGTTTGCCGGATTGACCGCGTAGCTGCCAGTAAAGACGCCTGTCTTTTCGCGCGAGTCGTTCATGCGCTCAATTTCTGATTTACGTGCTGCTTCGGCAATATACGCTTCAACTTCACCACGAGTGTTGTCATTGGCAAGTTCTTTTGCCATAGGATGTTCCGGTGCCAGAATCAGAACGGTCGCACCAAAAATCGTGTCGGGGCGCGTCGTAAAGACGGTGATAATTTCGTCGCTCTCGTTAACGGCAAACTGGACTTCGGCGCCTTGTGATTTGCCAATCCAGTTCTTCTGCATCGTCTTGACCATCTCGGTCCAGTTCAGATCGTCCGTCGCCTCTAACATCTCATCGGCGTATTCGGTAATTTTGAAGAACCATTGCTTTAGGTTTTTCTTTACGACAGGGTTGCCGCAGCGCCAACATTTGCCACCCTCGACCTGCTCGTTAGCAAGAACCGTCTGGTCGGTTTCACACCACCACTGCGGACTCTCCTTCTGGTACGCCAAGTCGTGCTTGTACAGTTGGTTAAAAATCCACTGCGTCCATTTGTAGTAGCTGGGATCCGCCGTGCTGATTTCTTTCGACCAGTCATAGCTAAAGCCAAGACGTTTTAGCTGGCGTTTAAAGTTGACCTTGGCTTCGTCGTGCGCTTCGCGCGGCGTCTTGCCCACCTTGATAGCATAGTTTTCAACCGGCAGCCCGAAAGAGTCCCAGCCGATAGGATGGTACGCGTTGAACCCCTGCTGGCGTTTAGCTCGGACCTTCACGTCGCTGAACTGATACGTACGACCGTGACCGATATGAATTCCAGCGCCCGTAATACCCGCGAGCATGCTCATGCCGTAATATTTCGGTTTGCTATGGTCGGCAAAATCAACGGTATAGGTACCGTCACGTTCCCACGTTTCTTGCCATTTCTGTTCGATCTCGGTAGGGTTGTAGCGCTTCATACTTTTTACAGTATAGCAAACTTATCGCCCCTGTTACAAAGTATCTATGAAAACAAACTTGTCTCAGTCGCGGTCATTTGTTGCTGCTGGATTTCCGTCTGCAGATCTTCGAAATCCTTGCGCAGATCATCAAGACTCTTGGATTTTTCCGGCGTCGTTATCGTTACCGGCTGGTTAAATACGGGCTCAAACGTAAATGCGGTCTTCGTCTTACTCTTACTGCCGTCCGAGTTCACTTCAAGCTTCGTAATTTCGTGCGCCCAACGACTCACCCAGATTTCCGTCTTGATACCGTCCATATTCTCAGTCTGCTCATCCTGGGCCTCCGGTTCCAGCTCGATACTGTCGTCACATTCGTGTGCCATTTTGTAGAGTTTCGTATCTTTTACGGCTTTGGCATATTCCTTGGATTTGTCTTTGTCGTACCCCAATGCATACCCAAGACTGCCGTCTTTGCTCCCTAACTCTTCCTTGATAGTGACGAACGGATATTTCTTATAAACCTCGGCGAGTTCATTGGTTAGCGTGTTGTCATCCTGGACTTTCTTGGAAACGTCTCGCAGACATGTCTGTTTCTTGGCAACCTCTTCACTTACGTTCTTCAGCGTATCCGCGCTCACCTTTATCCATTGGTCGTTCACTTTGGTAATGAAGCGGTCAACGGCAGCCTGCATTTTCGGATCCATCGAATCGCGTATGTCCTTAATAAGGGCATCCAGGTTCTTTACCTTTAGATACAAATCACCTTTGTCATCAAAAATCCCGCCACCCTCGAAAGAGTACGACTTTCCGCTTATTTCAACGCTCACCTTCACGTCCGCGTCACCCGTATTGCGCGTCATATTGCCGCTTATGCTCAGCGTTCCTTTTGTCTCGCCACTTACATTGGCGGTAATTTTGTATGAAGCAGTCTTCGCCCTCATCGCGTTCATCACTCCGTCCGCAACCACCTTGTTCGGATTTTGATACCAAAACTTGTAGGCCGCGGCAGCCCCCGCACCAAATACAACGACAACCGCCAAAATAATAGCGACGATAAGGCCTTTTCTACGCTTCGGCTTTACTTTGTTCGGATCAGGAAAATCCGGTTGGACAGGAGGCAAGCTCATTTGCGGCGTCGGGTCGGCCGGTCGCTGCTGCCAGTCTGGCTGAGACGGAGGAAAGTTCGATGGAGATTCAAGCGGGCTTCTTTGTGGCTCTGGCTGGTTATTGTTGTTAGGTTGGTCGTTCATACCGCTCCTTATAAAATCTTTTATTATGCGAATTTTGAGAAAAATTCTTCTTTGATGCGAACCCACTCGGCCGACTGGCGCACAAGGCTTTCGTCTTCGCTCATCATGCATAGTACTTTGATTGCCTCTTCGGCGTACACGTTCCCCTGGGATCCCTTTGCTAAGATCGCAGCACCTTCCTCAAGTACGCTATGAGCAAATGCGCCCGCGTCAATCGCGCTCTTAAAGGATTTCACCTGACAGCCACGAGCTTTTGCGGCCGGCGCCAAAAACTTCTCAGCCTCGTCGCCAATCGTAATAACCCACGATAGCATGCTCGGGTCGCACATCATGCCGAGCTTTTCGTGCTCGATGGCCGAGCTCACACCCAACTCGTTCATACTGCCAAGAATCGCGATACGCTGCGGCACCTGCAGACTGTATAGCGTCTGAAGCGCCGAGCTTGCCGCCAGCGGACTGGAGTTGTACGTATCATCAATCAGGATCGTGTTCTCGACACCGCGTAGGATGTTCATGCGTCCCGGCACTGGACGAAGAAGCGCCAGACCTCGACTGATTTCTTCTGGCATAAGTCCCATCTTCGCCGCGACTGCTACTGCGCCCATCGCAGGCCGCAGGCTATGCTCACCGATAAGTTTAATCGTTGCAGGAATCGGTTCAAACTCGGGCGTCATTACCGATCCAATATAGCCGTTCTCAAGCGTGAAGTCCTGCTGCTCAAAATGATACTCGGCCACACCGGTCGTTCCATAGGTGTCAACGCTGGCATTCGTCAGTAAGCTAGCGTATTCCCCGTCAATATCATCGCGGTTAATGACGGCGATCTGCGAAAAGTTCGCTGCGGCCAATTCTTCCTTCGCTACGTTCTCGATTGTCTGGAAGAATTCCATGTGCTCGGGCGTCACGCCTGTCACGACACCGATATACGGACGAAGATACGTTCCAAAGTGTGCAATGTCACCAGGGTGGTCAGCGCCAATCTCAGCGATAATGACGTCCGTGCCGCTCGGGTCTTTAATACGCTGTTTCGCCGCACGGAATACCGATAGCCACGCACCGACGCTTTTGACGTCTTCAGGAAATTCGATTCCCAAAATGGCGAGTGGCGCGCTCAGGTGCGTATTATGGTTTCCTTCGTGCAGTGCGACACGGTAGCGCTGCGAAAGCAGCGTCGCGATGGCACGTTTCGTACTTGTCTTGCCGACGCTTCCGGCAACGACGATCAGTTTTACTTCAGGATGAGCTTTAAAGTAGTCAACAACGTACCGCTCTAGTTTTTTCTGGATATAATTTTTGAACATGCTTGTCTTTATAATAAACGATTTTACCTCGTTAGCAACCGTAGACCCGACAATGTTCCGCTTGGCGTACAGGAAAGGCATATATGCTGCCTTCCCCGTACGCCCTTGGCGCGGTCGCGTCGGTCAGACCTCCTAACTATCAGTCCTTTCGGATGCTTGCACCGCGCGCGTCGTTCGGCCAGCGAACGTTCGTCGCCCAACCGAGCCGCTCGAACAGACGGATCAGTAGGGCATTGATGTCGATCTGCCACTTCAGAACGCCGTGGCGCGCGCAGGTCGGGTCGGCGTGGTGCGAGTTGTGCCACGATTCCCCAAAGCTGAGCAGTGCCAACGGCCAGAAGTTCGCCGCCTTGTCGCGCGTCTGAAACGGCCGTTCGCCGAACACGTGACAGATAGAGTTGATACTCCACGTCACGTGGTGCAGCACGCCGATCCGCACGATGCCCGCCCAAAACATGGCGGTCAGTGCACCGTGCCACGACTGCGTGACAACCCCGCCGATGAGCCCCGGCACTCCGATGGAGAGCACCACGATCAGCGGGAACAGCCTGGTGACGAGACGGATGTCGTTGTCCCGCTGCAGATCGGCAGCGAACCGCTCGCGATTAGAGAGTTCGCGTGCCAGCAGCCAGCCAACGTGCGCATACCAAAGGCCGCGCAGCAGCCCCCAGAGGCTTTCGCCGAACCGCCACGGCGAATGCGGGTCACCCTCGACGTCCGCATAGCGGTGGTGCCGGCGGTGATCGGCAACCCATTGGATCGTGTCGCCTTCCGCCGCCATCGATCCGGCCACAGCCAGCGAGATCCGCAGACCGCGCTTTGCCTTGAATGACTTGTGGGTGAGGTACCGGTGAAACCCGACACCGACACCGGCGCAGGTCACGAAGTACATCCCCACGGCCAGTCCTGCGTCAAGCAGGCTGGGCCCGAAGCCCCACCGCATGCTCAGCGGGACGCTCATCACCAGCGCCACAAACGGCAAAGCCACGAAGGCCCATATCGCCATCTGCATCGCCAGACTGGGCTTCCCTTCAACCAGCGGCTTTTCTGTTGCAGGTGTCGTCGTCACGACGTCTCCCGATTTCCGGAGGTCTTCCGACGCTACTGCGCCGGACTTCTTCATTGTAGCTTATGCTTGCATCAAATAATAAAACCTCGGTAAATCCGAGGTTTTATTATTACGCACATATCTCACCTAATCATTGTGCCAGTGATCGTCGTGCTTGCCCCAATCACCATAGTGACCGTGGTGGCTTTTGCTGTCACAGCCCTTGCCAATGTTGGCAGATTTCAGCCATGGCTGGTAGTCAACATTCGCACCGACCATCGCGCCATCACCAGTTGCAATGGCGCTCGGACCGTTGCCTTCGCCCCACCAGTTACATTCACCGTCAACTTTCAAGCTTGGGTACAAAGCCGCAAGCGTTGGATGCAGGGCAATCCCTGACTCGTCATCACCAACCTTCAAGCTATTTTGGTTTACTGATGCCGTGAAGAAGAACGGATTACTTTCAAAGAATACCGCCGCTGCGTCTGGGCTTGGCGCAGGATTTGAATCCGTCAGATCACTGATCGTATTATAGGTCACTTCAGCGTTTGGCGTTTCACCTTCCAGACCGATCGCGTGCGTCCAGTCTCCGCTAAGGTTTTTGATTTTGTTGTCCGTAATTTTGACTTCCGTGTATCCAGTCGCCGCCACGTTGGTCGAAGAACCGTTGTTTACCAGGATCCCGTATGCGCCCCGTGTAGCGCTTGTCAGGTCAGTGACAATGTTGCCGTTAACACGAGTGTTCAGGCTTGGATCCGCCGATACGCTGTCACCAACGAAAACAGCGTGTACTGAAGCGGTCTGGCTTTTAACGTCGCTGATCATGTTTTCAGACACCTTAACGTTGTCTGGTCCACGTTCCAAATAAATACCGGTTGCCGCACCGACAAATGCGCTACCTCCGACGGTCTTGATAATGTTTTCTTTGACTGTCGCGTCATTTCCAGCGTTCTTCACGATTACGCTCGCACCCTTGTCCGGGTTAGTAAGCGAGAAGCCCTCAACCTTGACGTCAGCTGCCTGAACGGTCACCTGTCCGGTGAGCGTTGACTCACCACTCGAGCCAAACGTCCTATATTTTACAGAGTCATCCGCTTTGGCACCTCGGAGCGTCACTTCCTTGTCCAGGGTTACGTCTTCAGCGTACGCGCCAGGACATACTTTTATCGTGTCACCCGCACTTGCGGCAGCGACCGCCGAGCTCACCGTCATGTGCGGTGTCGGCGTGTCACTATTACAATTGTTTACCGTCCCTTTGCCGTCTTCATCTACGACCAAATCAGCCTGCGACCAGTGCGTCGCACCGACCACAAACGTTAAAGCGGAGGTCACCGCCAATGTCATAAACACTGCCGCGGCAATCCCCCACTTGGTCTTGTACCTTTGCATGGTTGTCGTTCTTATTTGCATAACACCCTCCCTTGTTATTACACCCTCATTATAAACCTGGCTAAAAATGAGTGAAAGTTTTGGATGCAGGAAAAATCCTGCCTACAGGGGAAAGCGTCTTAAGATCTATTTAATCAGTTATTTCTGATTTTAACTTTATAGAAAAATTTTATGTTGTTAATTTACCAACATTGCTCACAGGAACGACAGAAAACATTCACTAAATACCTGGTTTTACTTCAAGCTAAACGGTGGGTATTTGTCCGTCACCAACAAGAACGCGTAGGCACTGACGCGAAGATTCCAGCGACTGACTCCCACGACATAATCAAACAATCCTTTTGGATACCGCCCAGTAAAGAGAATCGCGAACCACGCGATAAGAACGGCGAACAACATGCCGATCGATAGGATAACCAGCACAAAATAGTGCGGCAACGCGAGCAGCCATTTCACAAGCGGCATCCACCTATTCAAATCCTGCTTGACTTCAGGATATTCCAGATCAAGATGAACCGTCTGCTTTTCAACGGTCGACGGATATTTGTCGGTCAGCAAAAACACGTAGGCACTGACACGCGCCGAAAACCGGTTAAGCTCGAGCGCAAAGTCAAACCACCAACGTGGATATCGCTGACGAAAAATGATCATAAGCGCCGTCGCAGCGAAAAGACCCGCCAGAATACCGCCACCATTCTCGGACATCTCTTTACCCATTTCCTTAGAGTATTCGTCACCGCCCGCAGCAGTTAGCAACGTCAGCACGATAAGAATCGGAATCGCCCAAATGATGCGAAAAAACGACGTCACGCGGTCGAGTTTCCCCGGGTAGTCAATCGTCAGACTAGCCGGATACGAATCTGTTTTTGCCATAGCGTTCCTCCATGAGAATTTAAATATACTTTGATTGTATACCTAAACCTTGAAACTGACGAGATGGCTATTCGTTTTTATATTCCAAAATATCGCCCGGCTGACAATCCAACGCTTCGCAGATCGCCTCTAGCGTCGACAAGCGCACCGCTTTTGCCCGGCCGTTTTTTAGTATCGAAAGATTTGCCATCGTTATCCCGACCCTATCCGAGAGTTCGGTAACGCTCATTTTCCGCTTTGCCAGCATGACGTCGATGTTAATAACTATCATGACTATACCGTTAGATCATTCTCTGACTTTATCGCGATAGCGTTGCGTAGAAGTCCCTCAAGCACTGCGGCAAAAACCGCGATCACAATGGAAGCGAAAGCTATGAGAGTCGGAGACCCAGCCACGCCCGGAATGTCCATATCGCTTGCGGTCATGTACACGTACGGTGCTCCGGCAAGAAACAGCAGGCAGATCGTCACCGCGCAGTATTTAATTTTCTTCAGGGCACGGACGGAAGCGTTCGAGAATGCCGTGTTCTTGTCAATGCAATCCAGCAACTTTAACGTCTGATACAGTGCGAAGAAAAACGGCACGGCCGGCACATACAAACCAACTAGAATCGGAAGAAAATCACCCGCTTCACCAGACAAGATGGCTGGAGGCAACACGAACAAACAGATCGTAAAGATGACCGCTCCTATAAACAATACCGTCCCGCGCAAGAACAATGTCGAACTTCTTTTTATCATTATTTTCTCTTTCATTTGCGTTCCTTTGTATTAATTTCCAGCAAACGGTGTCCCGAACACGCCGACAGCGAGCTCCGCCCAGATCAGTAGCATTACAACAGCCAGTATACCCCCTATCAGCACCCGCTTGCCGACAGCAGGCGTCCGCCTTGCGACGAGCACATATGCAAGCCCCGTACCAAAAAGAAGCGCGCCAATAATTATAAAGTCGCCAAGATTCCAATCCACTTCACTCGTAAAATGCATTGCCACGAATGGGATCGACAAAATGAGAAGCGTTCCAATGGCAACGCCGAGAATATCTTTATTACGCCTTACGACCGAACCTGTTTTCATTTCCATAGCTCCTGTCTAGGTTACTACCTTAGTTTTATCACAGTATTTATCGTAATTCAATATATTTGTATTGTTTTATATCTCTCCACAATCAAAAAAGACCTCCGAAACAGGAGGCCTTTTAAAATAGTTGGACGGGTTAAATAGCTCGTTTTTTGTAAACTTTGATCGCTAACGTGTACGCCACGACCAGTAGTCCTGCAGACCACGCGACCGCGATCCATACACTATCGCCCGCCGTGCCGTTCACCATCAATGAACGCAACGTTTCAATGATCGGCGTCATCGGCTGGTTCTCGGCGAAGCCACGCAGTGCCGGATGCATTTGTTCGGCCGGTGTGAATGCCGAGCTGACAAACAACATAAGAAGTAGCAGGTAGCTAAACGATCCCGCGCCCTCCGCCGTTTTGGCAAGCAGACCAAAGTAAATTGCAAGCCATGTGGTAGCGGCCGTAAACAATGTCAGGATTCCTGCAAACAGCCCCCACTCAGCAAGTCCCGCATCAGGGCGAAATCCCGCCAGAAACGCAACGCCAATTACGATAGCGACAGAAAACAGGTTCGACAACACCGATGAAACGGCGTGTCCGCCAAGGATCGACGATGGAGCAACCGGCATGGTCTTGAAACGGTTAATGATACCGCCGCTCAGGTCGTTGTTAATGCGAAGTGCCGCGTATGCGATGCCGCTCAGTACCGTCATAATGACGATTCCCGGTGTCACGAAGTTAATATACGACGTGCCCGTATTTTGGCTGTAGCCCAGAACAAACACAAACAATAGCATCAGCGCGATTGGCATTGCGGCGACCGTGATAATCGTATCGACGCTGCGCACGGTGTGTTTTAGGCTGCGCTGTGCCATCACCCATGTGTCTTTGATTGCAGACATTATTTTTTCTCCTTGTGGTCGTTAATGATTTTGAGGAACGCGTCGTCGAGCGTCGGCTGCTTTTGCGAGAATTCAGTGATCTCGATGCGCGCCGTTTCGATCTTGTGAAACAACTCCGTAAGTTGCTTAGCACTACCGTCAGTAGAGATCGTCAGTGACAACGCTTCGTCGTCTTTTGTGCCGTCGTAGCTCGCAAGGACTTTCGCTGCCTGATTCAGTTGCGCCTGGTCGTTAAAGCGCAGTTCGATTTGGCCTTGTGGCAATAGCTGCTTCAGCTCATTTGCCGTACCTTCGGCAACGATCTTTCCTTCCGCTAGCACGGCGATCTTGTCCGCCAGCTGGTCGGCTTCTTCCAGATACTGCGTAGTCAAAAAAACGGTGATCCCGCTGCCGGCGAGCGACTTGATCGTCGCCCACATGCTATTGCGACTTTGCGGGTCGAGGCCAGTCGTCGGCTCGTCGAGAAAGATAATCGACGGGTTGCCGATCAGGCTCATTGCGATATCTAGGCGTCGGCGCATACCGCCCGAGTACGTTGCCGCACGGCGGTCAGCTGCGTCCGTAAGGTCAAACTTTTCAAGCAGCTGTGCGGCAATCCGCGTAGGGTTGCTAACGTGTCGCAGCTGTGCGATAAGCATCAGGTTTTCACGACCGCTCAGTACAGGATCAACAGCAGCGAACTGACCGGTCAGGCTGATCGTATTACGCACTTTGTCGGCTTGCGTAATCGTGTCATATCCGCCAACAGTCGTCTTGCCACTATCCGCGTCAAGCAGCGTCGTCAAGATGTTGATAGTTGTCGTCTTGCCGGCACCATTGGCTCCCAGCAGCGCGAAGATGGCTCCCTTTTCAACCGTAAATGACACGCCACGAAGGACTTCTACCTTTTTATAGGACTTCTTAAGATTGCCGACCGTTATGGTGGCTGTAGTATTCTGCATAATTTTTACTCCGATTACTTGATTGTTATATCGTTAAGCTTCGCTCGCGCACCCTTTAGCAACGCGTAGGTCACCTTGTCCATCGTGGCGCCGTCAAAGATGGTGTGCTTCACGTCAGAATGATGAAAAGTCACATCAGTCAAAACAGCATCCTTAAATGAAGCCTTCTTTACCGACGCGCCGTCAAATACGGTACCCGTCAGAGTCTGCCCTTCAAACGAAACTTCTGAAAGATCGGAGTGCTTGAAATACGTGTTATCAAGGTTAGCATCTTTGAATGATGCATCCTTAAGTGCGCAAGCTTTCAGATGTGCATTTGTTAGATTTGCGTTATCAAACGTGACGTTCGTAAGGTCGCTTCCCGTAAATGATGCACCCGTTAAGTT
>Ga0075365_10000013_pt1 | contig 80137 bp, 78 predicted proteins | sample EndMetdeltDD1765_FD_71387 | JGI IMG/M metagenome (GOLD analysis project Ga0075365, IMG submission 71387) | Populus endosphere microbial communities from Tennessee, USA - Endosphere MetaG P. deltoides DD176-5 | ecosystem: Host-associated > Plants > Roots > Endosphere | place: USA: Tennessee... | reverse complement strand
GCGCCAAACTGGAATTGCAATGCGTCACCAGCCTTAACATCAATCTGACCCTCAAAGTCACCGAGGCGAATTTTTGGACCCTGCAAGTCCTGCAGGATTGCAACAGGCTTGCCGTATTCGGCACTTGCCTTGCGAACCCACTCGATACGCTGACCGTGCTCTTCGTGGCTACCATGGCTAAAGTTCAAACGGAAACCGTTGGCACCACTCTTCATCATGTTCAGAACATGTTCATAGCTATCGCTAGCTGGGCCAACCGTAGCCAGGATCTTGGTACGCTTGAAAACACGTGAAGAAACATTAGGTGCTTTGTCTGTATATGTCATTTTTATCTCCAAAGATAATAGATTGCTGGTGTTATTCGCTATTATGCACTCAAGGTTTACAAAATGCAAACATGAGCGGAATTATTCTAAAGTGGTGCGTGCGAGGGCGAAATGTTGGCAAAATGCCAGAACAAATCGCCCTCGCAGACAGCCAGTACAATTCTGCAGTCAGATGCAGATATCGTCTGGCCATGTGCAGCACCTACGACTGGGCGTCGCCCTCGGCGCTGGCCGCGTCAGCGTCCTCCTCACCCGCACGGGTGGCGTCGGATCGGGTGGCCTCCCGCAGCAGGCCGTCGTCGTCACGGGCGGTCGTCATGCTGCTGGCGGCGGCGTCCGTGGCACGGGGCTTGTCGGTCGGACTGTCGCTGGAGTGGCGGTCGTCGTCCCACGAGGGCGAGGTGTTCTGGCGGCGGCTGAGGACGTAGCCCACGAGACCGGCGGCAGTCAGGCCGAAGGCGACGAGGCCCTTGGTCCTGCGGCTGAAGCGCGGCTTGCGGCGACCAGGCAGGTCGGGCAGCAGGTCAGCGGCAGACCTCACGGTGGTCACCACGGTCGAGCCAGCGTCCTGCAGACGGGTGCCGGAGGGCACGAGACGCCTGAGGCGTGCGAGACCGGTGGGCTGACGGCGGATACGGAGCTTCGGACGATGCATCTGGAACTTCTCCTAGATCGGTTCGTACGGGTTCTGTTCTCGGCACACGGGTGTGCAGTACTCCTTATAGTCGGGTAGGTGCCGTGTGTTCGTTCATGAGAACGACAAAACACCCTGCGGGCGTAACACGTAGGCACTATTTAAAACTATCTATGATTTTTTAGCAAGCTTGTGATAAAGGAGTCTACTGCTTGTGCTCGCTGCCCTTTTCTGGCAGTGCATCAACAGCAGCATGGAACATGGCATTGGTTTTATGCATGAAGCTTACAATAATTTCAAGCTCCTGGTCACTATATGAGTCGATAAGGTCATTAAAAGATCGCTGCAAGGGGCTATAAAGCTTTTTGACTTTATTGCGGGCTGCGTCATTCTCGATGGCCCGCACCAAGACGCGGCGGCGATCATTAAGATCAGATTCGCGTTTTACAAATCCGCGTCGCTCCAAACGATCAATCATGCCGGTCATGCCGCCAGTTGTGATATGACATCGTCGAGCAAGTTCACCTGCCGTAAACGGCCCCTCATCCTGGATAAGACTGCTGCATTCAAATTCGGCAGCGCTTAGACCAACGTGTTGCGCAATTGCATGCACCATAAGAACATTGGTGTTGCCATTGTCCTGTACAGCTTTATCAAGCTCTGTAATAAGTGCTTCGCGCCGCGGATTATCGGCTCGTGCGGTGTCCAATATCTTATGGTTTCTTGTTGACATATCTTCAGCAAACCTTTATCTTAGTAACTAAGATATTAAGCAAACTTAATTCTTATATAGTCAAATAATAACCTAAAATAAAGGATAAATCAATGGAACACGCTGCTGCGCATCACGCCAGTAAGTTCACCGCCAAGCAAAAGAAAATTGCTTTGACGATTGTGGCACTTGCCTTCGTGATGGACCTGCTCGACAACACTATTGTTAACATTGCGATCCCTTCTATCCAGGCAAATCTTGGCGCCAGTTATGCCATGATCCAATGGATGATCGCAGGTTACTCGCTAACCTTTGCCCTTCTGCTGATTACCGGCGGCCGTATGGGTGATGTGTTTGGCTATAAGAAGATGTTTCTTCTTGGCGTGAGTGGATTCACTATCGCCTCACTATTAACCGGTATCGCGCCAACGGCTATGTTCCTGGTAGTCGCTCGTCTGATTCAAGGCGCAATGGCGGCACTTATGGTGCCCCAGGTCATGTCTATGATGCAGGTCATGTACAAACCGCATGAACGCACCCAGGTCATGGGCTTGTTCGGGATGTTGGCCGGTCTGGCCGCCTCACTCGGCCCAATCATTGGTGGTTTCCTGATTGAAGCCAACTTTTTTGGCTGGGATTGGCGTCCGATTTTCTTAATTAACCTGCCTGTTGGTATCTTCGCGCTCTTTATGGGTATGAAATACCTGCCAGAAGGCAAGTCAGAGCACCCACTGCACATTGACATCAAGGGTACACTCTTGATCATCATGGCGTTGAGCCTGCTCATCTTCCCGCTTATTCAAGGCCGCGACCTTGACTGGCCAGTCTGGACGCTTGCTATGATTGCAGCTTCAATTCCGGCGCTTGCACTCTTTGGCTGGTATGAGACCAAGAAACACAGGAGTGACCAGTCTGCATTGATTGTGCCATCACTCTTTAAAAAGCGCTCATTTGTCAGTGGTTTAACACTGAACGTTATCCTTGAATCAGTTATGATCGGATACTTCCTTACCACCACCCTGGTACTCCAGGCCGGGCTTGGTATTGATGTTCTGAAAGCAGCTGTCATCGGTGTACCGACTGCCGTTGGTATGGCACTGAGCTTTGCAGTATTCGGCAATAAGCTGATTCCGAAGTTTGGCCGTAATGTTATCAGCATTGGTGCAACATTGTTTGCCGCTGGTCTACTCTACACAACCTGGGTCATAACACACTACACGCTTCACGTTGGTGGCTGGCAATTTGCTCCGGGCCTCTTTGTTGCCGGTATGGGTTTGGCGCTTATCATGGCTCCTATTTTCTCTGCTGCACTGCAAGATGTTGACCCGAGCCACGCGGGCTCTGCCTCGGGCGTCCTGAATGCCATTCAGCAAGTTGGTGCCGCAATCGGTGTCGCTGTTATCGGCGTAATCTTCTTTGGCCAGTTGAACCATGGTGCCTACAAGAGCTTTGACGAAGTCTCACCACAGCTTCGCAAAGAGCTTACTACCCTGCACGTTCCGGCTCAGGCACAAGATCAGATCATCGCTCAAACGCGTACTTGTTACTACGATCGTACAACCGCGAAAGACAGCAATGTGACTCCTGAAAGCTGTAAGCAAGCCGAAGCTGGCGCGGGTACAAGCGAAGCTGCCCAAAAGATTGGCGCTGTCGTTACCAAGAATGTCAAACAGGCTAACGCCAATAACTTTGCCCACGCCTTCAAGATGGGTGTCGTCTACACACTATCGATGCTTATCATAGCCGTGATTGTTAGCCAGACACTTCCAAAGAAGTTCCGTGTCATCGAAGAGGGCGCGTAATACGACCTCTGACAGATCAAAAGAGCACGCGCAGGGCGTGCTCTTTTTAATTATGACTCTGGATATTTAGCTGGGTCTTTTCGATAATAGCCGACCCAGAAATTATCATCATCCGCAATGTTTACGGATTCAATGTAATGTCCCTTCTGGAACCCGCCATTCTTGGTCAGTTTCGCCTGCTGGGCTTCGGCAACTGACTCATCGCTAATACCGAGTGCCTGTTTAAGATCATCTAACACCTGCTGTACATCGGCAATCTCTTTCGTAGCTTCGGCGGCATCCGTTGTGGGAATTTCATGTGCTTCTTCGACCAGCTTAGTGATCAATGCCGCGGCCAGCGCTGTACCAGTTAGTGTATGGTACGTCGGTATAGCACCTTCGCGGGTTTGTTGTGCGACAATGTTATCCCGCACGAGTTTTTGGAGTGAAAATCTAGGCATGCACCTAGTGTACTGCAAAAGATTCTGTCCTGCACATATTGTGTTTTGCCGCCAAGCCTGTTTATATAATGCGTAGTGTTACCAGGCTTCGGTACAAGGCGCTAAGGATAATCGTGCCCCCTCACCAAGAGACGCAACCGATCGGTTTCCCCGAGGGTTTCGTTGAACGTTTGCGAGCTCACATCCCCGTCGGGCAGAACGTTGAACTGGACAGTGCCATCCGGCGCCGACAGTTCCTGCGGGTCCTGCAACAGCTGGAAAGCGCGAAGCGACTGACCGTCGATCCCGCCAGCATTCTCGTGCTGATCTACCAGCTGATCCATGCCTCGATCGTGCAAGGCTTCCCCAATAAAGATGGGATCTGCATCCTCGAAAAAATCGTCAGGGCGGCTGAGCTGTCGCAACTCTATAACGAACTGCACGCCCATATATATCCACCTGGTTTTAAACGCTAAAAAATCCAAACACAGTCGTGCTTTGGTCACGGAGAGAAGTTGTCGGTTCAATCCGTCATTTTTTCAGACTTTTTTCTACTTCTCTCCGTGCAGCACCAAGTCTTATTGTTAGCTAAGGTCCACAAGACTGCCATTAATTTTTACATATGGCTTGAGCTGCGTACCATCGCCGCGCCAAAACTCCTGTGTTGGCACATTCCACACAACCGTCATCGAGACCTGCTCGACTTCGGCGTTATAGCCACTAAAATCAAGCGTTATTTCGTCACCGCCGTCAGTTAAATCAAACCAGCCATAGGCTGTTCCGGCTTGCGTAGCCGAAGGATACGAGCCGTTCGAGAGCGGCACCCAGCCTCCGTTGGTTGGCCACGGATTCATGTCGGGCCGAGACATCGGGGCTGCACAGACAATCGGAAAGCCACCCCACTGATTAATACTGCCATTATCGGCCGCCAGCGTGTGTGAATCGCCATGAATATAGATAAAGTTCTTGCCCGAAGCGGCAATTGCCGCGCCAAGTGACGTACGCTCAGTGCTGTATGCACTCCAACCATCATTATTGCCATCGGTTGCAGCGTTGCCATACCAGGCCGAATCACCAAGCCAGATAATAAGTTTCTCGGTTGAATTTTGGATCAGGTCAATCATCCAGGCTTTTTGGGTGGCACCTAACTTCGTTTTTGAACTATCGTCAGTGGCGCCCTTGGCGGATGAGAACGTACGCATATCACTTTGGATAAATCGGATGCGCCCAATAACCCACGTCCGATAAATACCACTCGTTGCCGGCATATCAGAAGGAATCGGAAATACCTGACGATACGCTGCGTTTGCATATGGTACTGCGGCATACGTGCCATCGCCATTGCTACCAACACTGTCGATATCCGACCACGAGTACGTCAGAGGGATCTCACGAAACAGTTGGTGCTGACGAGATAGCGCAATCTGGCTGCTGTAGTTTTCGCGCAATACCGCCTGGTCCGATGGTGCAATCGGATTACCACCACCGCTCGAGTACACATAGTGAAAATCACCCAAATGGGCAAAGAATCGTGCCGGCAAACCATCTGTACCAACGCGATTACGCATATTGTCGAATGTCACCGGGTTATCACCAGTGTTCACACAAGAACCAGTAACAAAAGAAAAAGATGCTGGAACACCCGATGCCTGAAAGGTACGCGTTTTGCCATGAAAGTTTGCCGACAAAACTCCGTCCAGCTCCAGCCCCCAGTAATACAACGTATTTGCGCTCAGACCACTAACCGTAGCACGGCCATAGCCATCGGCGTCGGGCACTACAGCGCTCGAATAGACAGGATTTGAAAGATCCGAAGCTGTCGAGGCGACAACGCGCACACCCGTTGCGACGTCAGCAGTCTTAAAAGCAACCTGAAAACTAGTGTCACTGACAGCACCAGCGATGTTATGAACAAGTGATGGTGTAGCCCCTGAAGCTGTTGATCGCAATGCAATCATACAACCGCCGGAGCTTGTTGAGCTTGGGCTCCAGGTAACTGTTCGGGTACCCGTTACGGTTGCAGCCGACAACTGTTCGTAGCCAGCCCAAAGATCGGTATTGTTGAGCCCGTCAGGCGTCACGTTAACCGTTGCAATCGTTGACATGCCCGCAGGTGGGGTGAAGGTTGAGTATCCCAGCCCTGCTGCACTCTGGGTGTAGATCATAGAGATTAGTGTTGTGTTGGTGTGTGTAGTCGTAACACCAGGTAAGCTCACCGACGCTGTACCGCTCGTATCCGCCCAGGTTCCCGTTGCCTCTGGCTGTGTCGTAAGATCAGCACCGGTAATACGGAAGAGCATTCCTCGACGGCGACCGGTTGAGACGTTCGTGCTCCAATCCCACGAGGCCGCACTAACGGCTGCCGCACTTGGCACTGGCAACACATAAATGCCCGAAGGGCGCAGCGGAGAGAACCCCACTGCAGGGCTTACCTGCGTCCAGCCAGAAGGAGCCGTAATACTCGGCGTGCCGTTTGCATTCTGGAAGGTAACGATTGCTACCAACATATCGTTGTCAGCAATATTCGCGGGCTTCGTCAGTGTAATTGTAGTGCCATTTGTGCTCGGTGCACTTGAGGTAAGGTTACCTGCGCCCGTCAAAACCTGAATCATGTTAAATTTCTTTCAGCCAGACGTCAAGATTTTGCATATTTGTTGGCTGCGTCGTACCACCAATCCAGATAACCCGAGCATTATTCGGACGAGCTTCGCTGCCAGTTGAGACATCAACATAACCAAGGGCAGCTGTCTGCATGACAGCGCCAGCAGCCGCAACGTTAGCCGCATCGGTGACATCGGCACCAGCTTCAATGCCGGCTAATTTTGCCTTTTCAGCCGCAGTAGCAAACTTATTTGTCGTTGCGGAATCACTGATGTCGTCGGCGTCCAATACGACCGCACCAGTTTGGGCGTTGACGGAACTAACCGCTCCGCCAGGCGCAACCCATGTCGTATCACGATCGGTATTGCTAGCCTTAGCCAGTACCTGCCCCGTTGAGCCGCCCGCCGGGATTGCCGACAGCGCAGTTGTTGCAGCGGTCTGAGCATTCGTAGCATCCTGAAGCGCCTGCTGAGCGTTTGTTGCCGCCTGCGTAATCGCCCCCGTCTGCTTGAGAGTGCCGTCAGTGTTATGCTCTACATCGAGGAATTGGTTAAGAATATCTCCCCAATTTCCGCTATCACTGCCCGGCGTTGGTAATCGAACCATCTTTTTCTTTCAAATTATTCCTATCACTCTATACTATGGCAAACCGTAAGCGTTGTTACAAGCTATTCCTCAGCCTACAATCTGCGTACCTATCAGGCTAGAGGAGTGTCCAGGTCCAAGTTGGTGTACCGCCACTGTACGTCAGGGTGATCTTTTTACCAGATGGAACGATAACCATGCCCGGGCCAGATAAGACCGTTGTGCCGTCGACGGTTACATTAGTTACCGTAGCGCTACCGTTGTTAACCTGCACCGCTGCGTCTCGCCAAAATGGGTTGCGAAAAGCACTCGCACTGGACGCCATGGTTGGTGCCGTAACAGCTCCGGTAGTACGGTCAAGATAAATGACCTTTATACCGCATGGGTCAGACACGTTAATTGTACTGATAATTCCGCCCAGACCAATGGTGCCTGTAGCGCTACCCGTACTATCAACCACATGGTTCATGCTGCCCTCTACCGACATACTGTTGATCACAATTTTGCCGCTAGCGACCGTCTGAATACCATTTACACACGCCTCGATGCTCGCACTACCGACCCAGTTGTGATGGAATTGCCCGACAGAGCTAAAGAAGCTCCCGTTCAAAATACCGGTATAACAATAAATAGCAGCGATACGATCAGCTGCCGTGTGCTCACCAAGAAAGATGCCATAGGTGGCGCCTTCGACACTCACGTTTCGCAAGATAGAGAGGTCGTTATTGCCTGGCACCGGCATGGCTACACCCAGGTTCCAGCCTGGAGTTGTGTAGGTGCCATTGAGCTGTGTGGGTGTTGCCGCCGGAAAGACTGCCACATTTTCGATGTGTGCGTTTGCCATACCGCGCAAGTCAATGCCACTAGTGTCAGAACCACGGGCAGTAAATGGCACTTGAATTTGGATACCCTTGATGACAATGTTGCAGTTAGAGTAATTAGCACCCGAAACATAGCCGTTTGGCAATGTAGGACCACCCAATACACTACCTTCGTTAGAGCTACCAGAACCATCACTAGCATTCCAGGTTGATTTCAAAACTACGCCATTAAGCTGAGGTGTTGTAGCATTCCAGTGTGGCATAGAAGCTGAATCTTCAGTACCGATAAACGCCAACGTAACCTTGTTACTTGTGGCGCTTACAATTGGCAGTGCAAGCTGTGCGTTACCGCTCCGGTCAGTCCGTCCAGCTGATGACAATAAGTATATCGAAGGTGGGAAAATAACTTCAGCATAGCCGTTATTGGCCGCAGCATATGTTGCAGCGGCGTCAATGGCAGCCTGAATAGCAGCCGTATCATTCGTCGTACCATCACCAACCGCGCTATACGGAGCAGCTTTAACGTTGAACTGCCAGGCATTGGTGCTTGGCGTCTGCCATGAAGCCGCGCTGGCGCTACTGGCAGTCAGGACTTTTCCGCTTGCTGGCGTTCCACTGACTGTTACGCCATTGACTTTGGCTACCGTTGGGTTGGGATATGTTCCGCTTAGATCACCCCCGGCTGTAGCGCCCGATTGCAGCGCACCCGTAATGCGACTGTCATCACCGGCAGCGACGGTTGTCGAAGAGGTGCCGACAGGAATATTTGCAATCGGGACAAGTGAAGAGCCGTTCAGGGGCGCGTAACCGCTGGCCTGACCTTTATTGCTCGTTACTTCAGCCCCTGCCGCAGCAACCTGCGAAGATTTTAGTGTACCGTCGCTTGCGTGTGAAACGCTGAGGAAGTCATTCAGGACGGTACCCCATGAGCCATCATCAGAACCTGGTACTGGAAGCCGTGACATAGTTAAGACCCTTGTATTACGCTTTTGCTTAATTATACAACACATCGAGCTAAAACAATGCGCATAAATGCAAGTGCGCCCACGGTAGACGGTTGCTATACTCTAGACATGGAATTACTCAAATACTGTAACTATGCATTGCTCTTCTTTGTCGAGCTTGGCATGCTTGTCAGCTTCTTTCTGTTTGGCATGTCGCTTCACCTACCAACGTTCTACAAAATACTCATAGCTCTCGCCATTCCGGCAGCGGTTGCTGTTTTATGGGGGATGTTCTTTGCGCCAAAAGCCACCATACATATGCCCCAGCCATGGAATGCCCTGGGTGAATACGCGCTATTTGCGCTTACAGGCACGGCACTTATTGCAAGTGGCCGCCTATATCTGGGCGTGGGATTTATTGTTACCGCGTTTATTTCAGAAACTATCAGTTTACTATTGCCGTAGCTTACAGATAGTTCGCAATCAGTGCTTTTGTGCTTTTCGCGAGCTCTGCAGGGGTACCTTCGAACATAATCTGCCCGCCCTTATCACCACCGTCAGGACCAAGATCAATAATCCAGTCTGCCTGGCGGATAACATCAAGGTTGTGTTCAATAGTGATAACCGTGTTGCCCTCATCTACCAGTCGATTAATAAGCGTGTGTAGTCGCGTGATGTCCGAAACATGCAGGCCAGTTGTCGGCTCGTCGAGTACATAAACACTGCCCTGCTTATGTAGTTCACTGGCCAGTTTAATTCGCTGACATTCACCACCCGAGAGCGTGCTCAGCGGTTGTCCAAGTGTCAGATATTCAAGCCCAACATCATTCAATGCCTGTAATTTTTTGGCAATCTCAGGCAAATCAAAGAACTCGTTAGCCTCAGCCATCGTCAGTTCTAGTACTTCAGTAATTGACTTGCCATTATACTTGTAGGCCAATACTTCGTCTTTAAAGCGTTTGCCGTTACAAACACCACAGATAGTCTTGGCGTCATCCAGAAAGCCGAGATCAGTCGTTATAAAACCAGCGCCTTTACAATTGTCACAGGCACCCTTTGAGTTAAAACTAAAGAGACCAGCATCAACCTTATTGGCAGTCGCAAATGCCTTACGAATAACATCCATCACCCCTACATACGTCGCAGGGTTCGAACGGCTCGAGGCGCCCACGGCCGATTGGTCGACGACGATAGCATCAGGATGCTGCTTTAGAAATACCTGGTTGATCAGTGAGCTCTTGCCCGAACCAGCCACGCCGGTCACGACTGTAAAGACACCCGTCGGGATACTAACACTCACATGGTGCAAATTGTTTGCGTGCGCGTCAACAATATCCAGCTTACCAGTTGGTTTGCGAAACTCTTTCTTGATAGGAGATTGGTCTTTGAGGTGTCTGCCCGTCAGCGTGTCAGATTTAAGCAACCCGGTATATGTTCCCTCGAACATAATCCGCCCACCGCCAGCACCCGCCACGGGGCCAACATCAATAATATGATCGGCTGCTTCAATAACGTCAGGGTCATGCTCCACAACGATCACGGTATTGCCCTGATCACGCAATTTGCGAAGCAGCTCATTCAAACGATGCACGTCGCGGGGGTGCAGTCCAACACTGGGCTCATCAAAGATATACATGGCATCCACCAAGCTTCCGTTGAGGTGTTTTACCATCTTTATGCGTTGCGATTCACCACCCGACAGCGTATCCGTCATGCGATCAAGACTCAGATAGCCCAAGCCGATCTCCACCAAGTTGGACAGGCGTTCATGCAATGTTTTGGTCAGCGAATGGCTCTCGGCTTTATCGAGCTTTTTGATAACTTCCAACAGCTTATCAACCTGCATTGAGCTCAGCTCTGCAATGTTGTAGCCTTCAATTTTGCACGAGAGTGCTGCTCGATTTAATCGAGCACCATGACACATTTCACAGGGGCCCATCGTAATGAACGGCCGAATGAGTTTTTGCGTTCGTTCAGAATAAGTCTTGAGGTCAGTATTAATATATTTACGTACAAATTTGTCAACAACGCCTTCGAGGGTCAGGTTAACACCGCCCATTTTTACCTTCATCGGCTTTACGTGATACAGCGTGTCAAGCTCTTTGGCAGTAAAATCTTTTAGCTTCTTGTCGTTATCAAATAGGCCAGACTCTTTGATGGTGTTGAGTGACCAATCATTCTGAGCTTCGAGCAGCACAATAGCACCGTCGTTGATTGATTTGCTCATGTCAAAGGCGGCTTCCATATCAAGCGCCAGCTTTTGGCCCATGCCATTACAGTTGTGGCACATACCCATTGGATCGTTGAACGAAAACATATTAGCGTAGCCGATATGCGGCTTGCCAAAACGAGAGAACAACAGACGAAACACTGACGCGATGTCAGTAACCGTGCCCACGGTTGAATGCGAGCCACCGCCCAATGGTTTTTGGTCAACGATAACCGCCATGCTTAGATTTTTAATCTCATCAGCCTCGGGCTGGCTGATTTTTGGCAAAAAGTTACGTACAAACATGCTGAAGTTTTCATTCAGCAATCGTTGTGCTTCGGCCGCAACCGTATCGAACACCAGTGATGACTTGCCCGACCCGGAAACACCGGTAAAAATAGTTATCTTACGTTTAGGAATCTGCAGGCTCACATTTTTGAGGTTGTTCTGCCGCGCACCTCTTATTTCAATATATTCTTGCATGCATACTCCTGTAATTTATTTAGTTTCGGCAGTTTGACGCCCTCGCATCTAGCTATGATAGCAGAAGCTCCGATCTGTGTCCGTCAGGTTGTATGCTTATTCCTGTACCAATAAAACGCTGTTGCCAGCCGGATCAGTCAGGGTAACAAATTTCACGCCTGAACCAGGACCGTACAAATCATCCTGCACGTCGCTTACTTCGACTTTCTTTTCGACGAGTGCCTTGTGAGCAGCAACGATGTCAGCGGTAGCAAAGTACGTAGTTAACTTGCCCGGCTTAATACCCTCTTCGTCCAAGCCAAGCGTGATTGACACGCCACCCTCAGGTAATGCCAACGTGATCCACCAGTTCTTTTCATCCTGACGGTAATCCTGAGTCACTTCCAATCCGAGCACATCCGAATAAAATGCTGTTGCCTTTGGAATATCTTTTACTGCAATATTGTACATAGTAAGCTTTTTAATAATTGACATATCTTTGTCCCTTTCGGTTGTACTTATCGTGTGTGTTGTTGTATAATCAAATTACTTGATATTAAAGTTATTGTCAATGAGAATTTCAGGATGAATGCAAAAAAAGACCTCGAAAAACAAGTCATGTTGGCTGCCCAGAACCAGGGGATCAGCTCTGTTTTATTTCGCAACGCCATTGGTCGAAAATTAGGGCTCAATATAACAGAGTCGGAGTGCCTCAGCTTTTTGGCCATCAAGGGTGTTTCGACACCAACACAGATTGCAAAATATATTGGTCTAACAACCGGCTCTACTACCACTATGCTTGACCGCCTCGAAAAGGCCGGCTTCATTGCACGAAAACCAAATCCACAAGATAGACGCGGCGTTTTGATCGAAGTTACCAAACAATGGACCACTACTGCCGGACCACTCGTCGCTGGTGTTGTACAAGCCCATTCCAAACTAATTGCCAGCTATTCTGCCGAAGAGTTGACAACAATAACAGATTTCTTAACACGATTTACCAACAACGTACAGACTCAAACAAAAACAATCACAGAACAATAATTATCGGGGAAACTATGGCAATATATACGATCAAACTGATTAAAAAAGAACTAGTTGCGGCCAACACCATGGCCTTTCACTTTGAAAAGCCGGCGGACTTTACGTATATAGCTGGCCAATATTGCGACTTTAGTCTCATAGATCCTTCCGATACAGATGACGAAGGACCAAAGCGTACGTTCTCGCTAGCGAGCGCACCATTTGAGCCGGATCTTATGATCACGACTCGTTTGCGCGACACGGCGTTCAAACGAACAGTGAAAGACATGCCACTTGGCAGTGCCCTGCAACTCGAAGGACCGTTCGGCAGTTTGACACTACCCAAAACAGCCACGCGGCCAGCGGTCTTTTTGACGGGTGGCGTCGGCGCTACCATGGTCCGCAGCATGATAACGCAGGCGACGCATGATCAGCAAACGCAGCAAATCACGTTTTTGTACTCCAATCGTTCCGCCCAGGATGCAGTGTTTCTGGACGAATTCTCTGCGCTGGCAGCACAAAATAAGCATCTCACTTTCGTGCCCACCATGACCGATGCCAACACAACAGATTGGACTGGCGAGCATGGTCCTATCACATTGGATATGCTCAAAAAGTACGTCGCCGATATTAGCGCGCCAGCATACTACCTGTCAGGCTCTGGTGATATGGTCGGTGCAATGCGACGCATGCTCATGGGAGCAGGCATAGACCGAACCAATATTCGATCAGATTTGTTTATTGGCTACTAAGATTGGGCTAGGGGGCGACAGGATCACCCATAAAGCTTGCAACTTGCGCAGCAGTTAAGGCAGCGTTAAAGACACGAACATCATCAATCTGTGCATGCGCCCCACTTGGTGCCACAAGAAAACCAAACGTGCCTGTCGTTATGCTACCAGTAATGACAAAGTTGTTTACTTCTGCGCCATCACGATACAGCCGCAGCGTCGTACCATCATACGTAAGAGCCACGTGCACCCAGACATTCAGTGTTAGTGCGGTGTGATTAACAGCAACGAGCCCACCGTCTATACGAGCATTCCCCTGCAGCACATTCGCAGTGCTAAAGTCTCCCCTCTGTACCCAAAGAGCAAACTCTGTTGATGTATTTGCGTCCGTGCCATTCCATACTCCGATAAGCGGACGATTCGCGCCTGCTGTTAAGTCAGTTGGCTTAGCCCAGCACATTATAGTCGCTGGGGTGCCCAGGCTGGTCCAGTTAGCGCCGAGAGCCGTACCCGTACCGTTATTTTCAAGCGCGCTGCCACCAGAATGGCCGGCTACCCACGTAACGGCACCGCTGATAGTTAGCGGCAGATTATGTTCCGAGCTATCACGAGCCGTGGTACCGGTGCCTTCGTCAAAGCCCCAGGCAGCAATAAGATTTGGGTGTTGCTCGCGGCGACGCAAAGCAGAAGCACGAAATGCGGGCAAGCTCATTGCTAGAACCCTTTGGCGCCGAGCGCACCATACCAGTTAGTACCGCCATCAACGGTAAATAACGAAACCATATCCATTTTGGAAGCCGTAGTGGTTAACGTCGGCGCTCCGGCATTGCCCCATTTAACACTGCCCGGCCAGGTGATCGTACGTGAGCCAGTTGCATCCTGAAAGACCAGCAATGTCAGCGAACGCATCGCGCCACTAACAGGGCTAGTTAAAGTGATAGTGGCATTTGCTGTCAGCGTCAGCTTTTGAACATTTCCGTTGGCCAAATCAAGCGCAATCGCTGCACCAGAGTTGCCAGCGTCAAAGTAGGTCTCGCCACCACCATTACTGACCGATGCCTTCGACGTGAGGTCACTCGTCAGGTTTGTTACCTGACTTTCAGCAATGGTCAGCTGTGTCTGGTCAACATCGATGTCTACTTCGCTATTAGTCGTATCGTTTGTAATGGTGACTTTGCTCGACCCAGCGTTAATGTTCTTGAACTGCAAGTCAACGCCAGATTTTTGTTTAAAGAGACCGACACCGCCAACACCGACATTTGATGCGGTATTGCTCTCACCGCCACCACCAGGAAAGGTAAAGTAACCCTTCGTACCAGTTCCATCAGTACCATAGTACCTGGTAGCACCAGGGCTTGTGGCATCGCCGGAAAGCTTCAATCCCGAACTGTCACTGGTGACAGACATCTGGGTACGGGCATCAGCAGCAATCGCGTTGCTGCCGTCGGTATACGTCAGGTTAACGGTATTGCTATTTGTCAGACTCGCGCCAACTGCGTCCTGGGCAGCTTCGGTGAAGTCAGATATCGTGCTAGCCGTCTGTGTGCCAGTGTGATTAGCCCGATCAGTTGCATCGACGTTTGGCACATTGCTAAGACCAACGTCACTCTTTGTTAGTGACAAATCACTCTTTAGCTGTGCAGGCGTACGATTAATCCAGGTACCGGCTTTTCGCTGAATAACGTCGTCGTCGGACGGAGACAAACCTGCAATTGCGGTCAGGTCACTATCAAGTGGCTGCTTGCCCGCCAGGCCCGGCACGGTTGGTGAGGCGGCGGTACCGCCCAAGTCACCAGCAAGTTGTACGATACCTTTTGTCGTGGTGGTAGCATCCGGCGCACCAGCGGAGACTACAGAGTCAACATACGTTTTATTTGCTGCCTGGCTACCTAGCGTAGGAGTAGGTACCACCGGAGAAGCGCCAAATGTCTTAGTGCCGGCAACAGCCTCAGCGCCCGTATTATGAACAACAGCCGAGTCAGAAGCAGCCCCTGCACTAGTAACAGCACTGCTCTTAAGTGTGCCATCGCTCGCGTGTGAAACGTCCAAAAAGTCATTGAGGATTTGACCCCACGCGCTGTCATCACCACCAGGAACCGGAAGACGAGCCATATGTTACCTTTTTACTATCCTTTAGTGTAATAATTTTCTGTCAGCAATACAACATTTTGCTTATGTCTATGTAGTAGCCATGCACGGACGCCTACTGATCATCGGCAACGATTATATCGTCGAGATATATACTGTTACCCGTACCACCAGAACTACTTAAAAATTGCAGATGTACCGTATTCGCTCCCGTTGGTGCCGTAACAGCAGCGCTCGCCTCTTGCCAGTTTGTCGAAAGTGTCAGCGGGACTTCAACCGGGTTTTGCGGAGAAGTAATGGCCTGCGAGTTTGCGTCGTACCAGGTTACTCGCAAGCGGACATTTGAAACTGCACCGACCCCTTGCTTGCCCCAGAAACTCACCCGCTTAGGCCCGGAGGTTTGCACATCAAAGCCCGGCCAATTATTGAGTTCTACGCCCCAACTACCGCTGGACGTCATGGCAACCTTCAAACTATGCGTACCGCTATGAGCTTGGTCTGTAGAGCTCGACACTGTGGTCGAGAACCAATCCTGCCACTTGCCTATAGCTGCCTCAAGCGTCGCAGTATCCGCATCGAGCATGTTGGTCACCGGTGTCTGGCCTGCGATGCTACTGCCCGTATCCTGCAGATATGGCGAAGCTCGCCAGGTATCCCAGTTGATACCCTCGCCGCTACCCTTAATAAATCGCCAATCTCCGATATAGGTATTGTTAAAGAACTTATTGTTATTATTAAACATCACATCGTTTTGCACATTTTGCACATTGTAAGCAGTTGGAGCCCACGAGATGTTATTAGCTCCTGTCGCAAAGAGTGCCTGCACACCGCAGAACGTGCCGGCACATGGCACGTTTGCCCGCGTAAAGCGAAATTCATTATCGGAAACCTGGACGTTCTTGGAATGCCATCGGCAATTCTCGGTATATGGCGCGTTACCAACATCGGTGTAGCACGGGTGTGTTGCATTGATAGGGTTTGGGTAGGTAAAGTTGTAGGGTTCTGGAATCTTTGTTGGCAACACAAATGGCGTGCAGTAGGTCTTGCTGGTATTACCATTTGAGTTACAGAAACGATTAGCATTCTCAAAAATTGAGATTCCCGAGAAGTTATCTTCGAGCAAGTTGTGCTGGATGCGCAAATCAGTGCTGCCACTCGTGGTTGATTGCAGACGGCTATCGCCGCCAGACTCCGAGATATAGATTGCCGGCGCAGGCGAACCAGTATTGTTGTTACCGCTCGTCCAGTTGTTACGCCTCAAAACGTTTCGACTAATGGTAGCGTTGTAGCTAATCTCGTACCAGATGCCCTCACCACTGTTTTGTTCGACCCAGTTACTATCAAATAAGAAGTCGATGTCATTGGTATCCGCCCACAAACCAACACTCAGGTTATGGTGCACGTAGTTATTAGTAACGCGTGCGCCTTTTACATCCCAGAACTTGCCACCACCGGTACAACCACAGCCCACCTCCAACGCCTCCCAGTTATCCTGGTTGTTGCCGGTAATCTCATTGTGGTCAACGACGATATTCTTAATTGCCGAGTCAGCCGGAACCTGGTCCTTATACATGCTGAACCCATACTGGCCGTTATCCTTCAGGCAGTTGTAGCGTACCGTGCTTTCACTGCCTACAAATACCGCCGCTCCATCGTTGTTGTGGGCATTGAGGTATTCTATAGTCCACCCGGTGCCTGAATCATGGTTGATGACACCTTCGTTATTATTATCGAGACCGCGACCAAAATTACGAATTTCCAGATAAGCAATACGTACATTGATGGCAGTACCCGCAAAGGCATACTGATTATTATTTTTACCATCGAGAATCGCTCCCGGAGCACCAATAAACGTACTGTTGTTCCCCGGAATGATCTTGCTATATTGCCCTGGTCCAAGTGTGTGCTCACCAGGCGCAAACCAATACGTTTTAGCAGCCTGGCTGAAATCAAAGCTGGTATTATCGCCCGCTGGCACCACAATCGAGCCAGCCGGTGCGCTTGCCGGGCCACTATTCCAGATGTTACTGGCGCATATCTGGGCTGGTGGCGCCGTATACCAGCCGCCTGCAGTTCGTGACGGATCAGCAAGCGGATTGGTAGTACCCCCGCTGCTATCGCTACTCCCCGAGCTGCCGCTGCCGCTTGAACCGCTCGAGGAAGTTGCCGTTTTGGCACGAGATACCGCCCGAGTGTTGCTCTGACTGACAATTATTTCAGATGTTTCGTCAGCCGGCGTAATGGTCTCGTCGGCTTCGACTGTAAACGAGAATACTTTACTCTTACCTGCATTGCCCGCAAAGTCATAGGCAATAGCCTGCAAACGATGCGTGCCTTTGGATAATCCCGAAGTATTGATAGTCACCCGAAACGGTGGTTCTATACTGCGGGCAACAACTTTACCATCCAGGAGATACTCCACCCGTTCGATCATGTTGTCGTCGCTTGCTTCTACCGAAACATCAAGTGAGTGACCTGTCTTTGCCTGTTTGAGCGCTGATTCAGGAATATGCAGCGCTACTACCGGTGCGGTGGTATCCACCCGGCTATCAGTTTTTTCACCATGGTTAAAGAATACCCGGCTCGCTATGAATCCACCTATTCCGAGGATGACGAGCGCGATGCCCACAATGATAAATCGTTTTATTTTCATACCCTGTCAATGTCTACGGCGGATGAGTTTAGGTACGTTTTACTTACCCCTCAAGGCCTTTATGGTTATAATACGACAATACGATGCGTAAAGGCTTTCAAAAATCCGCAAACAAACTGGAGGAGCTGCAGCTATCCCACCCTGGTATTATTCACGCCGATGATTTTGCGAGACATTTTGAGCTGCACTGCTATAAGCCCTCTCCGGAGCTACAACCATTTGTGCTACATATTTGGACACAACGACCTAAAAAGCCAATCGACCCACTGTACAAACCACCAGTCGAATTGCTATCCGGGCCAAATGTATACCTTTTCTTTACACCTGACGCCGCATTTATTCATAGCGTTTCCAAAGGTGCGTTTCAGTACGATCCGCTGAGCCCCGGCGTTATTGCCGGCGTTAAGTTCCGACCAGGCGGCTTTTACCCGTTTCTGCGACGCTCGGTATCTGAGCTTGCAGGCACCACGCCAACTTCGTCAGTATTCGCCGCGGCAGATAGGCAGTTCAGCAGCCAACTAGTAACTCAGCCCGATGAGATGATCGTGCGCATGATCGAAGAGCTTCTCCAGGCAAGTAACCCCCAGAACAACAAGAATCTCGACATGGTCGCCAGGATAATGGATGCGATCACCCATGACAGCTCACTTCGGACAGTAGGTGCAACTGCACAGGCGTTTACCATGAGCGAGCGCTCGTTGCAGCTGTTGTTCCACACATACGTAGGGGTAGGGGTTAAGTGGGTCATCACTCGTCAACGCCTGCTCGAGGCCATTCGACGCGCCGCATCTCAGCCACATCGAACCTGGGTCGATATTGCTGCCGAACTCGGCTACAGCAGCCAATCTCACTTTTCGCGCGACTTTAAAGAAGCCATCGGACTGGCACCTTCGGAGTACGCGCGCCTCTCTGCGGCCCAGCGCCTACTCGGCTGAGTCAGCGTCCTCGGTGTAATCAGGATGTAGCCGTGGGTACAGTTCGTAGATTGCCCTGCGGCAGACTGTTTCACGAGCAGCCCTAACACGCTTACGCAGCTCTGTTTTCTCCTCACCTTCGACATACGGCACAAAAGCACCCTCAAAGGTCTTGGTTGTTCCAAAGTTATCAACAAATGTGACAGTCGGTGTGCGTCCCTCATCGGTATCAATGTGTCCGAACTTAGGCGGCTTCACTTTTAGGCGAGTGCTGCGATCAGTCAGAAACGCAACAGGGTTCATTTTTTTGGCTCGTTGCTCCAGTTGCGCCACGCGTGTTGGGTTGAGCGCGTTTACCGTACGCAATGCCTCCCCATGCAACGCAAAGGCTCGCAGGGCAGCGTTCTGCTGCGCTTCCTTATAGGTCTCACCTAGGCCTTTTGCTTCATGTGATCGGCCTTTTATCTTAAAAATAACCTTCGAATAGTATGTGTAACCGCCTCCGTCACCTTCTATAGATCCCATTGCATAAAATTTCACGTCATCAGGTCGATCCTTGAAGACATCATGCAAATCAGCTTTAGGGTTTTCCATGACCGGCAAAGCAACGTCTTCAATGTCGGGTGTCAAATGAGGATTTACAACCTCTTGCATATCAATGCCGGCTATCTGCGCGATGGTAAGAACCGCGGCAACTTGCTGCGCGATCTTTCCCTGCGCTGCAGCCCCCTCAGCTGCGATCATCGTGCCATCAGCAAGCTCTGTTTCAACCTGCCATCGTGTTATCATGCCGCGAGGTTTCTCCTGGCTGGTGACCTCTCTGATCTGTCCCATCTGCTTTGCGATATTAATCGCCGCCATAGCCAGATGTGGCTTCTGCATAAGATTATGTACGAGCGTCTCCTGCACTTCACCAAGCAATCCTCCCTGCTTGCCGCCCATGCTCAACCGAACGATAGTCAGCGGTTTGATAGTACCACTGCGGGTTTGCCTTTCAATCACCCGCTTAAAGACATCCCCGCTTAACTTTCCTTTCGACAAAGCAGTAATAAGTTTATCAATATCCTTATCTTCATATTTTGTGATCAGCTCTTCCTCGGCGGCATTAAGCCGCTCTGCTTCGGCCTCAGCCGCTTTTTCATTGTCGTGTTGCTCGTCTGCTGCCACGCTACGCAAACCCTCTGTGTGTGTTTCAACAACTTCTGCAGTAACACGAGCCTGCACTTCTCTCAGGCGAGCTTCACGCCTTAGGATATACTCCTGCACCCATTCCGCCGATTGGTCTTTAAGCCACTCGTACCGAGTGTCGACAATCCTAGTCAACTTATCTCGGTCAATCTCCCTAATCTGTGCCGTCGGAGCGCCTAAGCCGCCCTGGGCCTGGTGGATGGTAATGTCATTCTCATCGGCAATCAGCAACAGTGCAGCCTCTACCAAAGAGAACTGCTGGGCAACGTCTCGGATACTCAAGAGTTCACTGTAATCTGCCTCGTATGGCCTGCCCACAATAATATCGGCAACCTTACGCATATTAACGCCATTAATATGCTGCTGCAGATGCTCTGGCAGGGTGATCCGTTTATTCGTATTATTTTCTATGTATGACTCAGATGCATAGATCTTGCCAATCTTGTAGCGATACTCACCCAGTGCGTGCAGTGCCGTAAACTGCGCCTTCTTGGTAACATCCACAAAGTCAACAACCTGTGCCGGAAGGCCCTCACCGGTTGGTCGAAGGATGCGTCCCAAGCGCTGCGTACCAAAGACCGGCGAACACGTCGGTCGCAGGTTAATGAGGAATTTAGCCTTGTGACTATCCCAACCCATGGTTAACATGTCAACAAACGTCAATACATCAATTTCACCTGCCTCGAACTGCTCGTAGATTTCCTGCCGAACCTGCTCGGACATCTCGCCACGCATTTCGCGCGCCCGAATCTTGCGAATCTCTCCGGTTGCAGGGTCAACAATGTCGGTCTCGCGCAATGCTGTTGCCATATCTTCGGCATGTTTTACATTCTCGCCCGGAATACAAGAGATGATACCCTGCAGACCTTGTTCAACAAAATTCTTAGCAAATTCGACACCCTTTTGGTTACGACCGGCAACCTCCGAGAGCCGCCGTAGCTCCGCCGATGAGAACTCATGGCGAGCGTCTTGGTCAATCTCAACATTCGTCTTATATACCCATGCCTGAGCAGGTGAAAGCCAGCCGTTATTAATACACTCACGAAGACCAATTTCATAAATACATTCCGGCAGGAGTTGCTCGACCTTTTTGTTCTCGGCGTACTCATCGGTTGCTGTAAGGCCCACGGCAATCTTGCCTTCGCTGAAAGTACGGACATTTGCGCTCGTTGTAGTACCAAGCGCTTGGTGGGCTTCGTCACATATCAGCAGATCAAAAGCACTTTTATCCAGCTCGCCTTTTGCCAGCAAGTTATTGAACGACGCATAAGTCATGACGACGACATTGCCGCTCAGATCTTTATCACCCTGATAGTAGGATGTGACATGTGTATCAGGTGCAAACTGCGAAAAACCCCGATTGCCATTTTGGCCGACAGTCTGCTTAAGAATATCTTTGCGAGATGTCAAAATAAGCGTTTTGGGGTAATCCATCGCACGAACCATCTCAATGGCAACGACCGTCTTTCCCATGCCAGTGGGCATCTTTATGTACCCGGCAAGTGTTGATGGCCCATCTTCTTCACCTGGTTGACCTGCACTGCTCAGAAAATCCTTCAGCGCGTGGAACACATCATGTTGGCCTTCGCGCAAAACTGACGCGTCAGGGCCTGTCTGCGTTCGTTCAATATATCGATCTAGGCTATTAAGATATTGCAGGCGATGGCGATGCGGTTCTAGGGCTGCACGAAGGTCGTCAAGCACTTCGTGTTGCGGCGCTGCAAGAATATGGCGCTCTGCAACCGACGCCTGCTGATACGCGGCGTCCTGGCTCAGTTCCATTCGTTGCTGCCAGCGAGCTCGGGCAATAGTACGGGCAACGCTCATACCCACGGCATAGCGCTGAGCATGCTCAAACGCGGTAAGCTCACCTGAATGCGCTGCGCTGGTTCGAACCTCGTCCTCAAAAAAAGGCGTATCAAGCACCTGTTCGACGTACTCGTACACGGAGCCATACCCGTGACCTTCCGGTAATTGCAGGATAGATTGTTCACTCATATAAGAAATTTGCTATATGCACAATTTAGTTGCGCATAAATCTACTCCTATAGATTCTACAGCATTTTCTGCCAACAGCAACTACTGCAGCTGAAGCTGCCCACAGAATTTGGCGGATTATAGTCTACGGGCGCTCCGTGTTAACGGTGTACTACCGGGTGCGCATAGGTTGCTCTTGGTAGGCAAGCCGAATCGAAAAGAAGCTATGCCTCCAGTCGTTAGACACCGCAGCACGGGCGCGCTGTTCTTCGGGGTTAGTTCGGTATGACCTGTCTCCAATAGCATCGACCGCCCTGACGCCACCTGCAAGCCAAGCGCCAGTCAGAACAATCACCGTCCCGCCCAATTCGAGCATACTCTGGCTTGGGGAAAATGACTCTTTGGCGCCTATGCTAACAACGCTTCCTACTATAAATCCCAGAGCTGTTGCAGCAATATGACGGTCTCTTTTTGCCAGATGACGGTCACTCTCGGGCATACCACCCTCAACATGCACAACGCGATGCTCAAGCTCGTGTTGCAGCGTCCAGTCTAAGTCGATCCTCAACAGATCACCACCATCCCTATACGTCTTTGCTATTTGCTCTTCAGTATCTGCATCATGATACTGCTGAGTACATCTGCGTGTTTGCAGCACGGGATAGAGCAGGGCTGTTTTGGTCCGAGGATCATAGCGACCCCTTGTACTACCATAGCGACTGGGCTCCCTTTTGGCTGACAGTTTAATCGTTGTTTCGTCTATCTCTTCAGGCGTAAGACCTTTCCGCGTTAGCCACTCACTGATCCGTGACACGTTAACATCAATGTCAGCAATACCTTCGCAGGCTGCAACCTCAGTAATAATCGTTGGAAAGTGTTCTGGTAGCGATGTCTCAGGCGTAAAAGATTCTCTAGGCATTTCATTATAATATCGTATGCTAAACTGATTCTCTACATAAAACGGCACGGGAGAAAACAACATCGGCTGGTGACCTCACGGAGAATCCATCTGTATGACTGCAAACGTGCCACTGGCACCTTTGCTTATATTCGTCGATTCTCTCATGCTAAAGAAGACCAAGAAAAAAGCCCCAGCTTACGCTGAGACTCTTTTCTTGGTGACCTCACGGAGAATCGAACTCCGATTGCCGGGATGAAAACCCGGTGTCCTGACCGTTAGACGATGAGGCCAAATTTTGAATGAAGCATGTCGGAAGTGTTTACATATCCGACTGGTTCTGAGAAATTTGGGGCTCATACCGTAGGTATGAGGTATTTCTTTGGAACATTGTGTTCATATTGCAAAGCAACATGGGCCTGAGTTTATATGAAGGCGATGGGGCTTCCGTGGGAAGCCAAAAATCTTCACTTTTGCAAACTCTGGTTTATTCTATCACAACAGAGTGGAAAAGAAAATCCCTTGTCTCTCGGCAAGGGATAAGTTTTGAGCGGTCAGTCATTGCTCATTACCCAAACAATACCATACATTTGACAGCATTGCCACCGCTTATCCACAGCTTTATTATAAAGCGAACAAACTAGTACTATTGTAGCACAAAAGCACCTATTGGTCAATGTACTACCCTCTGTAATTTTTACTTTTCTGCAGGAGTCAGTCGAGATTTGGCAAAGCTAAAGCCAAACGTACTTCCCTTGCCTTCCTGGCTCTTGAAGGTGATCGCGCCACCCTGCGCCACAATAACCTTCTTGGCCATGAACAAGCCGAGGCCGGTACCATCCGGACGAGCGGTCTTGGCGTTATCAGCACGATAGAACTTCGAGAACAAATGATGCTGCTCGGCCTTCGGCACGCCAATACCAGTGTCTACGACGGTAAATTCAATAGACTGCGGCTTCTCGATCGTATTGATAGTAATCGTGCCGCCACTCGGCGTGTAGTAAATCGCGTTGTCGATAAAGTTCATGATCACCTGACGCAATTTCATTTCATCCAGCATGTAGCTGGGGAAATGCTCAGGCCGATGGTATATCAGCTCAAGATTGCGACCTTTGGCGGTCTCGATAAGTTGTTTGACCTCTTCGGCAGTAACTTGTGCAATGTTACAGGGGATCGGCTCGATAACAAACTTGCCAGTACGCAGGCGCGAAACGTTGAGAAGGTCGGAGATCAAGTAGACCATACGCTGCGCACTCACAAATGATTGAGTTAACAGCTTGCGCTGAGAATTTGTCAGCGGGCCAGCATCGCCCTCCAGCACCATGCTGACATAGCCTTTTACGCTGGTCAGCGGCGTTCGCAACTGGTGCGAGGCCATACTAATAAAGTCATCTTTTGTTTCATCCAGGCGACGAAGCTTTTCGTTGCTGTTCCGTAACTTACGCGTGGCGTCATCAACTCTTTGCTGCAATGTCTCGCTAAAGCGCTCAATTTCTTCAAAACGCAGCGCGTTCTGGATAGCGATGATCAGTTCATTCGCCAGCGTCTCTATAACATTGATATCCTGAGCAGTGTAAATGTTTCCGCTCTTTTTTGCGCCCAAAACAATGTGCCCAAAGCTCGTACGCTTATCGGCATCATCGGTTGCCAGCTGAATAAGAATAGCGATGTTATGTTTGGATAGCACTTTTCGCAATGCTGCATCTTCATGCCCCAAATCATCAGTTACCACAACTTTTGAGCGAATGTGCGGCGATAGCTTATGAATCTTTTCAATATCCGAACGGCTAAAAACATTGGCTGGTGATGCAACAACGTGCTCGGCATGATTCGTTCCATCTCGTATTGCCACAAGGCAAAACTGTGCTTTCAGATATTCAACAATAACTTCGGAACTCGTATGCAACAATCTGTCCAGCTCGATAGTTGAAACAAGCACCTGGTTGAAATTATCAAAGAGCTCCTGGGTATCATAGGCATCCTGGTAAAAAAGTCGATTCGAAAGTTTGTCAAAAATAAGCTTTAGCCGCTGGAACGCAAGCGAAGCAATACCAGTGGCAATTGAGAACAAAATACCCGCCTCAACTGGAAAATCAACGTGAAAAATGTACTGGGCAAGACCAAAGAACAAAAATCCATACCCAAGTGACAGCACAATAATCGTTCCGGCATAGGCAAGCGATCGCGCAATAATCAGTTTGATATCAAACAAACGGTGCTTAATAATTGCGTACCCGATAAGACAGACAAAGAAAGCACCGTATACCGGGCTTAGGATAACGAGACTCGTATTGTTCAAGATAACCGGCATCACCACACCTGTCGCCGGTGCCAAAAAGAACATCGGCAGAATGCCAATCAACATATAAATATACTGCAAGCGCTGTACGCCGTGCGTGTGGTCAACGCGGTGCAATAGCACCGAGCAACTCACCGCCAAAAAGCCAACCATGTGCGCTAGATACAACACAATACCAAACGCTGGAATCGGGACAGGATTATCAGTACCCTTCAAACCCGAAAAAACCAACGGCGTGAAGTCCAGGATTGCCACCATGACCGTTGCGTAAATGCCTGCTCGCTGCAAGCGGCTTAGCCCTGGCCGCGTTTTATTAATATAGACCACTAGGTAGTACAAGCAAGCAATAGCGATAGTTGTAAAGAAGATGACCGAGCGAATATAGAACAGTCGGTCCAGGGTGCGCAACGAAAAGAAGTTGGCAATTGAAAACATGATCAATGAGATTGTCAGCAGCCCATAGACACGATTGACAATTTGTCTTGGGTTTCTGGCATACACGAATACGCCGGTCGCAAAGCTGACCATGACGCAGATTACCAGAATAACGACATCAATCATTAGCACTATTATAATGCACAGAAAGCACTAAAGAATAGCGTGAAATGAAAACCCGACGAAGCTATTTATTTTCCAGCTTTAAGTTCACGAGCCGCAGCTATAAATTCGCGGACAGAAGCCTGGGGATCGAGACCAAGAATCTCTTTTGGCGATAGCACGTATCGCCCTGATGGCAAGTTGCGTCCCAAAATGATTTCACGGGCAGCAATGGCACTCAATGCACCACCAGCTGATGCGGCGACACCAAGTTGGGGCATACCAGAAAGCTCGGTATCGATTTTAGCAACAGACTGTAGCATACGAGTGGTCACGTGGCGCAAACCAACGATACGGGTCGTAAGCTTCATGCGCTCTTCATCAGATACTGTTCCGTCAAGCAACGCTTCATACTCTGCGGTCTTTAAGCGACCGCCGAACGGCTTTACGTCTTCAAGGTCATGACGCTCAACGTCAATCAATGAGCGATCGCCAAGGTCAGTAGCCATGATGAGTGGGATGCCCTGCTCTTTTGCAAACGCACGCATTTGCGCTTTTGCAGGCAGATTATCTACTTCATCAAAGATAAGGTCAGGACCAATACTCGCCAAGGCGTCAGTAGCTTCAGGGGTAAATCCTTCACGGAAGTGCACTTGTTCGATATAAGGATCTGACTCACTAATTTTACGAGCCATGTGGTCAATCTTTGCCGCACCAACATCGTGAAAACTACCGGTAATGCGGTTGAGGTTCGTTGGTGAGATGTGGTCTGGGTCACCCATAATAATAGTGCCGCCGATGCCGGATAGAACCAGTTTCTCGACGATGTTACTACCAACGCTCAGACCAAAGACTGCCACCTTTGCTTCATACAGTTTGTCTTGCTCGGCATCAGTCACCAAGTTGCGGTTACGCGACGTACGCAGAGCCCGGTGCTGCTCTTGGTCAGGAAAGCGCACCAATGATTGTGCCCACGGAAAGTGAACCCACTTCCCATACTCTACGCCTTGTTCTGTAATGGTCGAGGCATAGGCTTCACGAGCCATATCATCGTTCTTCAGGCCAGGCTGCTCATACTCAAATAGCTCACCGGCAATGGCGTCAACGCCATCACGAACAGTAGTAATTTCGCCACTGGCCAATGCTTGCTTGAGTGCTTGGGCATCAGCAGGATCGGCCGCATCATAAATAGTCGGCTCAGTCCAAACAATTGGTGCTTCACGTCGTTCCTCTAAGAGGGTAGCTAAATCATCGCCGCCAAATGCGGGGGCAATTTCGATTGGTTGTGTACTCATAAAAACCTCTAACTTTGTACCTGTTGCCTGGTAGCCATCTGGGTCAGTAAAATTTCCTGGCGGGCACGAGCTACATCTTCGCTCATCTCTTCGGAGCTCAGACCATCGGTCATAAATACGAGGCTGCGGCGCAAACGGTGCACCTCAGAGGCCTTAAGGTCAGAGTCTTTTGTAGCAGCCAAGATATTATCTATAAATTTACCGGGGCGAACCAACGTAGGTGCCAACTCAATACGATCAGCAACGAGGTCGTCTTCTGATCCAATAGGTACGTTTTCACCCAAGGAGATAAAGTTCTTCTTGCCAAAATTGCGTTCGAGCACCGAACGAGTATCAGATACGATTGTCATAAACCACACTTCGTTCGTATCTTTTGCATCATGAACAATCTTACGGAACAACTCAAAAACAGCAGCAGGACTTGCTTCGGCGCTCCGTGCAAGTGCGCCAATTTCTTTAATACGGCCTTCTTGATCATCAACAACATCAAGCAGGCTCTCGCCCAGAGGGCTCAAATAGTCTTTACAGATAGCGTAAGCAGGTGTATCACGATACGTCTGACCTTCAACAAGATTAAACTTGCGGACCGCAGCACGGTCATTTGTACCTTCTTGAGGGTTAAAGTCAAGGTAGTACTTTACGTTTGAACCACGTGCCTTATCAATATCGGTCGTCAATGTACCGTCAGCCTGAATGGCATCCTTATTAACAAAACCCATGGCATGGTAGCCTTCTGCGTGAATACGCTGGGCTTCGATTGCCAGATCAGGCGCTTCATCTTCCATGAATGCCACGTGAGTGTACGCATCGTATGGCTTGGGTTGTAATGCTTCCATAATGGGAGCCTCATAAACAGTTGTCATAACTCGCTCTCTTAAACAAAAAACGCCACCCGCGAACTCGCTGAGTGGTCGTTGTAATGCTTCTAAACTGCAATCTCTATTCAAGATTCTGGCTACATATTACTACATAATTGGCATTCTGTCAATGTGATATATATTACATTACCCGTTTCGTGATATACCGATCTATATGTGTATGACATGTGTATACTTTTTTATAGCAATCCGACACCATGAGAGTAATATCCCTATTTTTTGCACGCACTCATACGTATAATCACCGAAAACAGTGTAAAAAAGTCTATGCAGAAGCCGTAACACATAAGATGACAGAGAAGTTATTTTAACCCCTACGCCGCTCCTATGTATCTTGCTATCTACCCTATAAATATGGTACTACTACAAGATATTAAACTAAGAAAAAACAGCCTGCCAGGAGCCCAATGACACCGACCAAATTAAAGGCCATAGTCATCGAAGACGATCAGGACTTGCAGTACATCTACAAGCTAAAGCTGGAACGCGAAGGTTTTGACGTTCGCACCGCATCAAACGGCGAAGAAGGACTTGCAGTTACCGAAGCATTTGCGCCTGATATCATCCTCTTAGACTTAATGATGCCTGTCATGAACGGAACTGAGATGCTTGCCCACCTTCGGGCACAAAACTGGGGTAGTGATATCCGTGTCATCATCCTTACGAACATCAGTAAAGATGAAGCACCACAAGCGCTTCGATTCTTACACGTTGACCGCTATATCGTTAAAGCCCATCATACTCCCGCACAAGTCGTGGAAATCGTAAGAGAAATAGTCGGTAAACCACGCAATTGACCACAAGCAAAAGTGGTACACTGAAAGTACAGAAAGAGGATAGTATGATAAAAGTAGCAATCATCGAAGACGATCAAGCAATCTCTCAGATGTATCGCATTAAATTTGAAGCCGAGGGCTACGATGTCGAGACCGCCGAAAATGGCAAACTTGGCCTTGAGCTGGCGGAATCAATGAAACCAGACATCATCCTCCTTGACCTTATGATGCCGATCATGACCGGCGAAGAAATGCTTGCTAAACTCCGTAAAACTGAGTGGGGCAAGAATATGAAAGTCATTATCTTAACGAACCGTGGTGAACAGGAAATTCCACCTGAAGTAAAAGAACTTGGGGTAACCGCCTTGATTCTTAAGGCCGACATGACCCCTCGTCAGGTTGCTGAACTTGTTAAAGCTAAGCTAGCCGCATAACAGAGGAGAAGCCGATGAATGTCGCTATTATTGGATTCGCGCTGGAAGGAAAGTCTGCCCTGGCCTACTGGCAGCAACAAGGTGCCACCGTTACTATCTGCGATCAGGCTCCAGACACACAACTTCCACAGGGCGTTCAAAGTCAACTTGGCGAGAATTATCTTGATAATCTTGATCGATTTGACGTCATTATGCGCTCGGCAGGCATCGCACCGGCTATTATTCTGGCCAAAAACCCAACAGTAAAAAGCAAAATTACCACTGTTATTAACGAATTCTTGCGTGTTTGTCCTACCAAAAATGTCATCGGCATTACGGGCACAAAGGGCAAAGGCACAACATCGACGTTAACCACCAAAATGCTCGAAGCTGCCGGCAAAGATGTCTACCTGGGGGGCAACATTGGCGTCTCGCCGTTCGACTTCCTGCCAAAGCTAACGCCTGATTCATGGGTGGTGCTTGAACTCTCGAGTTTTCAGTTGATCGATATTCAGCACTCACCACATATTGCCACTTGTTTGATGGTGGTGCCGGAACACCTTAACTGGCACGCTGATATGCAAGATTATGTGCAGGCAAAATCACAGCTCTTTGCACATCAATCTCCAGCAGATACAGCAATCTACTTTGCCGAAAGCCAGCTTTCGCACCAAATCGCCAGCAATAGCCCTGGCAAAAAAATTGCCTATTATGACGAGCCCGGGGCTTACGTTTTTGACGGCAAAATCATGATCGACAACACCGAGATTTGTGCGGTCGACGAGCTCAAACTGCTCGGCAAGCACAACTGGCAAAACGCCTGTGCCGCAGCCACGATCGTCTGGCAAGTTACTCACGCACCTGATGCCATCCGAAATGTCCTGACAACATTTACCGGTTTGCCGCATCGACTTGAGTTTGTTCGCGAGTTTGATGGCGTTCAATATTACGATGACTCGTTTGGAACAACCCCCGAAACAGCTGAGGTTGCTGTTGCAGCCTTTGCTAAACCAAAAGTAGTCATTCTTGGTGGCTCAGATAAAGGTGCCGTCTTTGATATCCTTGCTAAAACAGTTGCCGAGAATAACGTTCGGCACGTTATCACCATCGGTGATACGGGGCCTAAAATTGCAGCTGAATTACAGGCTGCCGGCTTTACCGATATCAGCCCTGGCGGCAAGACCATGACAGAGATCGTCACCAACGCTCGTGCCGTAGCAAAGTCGGGTGACATTGTCCTGCTTTCCACCGGTTGTGCAAGTTTTGGGCTCTTTGATAACTACAAAGATCGTGGCAACCAGTTTAAGGAAGTAGTCAGCCAGCTCAAATAAAAGCCCACCAGGGACTTTTATGCCTTGAGGAACTCGGTAATAATATCAAGTAGTTCCGTAACTTTTTCGGGTTGGTCTTTTAGGCGTGGCGCAATAGCGTGATCGCAGCCCGGCACTTCTATAAATTGCACGTCTGGCGCAGTAGCCTGAATAGCGATAATAACATCTTTGGGAATAGGGCTGTAATACTCTTGGCCATCTATTTCGACATAGCCTGCCGAACCACCAGCCGGCTTGCCAAACGCAACCGGATCAAGCCCATCATATTCGCCACAAATCAACAGCACCTTGCCGGGAAACGAGCGAAGCAATACTATAACGTCATTGTCCTTGTAGCTGTACGGCCTACTAATGGCCGCCTTAAAGTCAGTGCCAAAATGTTTTTCGTAGGCCTTCGCGTCATACACACCGGGATAAAATAAGATGAGCTTCTCAATATCATCGGCGTGGCTCCGCAAGAGGTTGAGCGCCGACGTTCCACCCATGCTATAACCAATAACAATCTTCTTTCGGTGGGAATCAAGATAGTCGTAAAAAGCCTCGGCCTCACGCATATTATTGCCCAAAGAAGTATCTTGCGGATCAACACCACTTGCAGGACTGTGCCCTGAAAGCGTCATCGTTAAGACAGAGTAGCCCCGGTCACGCAGGCCCAAGGTAAACAGATCATTTTTGGTAAAGTCGCCTTTTGCACCATGCATGGATATAACCCAGGGCTCATGGTGTTGTTGGTCATAAACAATCCGCGCCTCCGAGGCATATGCACCAAAATCATGTGTAAAGTATTGGGCGTTTTCCGGTAGTTTACCTGAGAATAGCCCGGTTGATTGTGGCTTTTTGGAAAATTTCACCTCTAGCTCCTTTCAAGAACACGTTGCAGTTGTCGAATAACAGCTGGCTCAGGCTGAATGACCAACGCCCGCCCATTCGTCATAGCGCGAATTTTCTCCTCAATCCAATGATAGTGCGTGCAGCCAAGGACAATAACGTCTGCGTTGGCATTACAGATTTCATCTATCTGGCGAGAAATGTACTCATCCTCGACAGCATCATGCTCTATCATGTAAGACCAGCGGCTGCAGTCGGGCTCTAGCACAGCGATAGCAGTGGCATAGGTTTGCTTGAGCCACTTATACCGCGCACTCGCAAGCGTTGCTGGCGTGGCGCATACTGCGATCACCCCTGTTTTTGTTTGTTGCGCTGCGGGCTTAACCATAGGTTCCATGCCAATAAGCGGCACAGCTATCTGTTTGCGAAGCTGGTCAATACTCGTTGTCGTTACCGTATTACAGGCAATAACAATGCAGATACAGCCATCTGCCACCAGTCTTTCTAGGATTGGCACGACATATTCTAGGAGCTGTTCGGGCGTTTTGTCACCATACGGCACATGCTCCCTGTCGTGAGCGTACTGAACAGCGACATCCGGCAGCGCATCCTGAATAGCGTTTGCCACCGAAAGTCCACCAACACCGGAATCAAAAACGCCAACTTTGCGCTTATTCATTTGTTTGCTGAGACTCAGCGACTCGACGAGCAGCCCGAATCACATTGTCAAACAATGCGCAGACAGTCAGTGGGCCAACACCACCCTTAGTGGGCGTAATGCTCAAATCGTCACGTTCGTACACTTCGGGAGCGACGTCGCCAACAGTCTTGCCTTCTTCGCCGGCTACACCAGCATCAACCACCACTGCCCCATACTTGATCATGTCTGGATACAGAATTGCTGGGCTGCCGGTAGCCGTAATGATAACGTCCGCTTCGGCGGTTGCCACTTTCAAGTCCTCGGTTGAACGATCTGCAACAGATACGTTAACACCGGATTCAGTTAGCATACGTTCAAGTGGAGCGCCAACAAGCTTGCCGCGACCAATCAACAGCACTTTTTTGCCAGCAAAGTCTACATTGTAGCCAGCTAGGAGCCACAAGATAGCCATAGGTGTTGCGGGATCAAATAGCGGATGCTCGCCCAGACCATCGACATCTTTTTCGGGAGCTACAAGGTTGACAATACTATCCGTTTCTTCGGGACGTTCCAACGGCAATTGCACAATAATACCGTGCACGGTGGCATCTTCGTTCAATGCTTTGATCTTGGCAGGTGCTTCGTCCTGAGAAACCCGATGCACATCAACGTCAATTAAGATATCGGCACCGTACTTAGCCTTCATACGCATGTAGACATTAATAACTGGGTGCTCAATAGTCACCACGATGGCCAGCTTTGGCTGTATATTCCACGCCTGACGGAGCGCACGCACCTGGTGGGCTTGGCGTTCTTTAATATACTCGGCTAGTTCTTTACCGTTCAGTAATTTCATTCAAGGCTCAGTATAGCACTTTCCACTTCTTTACAGAAGCCTTGCTTTGACTACATGGCAAGTATGTACTATAGTTTACCGGTCAAACATCCGTTTGATGTTCCCTCACCTCTGGAGGTACCGTGGACCTCATACCGGTATTCGCAACTATATCCGGGCCCTGCTCGGATGGCACGGTCGTGGCAACTAGCAAGCACACTGGCGAGCGTTTCAGCATTCGCCAGAACAGCGCTGTTCTGCCCGTCAGGCACGGCCTCGAAGAGCCCGTCACGCTATCTGCAGAACGCCTCAACTTCCCCCTGCCCGTCGAAGGAAAGGGAGTCGTCTGCTACACCGGCTATCCGCTGCCCAGGCAACAACAGGCCTACTGCTGGACAACCACGAAACTCTGGCGCAATGCTGAGCGGCACTATGCCGTGCTCTACTACAAGCACTCCGAAGCCGAACCAGAGACCCTCTGGGACGAACCCGGCATTCTCGGCCTCAGCGTCCGCTACCAGACTCACTACTGGGATGCTGGTGTGATCTGGCGCGACGGGCGCAGCTACGCCGAAATCGTCGAAGTTCGTCACCCACTGGCACGCAGGCCCCAGGACCACACCCCCAGCGAAGACCCGCGCGTCATGCGACGAGTCCTTCCACCGTGGATGCGAGAGGCGTCTGACGCATCGCTGCACATCCTCCAGAGGTGAGCCAAGGGCCGGGCTGCTGACGATCTATCGTCACCAAGCAGGTCGGCCCGCTCACTCACCAATAGAAATTATTGCTTTTTATTATAAAATATGGTATAAATAGTAGGTCAAACTCTGTTTGATTGCACCACTCCATCGTCAATCACTCCGCAACGGGAGACACACATGTTCCGAGACGAGACCGGCATGATCCCCGAGGACGTCTTCCTCAACATGGTCCACTTCGGTGACCACGAGGGCGAGCGTTCCAACCTGTTCGGCTTCGCCAACATCCCCGGCAGCCGCCTCGGCAGCACGCTGATCCACATCGACAACCAGTACGTCCCTGTGCGAGACATCGAGGGCAACGTCGTCTTCAGCAACCACCGCGTGCCGACAAGTCCGCTCGACGAACTCCTCGAACGTAACGAAGAAGTCGTCTGCTGGAACCAGCCGACCACCCGTGCCCAATACCGGGCCTGCCGCTGGGCGCCCCGCTGGATGTGGGAAGCCGCTGGCAAGACGTACATCGTCACCAAGCAGGTCGGCAACACGCCTCCGGTCGAAATCGACCGCTTCGACGGCATTCTCGACCTCAGCGCCCGCTACGCCACCGGCCACTGGACCAACGGCATCATCTACGGCCTCAACGGCACCCTGTACCGCATCCACGAGCTCGTCATGGGCCCCCACGACACCGAGCACCCGCTCAACCTCTCTGAGGACCCGCGACTGGACCCCGACGAGCTCCCGGACACCCACCGCGAGATGAACATCCTCCCCGAGTGATCAACGTGCAGTGAGTGCAAGGCCGGACGGGTGTACGTATATGAAGATTTCTTTCATCCCTACATACAACCCGCCCGGCCCGCCTCACACAAAAAGTACAAAACACACTAGTCAAAACAGCTCACATCTGTTACAATATGATGCGTTATCCCATAACGGGCCACTAGCTCAGCTGGTTAGAGCGTCTGCCTCTTAAGCAGAATGTCCTGGGTTCGAGTCCCAGGTGGCCCTCCAAACGAAATATTAGACCCAAAATTGACGTCTCCGGACGTCTTTTTTGCTGTTTTATATCTGTAAATTACACTTAGCTGTGGGGTTCTAACTTTTCCATTGCGTTGAATTTTTAAACCATCTAAATACAAAAGTTCTTTTAACCTGATACGTTCATCTGGTGATTCGGTTTCCCACCAATTATCCTTAAGCTGGCTCATATAATCGAGCGAGAAGCGCATAAACTCCTCAAAATCGTCCTCGATATGCTCAGCGTCTTCAATCTGCGCTGCTACGGCGGCAATCTCAGCCTTCATCGTATGAATAGATTCTTTAATATCTGAGGCTAGTTCAGGGTTACTGGCCAACGTTCGTACAAGACTGCCTTTCTCCTGTGACAAAATAGTTAACTTCTGCTTGAGACGACTTACGGTTTGCAAACTGTCTCCTACGTCCATGCGCCAAACCTTTCGCATTGATTCAAGGAACATATCATCACTATCAACGATCAATTGAGTTCGAGCCAATACCTTGCTGATTTCTGCATGAATATCATCTTTGAGATGGTTCTTACCACAACCACGGCAACGGTAGCGCTCATAAAACTTCCTTGTAGGCAGCGGTTTGCCATTATGATGACGATAACCCACTAGATATGTCTCTTTGCGGTTCTCTGTAACACAGTCTGCGCACTGCACAATATTGCTAGCTGGGAATAGTGGATTAAACCTTTGGGCTTTGAACTTCTTTCGCTTACCAGAAACAATTGCGAGCAATTGCTCGTGCTCTGCTTCACTAATCATCGCCTGGTGTAAACCCCTCTTACACATGACGTCCCAGTTACTCATACGGACAATTCCGGCATAGTATGGTTCTTTTAAGATGGCTTTGAGCTTATACATGTCCATTTTGCCACCACCTTTTAACCTGTAGCCGTTATCATTAAGCCAGTTGAGCGCTTGGTCAAGCGAAAATCCTTTGTATAAAATGTTGCGCATAGCTCCTTGGAGTAAGCTCCACTGAGGCTCCAAGGGAACATGCAGTGAGGCAACCTCAGACTTCTGATAGCCCTGGTGCACCATGCCAGGATAATAACCAGCTACAATCTTTGCTTGCATTTTGTCGGTTGTCTTGGTGATGCGCTCGTGGTTGCTTACTTCAGCTTGAAAAAATGCCATCATTTCGCGCATTACTGACATAGGATTTTCTTCGTGGGTAATCTCAGGCATATTGGCATAGGCAAGGTACACTCCAATGATCTTAAACTGAACCTTCCACCAATATGCTTCCTCCATTGAGCGCATAAAACGATCAGCTTCGTCTACGATAATGTAGCGGATTGATCGATCACGTTTGCAAGCCTCGTACATTTCGTTGAGGTCTTTTCTGGCAAAGTTCTTGCCCTTACGGCTTGAGGTGTCCAATGACCATAACTGTTTAATATCAACGTCGAGATATCGAGCACATTCATTAACATGCACTTCTTGAGCCTCGAGGCTACTGCCCTCGATGCGTTGCTTTGATGTGGAAACTCGACAGAGTGCTAGAGCCTTATAAGCTGCCATAAAAAAGTAACTTTCTCAACACAAAAGGCACCTCGTTAGGTACACTGCATGACACAGCTTGACGAGGCGCCTTTAATGTCGAAAATGTTGTTGTCATGATTTGTACCTTGAGGGATTGTATTGCATTAATTGTTTTTTGCACGCTTGTTCTGGTATCGGCCTAATAAAAATACCGCTAGTTCTTCGTAGGCGTGCTTAATATCTTGCTTTGTAGCTTTCGTTGGAGTGGCCTTAATCAAGTCTCGCTTGGGAGACTTACCTGGTTGGCCCTTCATAGGGGATTACTCTGAAGGATTTACTGTAATTGGTGTAATGGTGTCGTAATCAAGCTCTAGGTCCTGTTGAGCAGTGCTATCGTCTTGCGGCATTGCACTATTTGCACTAAAACTTGGATCCTTTTGGATTGTGATGATGCGTCCTTTGGCTGTTGCCGCATGTTCAGTGCTAATACCTACACTGGCCAAGTTAGGCTGAGCTTCGCTGAGCAAACGTCCCATCCAACTCGGCTCTTTGGGCCATTGGCGACTCATTGATACGCCCAAGTCAAAGGCAATATCGTTTAGCTGATGCAATAAATTAGCAGCGGTGCCAGTCCAGGTTGTCCGGTTTTTCATGTATTCAATAATTGCCTGCGCCACTGGACTTGCTGCAATAGCCTCCATATTTTGGCGATCAATATTCTTGCGGTAAGCATCGAGAAACTGCTTTTGTGTATAGCCTGCTGCTTCAGCGATAGCACAGCCCCAACGGGTAAAGTCGGCCATTCGTGGCGCATCTTGTAGCTCAACGTTAGGAAGGATTGCTAGCGCCTTAGACAATACATCAAAGATACTGCCGAGCAACCTTGCATGGTCGTCGTTGAATGCTTCCCATAAATCTTCTTCTGGCATCCTCTGCTCGGTAGCAATGCGCTTCAACTTAATGAGAATCGAACGGTCTAGTAGGTCTGGTTTAAAAATAACCTGGCCAATTCCATTAATACTGATTGGTTTTTGGATATGATAAATTACATCGTCGTCGTTGGTATAAAGCATGCGCTTACTAAAACTGTCTCCGGTTGCAGCGCGCGCTAAAGCATCCGACATTTTTGTTGAGAGGCTTGAGAGATTATCAAAAATCATAATGGCGTGATGGCTAGCCAATTGGATAAACTCTGGGATATCCGTTGGCATGGTCTGACCATGCATTTGAGACGGATCTGCCAACTCCTTCATGATGCGCATTGGCGTAGATTTACCTGCGCCCTGAGGTCCATAAAGCACTAATAAAGGGTGCGGAAAGCCCGGAACGAACGAAGCAATAAGATTGGTCATGAAGAGCAGCCAATCGTCATCGCTTTCCATGTTAACGTATGCGCGCAAAACGTTAATGTCTCCCTCTGGATCTGGATGCACTTGGGATTTCTGGTGAGACCATCGACGAAACAAGATCGGTGGATTGGTTACGACTTTCCAGCCCTGTTGGCTCACACATACTGCGGTGCCATCGCCCAAGTCATACCAAATGTAATTGTCCTGCCTTGCATTGCGAACGTTCAAAATATAGCGTTCACCCTCGAAGCATGCGTACCCAGCTAGAGTATCGGCAACAATAGCGCCAGCATCTTTCGGTAATGGAGCTTTCGCATTAGTCCAATAGTAGTGGTGTAACCATCGTTTAAAGCTGCTGGTGTTAATCTTCGCTACATCGCTACCATCGCCATTGTATGCGATATGAGGCTCATTGTACTGGTCGTGAAATAGTTCTGCATCACTGGCAAGAATGTGCCTGATGAGACCCTCTGTTCCCTGAATAAGAGCGTTAGTTTGTGGTTTCTGGTTAAGGTTATCAGACATGATAAGTCTCCTTAAAAGTAGTATCGTTTCGTTTCCAGTGATATCCACATCTCGCTGTTGCTCCCTAAGTTACACGTCATAGCGCAAATTTGCAATATTCCAATAATTATTTTCATGTAACATAAAAACTCTTTTAATTTGCTTTTGCTCTCCATGTAATCTGTAGCTTTAGTTTTCATGTAACAGATAAACTCCGCTAAAAATAGTAGTGTGTAATTTACAACTCTAGCTATGACTTAGCGTTGACAGGCACATGTACTTATTGCGTGAATGATGTTATAATCGCCACAAGTGGTGCAACCACCTAGGCCTAGAGCCACGCTGCAAAGCGAAGGTATGGTCGAAATAAATCCATCGTGAAATAAAAGCTCGTCGTCAGAGCACTATTTCACGATGGTTACAATCGAAAGGTTGTAGGTGGCCGAAAGGTCATCACTGGCGGCGGGCTTTTTAGTTTGTCGCCATATCATCAACCACCATAACGGAGAAAAACCATCGTGAAGGCTCTCAAGACATTATGGAACGTAACACCGGCAGTTATCATCGGTAAAAAGATGCATCAGGCAAATAAAAACAGACAAGCACGAAAGAAACTACAACCCAAAAAGGCCAAGGTGAAAGTATTAACCCTGAGCGGCATGTACTATAGTTCACATCCTGATATCCACGGATACACAACGCTCACACTGGAGTTCGGTGAGGACAATGTGCGTGTACTAAACAAGAAAGACGTGGTTAGGACTTTTGGCTGGGATGAAATCATTAGCTATGAGAACGAGTCTGAAGACAAATCACAGGTCCAAACCTCACAGCGTATCACTGCCACTAGGATGGTAGCGGTTGGCGTGTTCGCACTGGCAGCCCCAAAGAAGAGTAAAAGCGGCAATATTACGAGCAAGTTCTACGATGTACTGCACACCACGAGCGGTGACATTGAGCTAGATGTTGTAATTGATAGCGGTGGTATAGGCGGTAGCATAGGTGATGCAAGTCGCAGCATTGCAACCTTTGCTATTAATCGTCGTACTGGACAGACAATAGCAGTTCGGCGATTCGTTGCCGAGCATGCCAAAGCAAAAGTGCCGAACCAAACCTTAAGCAATCCAGTGGACCAAATTCAGAAGCTTGCTGAGCTTAAAGAGCAAGGCTACCTTACTCAAAAGGAGTTCGATCTCAAGAAAAAGGAACTATTGGGGCTATAGCTCCAAACTTGGTTTGTTTTTCAAGTAATCAAGTTTCTAGACTATGGAGCGCTTCCTAGCTAGACATTGAGGTTGCTACCTAAAAAACCCATACGCTATTCTATAAAGATAGCTCCTACATGCGTCTCTGTGTCTTTGGCGGCACCATAGGTAGTCTCCCACACGAACTTAGCCACTCAACCCTGAGCTGAGTGGCTTTTTTGTTACAGCAAAACCTGAGCTATTTCTATTGCTGTAGAGATCTAACCCCTGTAAAGTTGTGGATAACAATAAGCAGAAAAGGCTTGATTACGCTTCCGCTTATGCTATGCTTTAAGTAGCAACAAGGAGCTAGCTGTATAATGCTAGCCAAAATTCTTGACATTTCGCTTAAGCTATGCTAAGCTGCTTATTAACAGGATTTGAACTTAGCTTCCTCAAAACTCCCTAAGGAAACAAAAACAAACCTGCTCTGGACGAGAGGCCCAGGCAAGTACTTACCAATTTGTTTTTCGGTACCCTTCGAAGCACTCTCAAAAACAGAGCTAGTCTGGTTTGTTGTAGCAAAAAAGACTCCTTACGGAGTCTCCATGCTGTTTTTCGGTAAATTGCCTACGGGCAAGTACCTACCGATCATACCGACTAACCTCTCAAAAATCAAACAAAATATTCAAAAACAATACATTAACCCCTAAACAGGAGCTTATTTGCCATGGCAAAAAATCCCCCCAAAGGTCCAGGCCGCCGCGGTGCGGTTAAGGATCGGTCACAAACATACAACCCTAAAATTGAGCGCTACGTAAAGCGGGATATGCACACCGGCCAGTTCATGGACGTGAAGTCCGACGACAAGCCCTTCAAAGGCGTGCGTAAGGAAACTAAGAAATGAGTATGGACGGCTACTTTGCAGAGACACTGAGAAGGTTACGAATGACCAAAGCTCAGAGAGCTGACGCAAAGACTAAATATTCCAGAGTTGCCAAGACTCTACATAACGCTTTCTACGACACAAACTACGACGGAAGCACAAAGCTCCTGATAGGTTCATATGGCAAAAAGACGAACATACGACCACCGGGAGATGTTGATCTGCTTTTCAAAATACCGGCCGAAACTTATGAACAGTACCTCAATCAAGAAGGTAATGGACCAAGTTCATTGCTTCAAAAAGTGCGAAAAATCCTAGGTGATAAATACACTACTACGGAAAAGATATCCGCATGGGGTAAAGTCGTACTCATTAAGTTCTCGGACGGAACTCATGACATCGAGCTGCTGCCTGCCTATGAGATTGACGGCGTTTTCATGATACCTAATACGGAAGGTGAAGGTTCATGGGAGTCTTTTGATGCACGAGCAGATTTAAAGACTGTTTCCGAGTCCAACCAGGTTACCAATGGTAAAACCAGAAAGCTCATAAAACTCGTTAAGCGTTGGCGCAAGATAAATAAAACGATGACGATTAAGTCATATGAGATTGAGCAATATTGCGCAAAGTTTTTGGCTCAGCAAGATACTACTGATCTGTCATGGTCACAAACTGTTGCTGATTATTTCAGCTGGCTTAGCTCCAACGTAGATAAAGACCTGACCTTCATAGAGACCGCACGCGCCCGTGCTTTAAAAGCACGCACTTTCGAACAACGCGACCTTATCCCTGCGGCATGCCAGGAATGGAGCAAAGTTTTTGGCTCAGCCTTCCCTGCGTACTCAAAACACCTTGATAAGATCTTTGTGCTTACTCAACGCTATCCTTCGTCAGACGAAGAGTTCATTGAAGATCTATTTCCCGTACGCTTAAGTCATGAGCATAGCGTAACAATAAGCTCAAAAGTAACCGGTGCCGGCTTTATGCCGAGAACCATTGGCGCATTTCTTACTAAGTACACTGGCATACCTCGCAATATGAAGCTAGAGTTTACAGCAAACAGCACAGCTCAAGGACCCATCGAATACTGGTGGAAAGTTCGAAATTTTGGTGACGAAGCAAAAAAAGCTGAAGTCGGAAAAGGTCTCCGTGGTGAGATAACTAGCACGCTTAATGAGCGTAAGCATGAAACCACTCTTTATAATGGCACACATTACGTTGAGTGCTATCTGATTAAGGCAGGAATATGCATTGCAAAAGCGCTTCAGTTTGTGCCGATCAGTAAAGAATCGGCGGAGGAGTGATCATGGATCTAAAGAATCTTGCAACAGCACGGCAAATGTTTGCTCAGTCCGTTTTCACGCATAAAGTCCAAGAAGTAGCGTGTGAGCTTAAAGAAAAGCGTGCCAGTAAGTTCAAGTATATACATCTTTTCCTTGTATCGGTTGTAATTGTACTCTTAGCAGTACAAGCTGCGCATATGGACAAGCCTATTTTCTCCTACATTGGTATTGGAGTTTCAGCATTAGAGATCATTTTTCTAATTGCTCAGCTAACTTATGATTTTGAGAAAAAGGCAGCGTTACATAAAAACTCAGCCCTGAAGTACATGGCACTTCGCGATAAATATTTGCTTTTAATTACCGATGTTATGTCTGGCAGGACAAAGAGCGATGACCTAATAGCGCGTCGTAATGCACTGCAGCAGGAGTATCAGAATATCTGTGATCTTGCGCCACAAACTGGTAGCGATGAGTACGATATTGCCCAAAAACGTTTAAACAATGCTGGTGTTGTTGAGGGTGAACAATTCACTTGGTCTGATGAAGAAATTGACCGTTTCTTACCTAAAGAGCTACGCATTACTAGCAAATAAAACTAGCTTAGTATATTAAGAAATATAAATACTTTCTTTACAACATATATCTACGTGTACTATAATACATCTATCAAACATCGTGTTTGAACAGTCACGGAATAAAAGAATCCCCTTCCATTGGTTGGGGATTCTTTTTTTGGGCCCAATTGCTATTGCCTAGCAACTTGGCGGCGGGTGTGGGATTCGAACCCACGATTCCAGTCACGGAATATCCGATTTACAGTCGGGTCAGTTCAACCTCTCCTGCAACCCGCCACATCAGCCAAGGCCTACATTTAATGTACAGGCAAAAGCCTCTAATTACAAGCCCTATCTCATTCAAAATCATAACTTCGTTCAAGATCATTATACATCATTCAAAATCATTGAATATTGCCCTCCTGTGTGCTATGATGCAAGTATGAATAAGAAGTACAAGCCAGTTAAGTCTCGTGTCTCTGCGACCACCACACTCAAGAGATTTTTTTCTGTGAAGCAGGATGCTGATGAGCTAAACTTTGAAGAAATAATCGAAGCAACTGGCCGAACTAGTTATGATCGAGAAAAGAATATGGCATGGCTTTCCAATAAATGGCCAACCCTTAAACACTACGAGTTTATTCGGGTAGAATATAATTACAACGAAGGCCCTAGAAAATTCGAAAAGATCGTTCTACTTCCCGAAGGAAAACGAGCCCTGGGCAGAAGTAGCGTACAACAAGTTATTTCAGATCCTTCACTCAAAAACACAACCAAAGAAGTTACTCCTGAATCTGTGCTTCAAGATGTTAAAACTTTAAGACAATTACTGCCCAGCTTTGAAATCACTTTTGATATTCGGCCCAAAGACCTTTAAGTAGGTTAAACCATCTTCTGCGAGTCTTAACATACAGTCTCTATCTGTTTTTATGCTGTCGGAATGGTTCATCGAGAATGGTTCTCCACCGCTTAAATTCATCTAGTTGAGGTGCTAACTTTTCTTTGAGTGCACCTCCAAAACAAAAGACCTACCTCGCCGTAGGTCTTTTGTTTTGTGGTGTGTCTGTAGTCCGCTAGAGTCAAGCTCCCCTAATAATTTGCTATGCTAAGTGATATGCAAAAAATAATCGTCATTGGTTGCCCAGGTGCTGGCAAGACTACCTTTAGTAAACAACTTGCCAAAAAACTGGGGCTACCACTGTATCATCTGGACTATTTTTATTACGACAATCGGTTTGATTATCCGCATAATACCTCCGCCTGGCGACAGCGCATTACAGAACTCGTCCACAAAGAACAATGGATCATCGATGGAAACTACAAATCAACCTTTGACATTCGTTTTCCGCAGGCCGAAGCCATTATCTATCTAGATTACCCACTCCGAATTACGCTTTCGCGAGCTCTCAAGCGCCGCGTAGTGCTCCATGGCAAGGTTCGCGACGATATGCCATCCAGCTGGAAAGAACAGTTTTCGTTACAATTTCTGCGGTTTATCCTGAGCTACAACCGCGTTGAACGCCCAAAACTCTATAAGCTCCTACAGGCAGAGCAGCGGCACCGAACCGTTATTATCCTCCGTAGCCCACGACAAACAGAGCGCTATCTTGCGGCCCTGTAAATTACATTTTAATTAAATCCAACTTGGATGATATCCGGCGCATCCAATCTGTGTCTGTGAAAATTTACCTATCTACTATGAAATAACTCTGCAATACTACAACGCAGTAACGGGAGTCTACCATGAACACAGTGCGTGTGTATTACACTGCGCCAGCGCATGAGGCCGAAGCCATAGGAATGGTTGGCCTTAAAGCCGTGCCCTTAGGGGCTACAGAAATTGACAAAATAATTGACGAGCAGCGACCCGCATCACTCAGTGTGAGCCGTTCTGAATCGATACGTGGTCACCTTTTGTTTAACGACCAACTGCTCGACAACAAAACAGGCATACTCGTTGATCCAAAAAAGAAAAAAGCCGCCAGAACAGCTGCATTTGCCATTACTATTGACCCAAAGAAGGCGTTCATTAGTGACTGTGAGGCATATGACCTCATCGCCAAAGCTGTTGAGCAAAAAGCGCCAGCAGATGCTATTCGGTCGTTAGCTCGGGCATATTGGAAAAAATTAGTGCCCGGTACCGAAGTGGTAGCACGCTACGCTGTTGACGGTAAAAGTCTAGTGCTGCAAAAGAAGCCCGAAAACGAAGATGCGTTACCGTGCCACTTTAGTAACGTTGAGGTGCTCATCGTTGGGGATGTTGATCCAACACACATACACCAATTGGCATAACCTCTACTCCATAGCTTGAGGAGGTCAAGCCATCGAGTAGGGTCACAAGCAAACAGATCAGTTCAGAGAAGAAGTGGAAGCAAGGCGAGGGCCCGGCAAACAGCTTCAATACTCCGTACTGATCTGTTTGCCTATGCCCCTACGGGCACCACCTCCCTGCTTTATTGTTGACACCGTGCGAGGGTCAGGCGAATTCGAGCCGTTCCACGCACTGCCAGTAGACGTCGCTGAAGGCGGCCAGCCGTTCGTCGACCAGTGTGGCCATGAGCATCAGTGCCAACTCCCAGTGCCGCAGGCGGTCGCCGTAGGCCTCACTGCCCTCGTCGTCGTTGCTCCGACAGAAGGTGGTGACGTCGTTGACGCGGGGGCGCTCGCGAACGAGTTCACCCTCGCGGTTGGTGTAGGCGAGGCTGAGGGCTGCATCGGTGAGCTCGGGGACGCTGGTGGGGTCGTAGCCGGCCTCGGCGAGGTTCAGCCAGGCGTCCTGAAGCAGCTTGGGCCAGTAGCCACAGCGAAGCAGCAGGAGATGCAGCACCCGGAGAGCCGGCAGATGCCTGGGTCGGATGACGAACTCGCCGAAGATGTCGTCGGGCAGCAGGGTCCGAAGACCACTGATCATGTCGGGCGTCAGGCCGTCCTTGACGTCCTGGAAGATCTGTCGCAACGCCCAGCACTGCTCGGGGAACAACTGGTCGTTGGTGTCGCTCTCCAAGCCCGTCACACCGGAAGCCGGTTCGACAACAACGGGGTGCGTGACCCGCGCGATGTACTCGATGTCGGCCGGACGGAGCTCAGCCCCCAGCAGGAGTTCGCTGGCCGGAATGGTCAGCGGGTAGTCCCAGCCAGGCTGGCTCTCGTCGTCGACGACCCGGTCCCAATTGACCGCGAGCTGCCGGAGCAGTCGGTCGACCGCCTGCATCTCGTCAGTGAGCCTGTGCAGCTTGTAGGCGGCGATGAGCTCGTCGATGGTGTGCGGCAGCGCGTGCTTCGTGTCCACAGCTCTCCTCGGAGTGTGTGATTTGTCTGCTTGTGTTCGGAGGTTAGACCTCGTGAATGGAAACTATATAATAAAGCGCTGCAAATGTCTATGTCTTCGTGTGGTGCAATTGCTGTACCATAAGAGGTATGGCAACATCACCAACAACACAGTACGAGGTTCTGGATGAGCACGGCCTGCCAACAGGTCAGGTGCTCGACCGTGAAACGGTCCACAAAGATCAGTTGTGGCATGCCGTTGTAAACGTTTGGATTATCAATAGTAAAAATGAGTTGCTCATGCAGCTTCGTGCGCCGAGCACAGACCTGTTCCCAAATGTATGGGACGTCAGCATTGGCACCCACTTACAGCCGCAGGAATCGCCAGTTGTCGCAGCCCTGCGCTGTTTGCAAACCGAACTAGGAATTAGCGCAACTACCGAAAGGCTGGAACACTTGTTTAATATTCAAAGTGCCAACCCTATGGCCAGCAACACCTTTCACCGCGTACTTGGTCATGTATTTTTGTTGCAGCAGGACCTAAACCTGGCAGATATTCATACAGACCCCACAAAGATTAGTCGCTTAGAGTGGGTGCCACTTACAAAAGTCATGTCCGAAATTGGCAATGAAGAAACAAAATCGCAGTACCTCCCCCGTGCCAACAGTTACTATCCACAACTGTTTGAGGCGCTGCAAAATTATCTATTTTAAAATGGATACGTCCTGCTCTGTACATTCCGAGCAAGGTACGATATAGTCCCGAACATAAGATAAAGGTCAGCCATGATACCAGAATGGTGCATCAGTTTTGCAATCCTTCTTCGCCTCATAAGCGGAGGTAGGTATGCCTGGGGCATTCTGCATGGCAGGGCTCGCCCCAACCCCGTAACCTGGTTTCTGTGGGGTAGCACGGCAATGGTTGCGTTCGTTGCCCAGGTAAACGAAGGGGTCGGAGCACAAGCAATCGTCACCTTCGTCCTGGGACTGAGCCCCTTGACGATCGCCGTGCTGGCAACCGTCAAGGGGCATCTGCGTGCCCACCTGACTCCATTCACCTTTATCTGCGCCGCCATCACCTTGGGCGGTGTTTTTTTATGGCAGATTACCGACAATGCCATCTTCGCAATTATCTGCAGCATCCTGGCGGATATAGCAGCAAGTGCGCCAACACTCATGAAAGGATATCGTGATCCAAAAAGCGAATACGCGCTCCCCTATCTGTTTTCAGTTATCAGTATGGCCATCACATTGCTGACCATTACAACCTGGAACTTTGAAACGTACGCCTTCCCACTCTATATGATGCTGATCAACTGTGTACTCTTTGCTATGCCACTTCGCCGCGGACAATCAGCAGGCACCCTACGGACAGCGCGCAAAGCCCGGTCGCCCGCTACAGTACGAAGCCGTTAAGATCAACCGGATTAATGCGTGCCAGGCTACGGCCGCCAATCATAGTTCCATTGCTATCACGCACCAGATCGTGGGCAATAAAATGCCCCGATGGATCGGGCATCGCATGGGGAACGGTCACATGACACAATTGATATGCTTCTTCATCAAGCGGCTGTCGTTTAGAGACGCCGATCACTTCAGTGTCAAAAACAGGAACACCAAGTTGACCCGAAAGCATCTTGTTGTATTCGGGGTCAGCATAACTGAGCGTTAATTGATGCTCAGTAGCTGCAGCATCAAACTCAAGCATAGCCTCGTAGCCATCCGGGATTACACCCGGAGCATCCTGCGCAAAAATACGGAAGGGATACGGGCAAGTGTTCTGCAATGCAGCCTTTGATAGTACCCGACTAAACGTAGGGTCAACTGGCTGTGATAGCTCTTCACAGCGATACCGCGCCACCGGTATGGGATGTGCGAAACCCTCGACCGCAACCACCCTTCCGTTCTCGTAAATATTTCTGAACGGCACCAGCATACGTTCCGCGAGCGCTGAATATGCCGGATCGCGAAACGCGGCCGCGCACGCCAACGCACTCACTACAAAATAGGTATCAGGAATCTCTGGTGGCGGATTCTCAAGGCCGCCATAGGTTAACTCATAGACCGGAATAGGATACTTGCGGTTGAACTCTTCGTCGACAACTGCCATAAAACCCAGAAAATCTGGTGGAATCTCCTGGCAGCGCGGCACTCCATATTCTTCTCCTCTGGTGGGAATTTTTTGCCATTCACCATATTGGGGGTCGGGCCGCACATCGACATCATGCGGTAACAAAACTGCTAATTCAGACACAATAAACAGTACGCCTTCGGGAAAGCGCCCTCCGTTAACCTACACATAATATACATAAGTCCTGTGAATGCCAACACTTTTTGCGAACAAAAAAAGAGCCCCTTAAGGGACTCTTTTGCTGTTGTGCCGTTTAACCTAGTGAACGGCTACTGGCACTGGTGCATCAGCGGACTTCGCCAGGTGATGCTTGTGCTGCTTGACAACTGTCGTGGCGACAATGGCTGCCAAAACAGCGAAGCCAAAGCCAACGTAAAAGGCAGTGTGCCAACCACCTACCGTTGCAGTTGCAACATCAAGTGGTGTTGGGGCATGGCCTAATTTGCTCAAAGCATTTGTGGTGTGTGATGCGGCAACACCCGAAAGTACTGCCAAACCAAGTGCACCACCAATTTGCTGCGAGGTGTTAAACAAGCCCGATGCCAGACCGGCCTCGTTACCAGGCACGCCAGATGTGGCGGTAATAGTAGCGGTTACAAATGTCGCGCCCATACCCAAGGCAACAAGTGCCAGGCCTGGGAAGACATTACCCCAATAGGTACCATCGACTGGAATGTGACCGAGGATAAACAAACCCGCGGCAACAAACAATGGAGCCACCATCAGAATGCGCTTGTAACCAATCTTCGGCACCAGGTTGGACATGATAGTCGCAACCGCACCAATGATGAAGGTTACTGGCAAGAAGCTAACACCGGTCATAACTGGTGAGTAGTTCATAACTGTCTGAATGTACAATGACACAAAGAAGAACATTGACATCATGGCTGCCGTCAACGGCATCATGATCAGGTTTGCGCCAGTTAGGTTACGAATACGGAAGATCGACAATGGCATCAACGGATGCTTTGCGCGAGCTTCGTTCCATACAAATGAACCAAGCATTGCAATAACAGCAGCAAACAGGCTCAGTGTCGTACCATCAGTCCAACCCCATTCCGGTGCTTTTGTTAAGGCAAATACCAAGGTCATAAGACCAGCTGTCACCAGGACTGCACCAGGCAAGTCGAGGTCATTGTGCGCAACTTCGCGAGCGTGCTTTGGCACAATGCGCATTGCAGCGATCGTTACAAATATACCGACTGGAATGTTTACAAAGAAGTTCCATTCCCAACTGGTGTATTCGGTTAATAGACCGCCAAAGAGCACGCCAGCGGCAGCGCCTCCGGCTGCAACAGCGCCCCAAATACCGAGCGCTTTATTGCGATCAGCACCTTCCTTAAACGACGTGAGCACAATCGACAGTGCTGCTGGCGACATCAATGCCGCAAACAATCCCTGCAAACCACGTGCCACAATCATCATGGTGCTGTTTTGTGCTACACCGACGAACAATGACATCAGCGTGAAACCAATCACACCAGTCATAAACATTCGACGACGACCGTACAAGTCAGCCGCGCGACCACCAAGAAGCAAGAAGCCTCCGAAGGCCAATGTGTACGCTGTAATTACCCATTGCAGATCATTTGCGGTGAAATGCAATGCTTTCTGGATAGCTGGCAAGGCAACGTTAACGATCGACGTATCAAGTACGACCATGAACTGTGCGAGCGCCAGGACACCCAATAAGCCCCATTTAAATGGCTGCTTCATAAAATCCTTTCCTTAAAGTTTGATTCGTCAATGATTGTAAATCTAAATAGTTGAGGTTGTCAAGTATTGACTACATGAAGTATAATGTAGTTTGTAATGCAACAAAATTACGATACCTACAATACCTACTGGCTCACCATTGAGTTAATGCTGCGTATGAAGCCGCGATTGCTTGAGGTTGCCGACAATCATAAGCTCACCGCACAACAAGTGCATGTACTGGGCTTTTTAAGTGATAATCAACCCCACCCCATGAGCTGGCTGGCAGCCCTGCTCTTTTGTGATGCATCAAATGTAACCGGTATTGTTGATCGTCTAATTGCTATGGATCTTGTAAAGCGCACCGAATGCGAAACCGACCGTCGTGTAAAGATGGTACAGCTCACAACTCACGGCGAAGAAGTTCGGCGCGACATCATGTCAGAGCTCAGTATTGAAAGCCAAAAGCGGCTAGACGACATGCTCACCACAGAAGAGCAAGCCACCTATCGAGCAATTGTTATAAAACTATTGAAAGCAAGCGAGACCGATGTAGTGGCCGCTTGTCCTGCTGCTAAAAGATAATATTGGTGTTGCTGGGTCTGGGCGCGAAGATCGCGACGGCACAGGGCCATCAAGCAAAAAACGCGCCCAGACCTGCAGTGCAACTACCCTCACGTGACGGGCTTGCCTCCCTTGTCGGGCTCAGAAGAACCAGCACCGGGCGGAGGAACGGGCGGCGTGGCCGATGTGGGCCTCACCGGCAGGACTGTCTTCGGGGCCGGGCGGCTGCTGAGTACCAGCCGATATTTCCTCGTCTCTCCGGGGCCCATCTCGAAATCGATGAGGCCGATCGGGTGAATCCCCTGTCGCTTGAGCGCATCGGTCAGCGCGTCGAACAACCGATTGGGGTTGTGGTCACGACTGGTCACCTCCATAGAGGTGCTGCTGACTTGCTGGATCCGGACACTGGCGGTCATGCCGATGGCCTGCATCAGCCCCGGGTTCGGCTTACATCCCCGCAGGTCGATGATGACGCGTGAGCCGTTGGCCAGACGTGCGTCGCTGAAGAGCAGCTCGCCGAACATCGTCGCCAGGGCGGTGTAGCGCGCAGGCTGCCAGAGTTCGGCGACCACTGCGCTGAGCGACTGGGCCTCATCTTCGGCTGAGCCGTTGTCGAGGTTGGCGGACAGCGCCGGGTAGCCCTCCTGCAGGGTGAACTCGAAGACCTTGCCAGTTGCCGTCTGGAGCTCCGTGAGCCACCGCTGCAACATGGACAGCGTGAAGACCTGCTGAGGGTCGAAGACCACGCGCGGCAGCTTGTTGTCGACGACGTACAGCACATCCGGTGTGTCATTGTCGTCGTACGGCAGGTTGACCATCAGTTCGGGCAGCTTGCGCTGAACCAGACGGTCTTCCAGAGCGGTAACACTGGCGTTCTGCACCTCCATCAGGAAGCGCAGGCGAACCGAGGTGACCTTACCGTCCCGATGCTTCGACTCACTGATGATGCTGGCAGTTTCGCCGCTGAAATTGTGCAGTGCGAACGCGAAACCTCCGATGTTGAAGCCGTTCAGGGGAACGTTGTCGGCCACCGTAAAGCGCGCCTGGCGACCCTCGTGGTCGACATACATGCCCGGCAGCTTTGTCGAGGGCTGGAACAAGAAATCCTCCGCGGGTCGGTCCGTCCGTAGACGGAAATGGTAGTTGAACCAAGAACAAGCATACACATGTTTTGTGTATGTCGGCAAGGAATATTTTCTCGCTCCGCGTGGAAAGATCAAGTATCATAGAACTATGAGTCAAGAATCACCCCTTACACCACTCGATGAACCAGCTCGTCGCGTTAATCCACGCTTTATTTCAAAGAAAGCGTTCTTTTTGTATGGAATCCTGCTCGGTATCCTGGTGGTACTCGGCGTCCGCTTTGCAACCTACAATCCGGCGCACACCCACTACCATGCTAACTTTGCGGTATACATCAATGGGCAGCGTCAGGAATTTAAAGATCCGAAGTATTATCAGGAGGTTGCCGCCTGTGCTGCTTATGACGATATAACCCCAATTGAACGTGCACACATGCACAATAACGAAAATAGCGTTGTTCATGTTCACGATCATGCCGTTACCTGGGGCCAGTTCTTTGAAAACCTAGGCTGGTATGTTGGCGACGATTTTATTAAAACCGGCCAACAGCTCTATGCTGCAAATGGTGAGAGTAAATTGCACATCATGATTAATGGCCAGGACTACACTGACATTTCACCGATAACCAACACTGTTATTAAGGATGATGACAAGCTACTAGTGAGCTTCGGCGATCTATCGCAAAAGACCGTTAAGCAAGAGTACGCCTCTATTGAAGATACCGCCAAGCATCACGATGAAGTGCAGGATCCCGCCTCTTGCAGTGGTCACCAATCACCTGGTTTTCTTGAACGGCTGAAGCACCTGTTGTAGCATAAGAAGTATTATGCGACCACTTTGGACCGGTTCGATCAGCTTTGGACTCGTAAATATCCCGGTGCGGATGTATAGCGGTACACATCCTCAGGAAGGTCTCGATCTGGATATGCTTCACAAAGAAGACCATGCGCCAATCCGCTACGCCCGTATTTGCCGCAAAGACGGCGAGGAAGTGCCCTGGAATGATGTCGAAAAAGGATACGAATATCGGGATGGCGACTACGTGGTTTTAACGCAGGCTGATTTTGACAAAGCCAACCCAAAAAAAACACAGACCGTTGATATTCAGCAGTTTGTGACTAGCCGTGAGATCGATATTCGCTATTTCGAAAAGCCGTATTATCTTGAGCCAGTAAAGGGTGGCGAGAAGGCCTACGCCCTGCTGCATGCTGCACTTGAAAAGTCAGACAAGCTTGCCGTGGCGACCTTTGTCATTCACCAAAAAGAACATCTTGGAGTCATCAAGCCAGTTGGTCGTGCACTGGTGCTTAACCAGATGCGCTACCCCACTGATTTGCGCGAAGCTACCGACCTACAATTCCCTTCACACAAAGACCTCAGTGAGCGTGAAATTGAAACAGCCGTAAAGCTCATTAAGCAAGAGACCAAGCCGTTTATACCCGAAGACTTCCACGATACCTACATAGAAGAGCTGGAAGATATCATCGAAGCCAAAACCAAAGGCAAGAGACCAAAGGCTCAGAGTAAAAAGCCCCACGATACTGCTGCTGGCGACCTTATGGAAACCCTCAAGGCCAGCCTTAAGGAACAGTAGCCCATGGGATTGGGAAAGTACTTTTCGAAACGGCACTTTAGTAAAACGCCCGAACCGCACGGGACCCCCAAAAAGAAAGCAAGCAAGCGCCTTGCGTTTGTCGTACAAGAACACCATGCATCGCACCTACATTACGACTTCCGGCTTGAGCTGGATGGTGTTTTAAAAAGCTGGGCAATTCCCAAGGGGCCAAGCATGGATCCTCATGTACACCACCTGGCTGTGCATGTCGAAGACCACCCGTATGAATATCGAAAATTTGAAGGCGTTATTCCCAAAGGAAACTACGGCGCCGGTTCTGTCATCATCTGGGACGAAGGCTGGTATGAGCCACGAACCGAAAGCGCAAACGCGCAAGTGACCCTTCGAAAAGAATACGACGACGGGCATATAACATTTGTGATGCATGGCAAGAAACTGAAGGGTGAATTTGCGCTTATTAAAATGCCCAAACAGGGCGATGACAACTGGCTGCTCGTAAAAAAGACCGATTCATTTGCCAGCAATGCCGATGTTACCGAACAAGATACCTCGGTAAAGAGTGGTAAACGCGTCGATGATTTAGGCGACACCGCCGTTGCTACAGATCTTTCAAAATATCCCAAGGCGGCTAAGCCCTGGGCCGTGAAACCAATGCTCTGCACCTTGGTCGAAGAGTCATTCGACAGGGCCAACTGGCTGTTTGAAGTCAAATGGGACGGCTATCGAGCGATTGCCAGCAAAAAGAAAGATGACGTATCGCTCTATTCCCGAAACGCACTCGATTTTAGCACAAAGTTTGCTCCGGTCTACGAAGCAATCAGAGACCTTGCTCACGACGTTATTTTGGATGGTGAAATTGTTGTTATCGACGAGCACGGCTCGCCCCACTTTGAATGGCTGCAAGATTGGCACCACGACCCCAAAGGCAGCTTGCAGTATTACGTATTTGACATCCTCTGGTGTGATGGCCGCGACGTTCGTACTATGCCGCTCATAGAACGCAAAGCGCTCCTTCGCTCTGTTATACCCGACAAATCTATCGTTCGCTACAGCGATCATATTACCAAAAATGGCTCCAAGCTATTTACCGAAATGCAGCGTCGGGGCATGGAGGGCATTGTGGCAAAAGATGCTGACAGCTCTTATCAAGAAGGAGTTCGCGGCGAAAATTGGTTAAAAATTAAGAATCATTTACGGCAAGAAGTAGTCATTGGCGGCTTTACCGAACCACGAGGTTCGCGTCAATATCTGGGAGCACTCCTTGTTGGTGTGTACGACAAGGGCGAGTTTATATACGTTGGCCATTCCGGTGGCGGCATTGCTGATGCTGAACGCAAACAACTTCGTGCCAAACTGGAGAAAATTGAACGCAAAACTTCGCCGTTTGCTACTGAGCCAAAACCAAATGCACCCGTCCATTGGGTACGCCCTGAACTAGTCTGTGAGATGAATTTTGCCGAATGGACCAGCGACGGATCGATGCGCCAGCCCAAGTTTGTCGGCTTGCGGGAGGATAAACAGCCGACTGCGGTGAAGCGCGAAAAATCGCGCCATTCAACCAAAGTAGCTGCTGCTACAAAAGTGCCGGCAACTCATTCGAATGTCATAAGCCGTAAAAACTCACGGGTAGCGTTTACTCACCTGGACAAAGTCTTCTTTCCTGAGCACAAATACACCAAGGGTGATCTGATCAAATACTATGAATCAGTCGCTGACGTTATGCTCCCCTACTTGAAAGATCGACCGCATTCTATGCTTCGTCAACCCGGGGGTAGTATGGACCATGGCTTTTTCCAAAAGAATAACGAACATCTGCCGGACTGGGTGCCTGCCACCGACATATATTCAGAATCCAACCATGCCAACCTGCACTGGATCGTTGGTGGCGAGCTCGACACACTTCGGTACATGGTTCAACTTGGCTGTATCGAGATTAATCCCTGGAGTTCACGCATCCAGCACCTCGATAAACCCGATTGGCTTGTGATCGATCTCGACCCCGAAGGTGTCACGTTTGAAGACGTGATTGCCGTTGCGCAGACTGTTAAGGTTGTCTGTGATGAATGGCATGTGCCTGCCTATCCAAAAACCTCAGGCAAGACAGGAATTCATGTTTACATTCCACTGGCCGCACGTTACACCTATGAGCAAGCTAAGAATTTTGCACACCTTATGGTAATCGAAGTTAATAAACGGCAACCGAAGCTCACCAGCCTGGAGCGCATGCCCAAAAAGCGTCCACACAAGATCTACCTGGACTTCCTGCAGAATCGCGAAGGACAAACCCTGGCAGCGCCATATTCCGTTCGGCCGACTCCTGACGCAAATGTAGCTACACCCCTGCATTGGGATGAAGTAAAGAAAGGCCTTAAGCCTCATAATTTCACCATTAAAAACACTACGCAACGCCTAGCGCGTACTGGCGACCTGTGGCAGCCAGTGATCGACAAGGGCGTGGATATTGCGGCGATTCTGAAGCACCTTGAATCGTAACACGTAAGATACGCTGGCTATTTGCATGGCAACTACCGCCATCACCATGCTGCTTATGCTATAGTGAGGATAATGAAGTATTCTATCGAGGAGATCGACAGCAGGCTTATTGCCTGGTTTCGCAAAACATACCTGCCAGTGGGACGAATTGCTATTTTTATCGTCTATTTTTACTTTGGCATTTTAAAGCTGCTCGACCTCAGCCCGGCCAGCCCATTAGCAGATGCGTTAAGCGCCAAAACAATCGGCATTGAGTATGCACATATGGCGTTTATTATTCTGGCGATCTTCGAATGTATTATTGGCGTGCTCTTTTTATTCCCCAAGGCAACACGTATCGTTGTGCCGCTCCTCTTGGTGCACATGGCCATCGTCTGTTCCCCGCTGCTTATAGTACCTGATCATATCTGGGTCCAGCCATTTGTGCCAAACCTCGAAGGGCAATACATCGTCAAAAACGTCGTCATTATTGCCGTGGCCTTAGGCATTGCCGCCCAGACAAAACCGCTTAAGCGGTCGGCGTAGCGTCTTTACTAGCTGCTTCAGGCATTGCCGCCAGCGCCAACGCACTGAATATCAGTGCTATATCCCGGAAGGTAATCTGAAACAGAGAGAAATTCGAAAAGACGATTCCGGCTAATGTTGCAGCACACAGCAGTGCAACGTATCGAACATAGAGGCCCAACAGCAAGCAGGCCGCCAGGAAGATCTCGTAGATTGAGAAAATATGGAGCACCGTCTGGCTATCAACGTGATCTGTCAGGACGGGCGGCAGGTACCCTACCCAGTCTTGTGGATTAGCGAACGAAGAAATAGCGGCGTACAAAAAAATAACAGCCAATCCGGCCCTAAGCAATAGCTGTGGCGCCTGATCACGAGTAATTTTCATAGCATCTCCTTACTGATAGGCTTATGCTTATCTATTGACATCATACTACGATACGACGATTATTAAAGTATCAGTAACATGGAGTTTCTCATGTCAAAGTCAGCTAAAATCCTTATCGTGCTTGTCGTAATGGCAGTTATTGCAATCTCCGCTATTATTAGCATGGGCAAAGACGACACTACAAAGTCAGATTCAAATTCTAATACCACTGGTTCAAACAACCAGACATCGAGCGACTCAAACGACAGCGACGAAGAAGTTGCCGCGACTATCTCATACGACGGCACCACGTTCTCACCATCCACCACGACCGTCAAAGCTGGCCAGACTGTAAAAGTCAGCAATGACTCAAGTGATGCCGAGCTAGACTTTGACTCAGATCCTCACCCTACCCATACTAATAACCCCGATTTAAATGCGGGTGGCATTGAGCCAGGTCAGAGCAAAACATTCTCTACTGACAAAACCGGAACGTGGGGTTTTCACAATCATCACGATCCCAGTCAACGTGGCGAGCTCATTGTAGAGTAGGTCAAAAAATTACTTCGGTATAGCAAGGAACATAACAATAGCTTGGTGAGCTTCGTTACCGGTAACTTGTTAGGATTTTCATAGAACTGTTGCGTCGGCCTGTTTACAATAGTATCTGCAAACTAACACAGGAGGGACATAGTATGGCGGATAGTCCAGGTCGAGGTTGGCACGGTGATTCAGCAGGCCATGCGGCAGCTGGCCGTCTTGGCGGTCAAAAGAGCCCCGGCAATTTTGCCAAGGATCGTGAAAAGGCCAGTCGTGCAGGTAGCAACAGCGGTGGCAATTTTGCCAAGGATCGTGAAAAGGCCCGCGCAGCAGGTCGAACTGGAGGCCAACGCTCCTCACGTTCGGCTTCAGCAGTCCGCTCCGCTGCAGCGATACAAATTGCTCCAGCTACCAGCTAACCCAATACTAATCAGCAGCGTAACCTATGAGGCCCGCCCCCACGAGCCTCATTTTTTATGATCTGCCTTGGCTAAAACAAGCGGACGGATATGGTTCAGTAGATAGATCGAGCCTGCTACAACGATGATAGCTTCAGGACGTTTTAGTGCGTGCTCAAAAGCGGTCCGGGCACTGCTCTGGTGATCAATCGCATAGTCAGCTTCAAGTGGTTTTATGACACGCTCCACCTCTTGCGCCAACACGCTGCGATATGGCTCATCCTGAGGTCCCCCAAATTCAGTCACAATGACATGCTCTGCAGCAGGCGCTGCAGCCTCCAGAATATCCGGGATACGCGTATCGGCAGCCGGACCGTCAAGAAAGCCGAGCAACAATACTATCGATTTGCCCTGATTCTGTTCGTGAATACTCTCCATAAGCGCTTTTACTTTTTGCCCGTTATGCGCTCCATCCAAAATAATTGTTTTGTTGGCAAACGTAAATATTTCCATACGACCCGGGATGAATGTCCGAGATGCACGACGAATAGCCGCATCAGAAAGGGTGCCTTTTCGCTGTGCAACTATGTGGCGTACTGTTGTCAATGCAAGACCAAAGTTTCGCTGCTGAAAAAGTGGCAAAGATTGTGGTGCCGTTACAGAACCCGGTTCAACAACGGTTACTTTTGCATGCTTTGCAGACGCCCGATCCTGTATAGGTTTCATAACTTCTGCCGATTGGCGATATACAAACACTTCATTAGATTCTTGGATAATGCCAGCTTTTTGGATCGCAATTTCGCCATAGGTCTTGCCAAGAATATTTGTGTGATCCAAACCGATATCGGTAATAATGCACACCTTGTCAGCTCGACTGATCGTGTTAGTGCCGTCCAATAGGCCACCAAGGCCGACTTCGACTACTGCATACTCAACATCTTGCCGTGCAAATTCCCAGTATGCGAATGCTACCATAATCTCAAAATATGTCGGCCAAGTGCCACTCGCCTGTACTTCATCCATAAAAAGCTCAAATTCCGCACAAAACAGCGGCTCGAGCAATGGCTGGCAATCAATCTGCACTCGGTCGTTGACCTCGAGCGTATGCGGCGAAACAGTTAAGCCAGTGCGATACCCTGCAGCCTTTAAGAGGGCTGCAGCATAATACGCCGTTGACGTCTTGCCAGATGTTCCAGCAATATGCACAGCTTTATACGACTCCTGGGGATTACCAAGGTATGCCAGAAGTTTTCGCATTCGGTCAAGTGTATAAGTCGCCGATGAGCTTTGAGTAATATACGGCTTGATTGCCTGTCGTAGATCGTCAAAAGACTCAATTGTCATGCTTGTATTGTACTCCGACTCTAGTCAGTTAGCCACGCAATTGCGCAAGAAGACCTCCGGCGCTCGGCGCAACCATAAAGTGCTGCGCAATAGCCTCTTCGGTTTCAAACAGTCGCACGTCTCTGCCGCCTCTATCTTCAAAGCCGTGTCGCCGTAACGTTTCGTCTAGCTGCGGCATAAGCTGCGGCCAAATATATGCCGACACTGGCTGGCGTTCGTCAACACTCGCGTCAGAAAGTAAGTCGGTGATCAGCTCCGTAGCAATACCCTCTTCCTGATGGTTGGGCAATACAGCAACATCACGCAACCACAAGTAACGCCGAGAAGGCGTCAACAACTTGGCTCGCCGCTCAAGCCAGGGGCCAGAAACGTTGTGGGCTGAATACGCAAAACCAATCCTTTGACCATTGTCGTCAAATGCCACAGCTACTCGCGGTTGAGTATACTCCTGCTTTACGTTATATCGTCGGCCCCTTTCGGTGTTGGGGTCGAGGTGTGAATCATAATACCGGTCGGGGTCGTCCCATCCTACGAGTTTTTGGGCATCCGTATCAGGCTGATCGCGATCTGCTGCCACCAGACTCTCTGCCAATGCAACCCTGGCCATACCCTGCAACGCACGCCAATACTGGCCATCCAGCTCTTCTGGCTGGAAAACTTTCACCTCACTCATCCGTTACTCCGTCAGTTAGATTTCTGGTCTCGTTTTACAACCAATAGGATAACAGAGATTACGATTGTCACAAATTCGATCCCGAGGCTTGCCATAGTAGTCAGCCCCAACCCGATATTTGCACCCACAATACAATTGGATGATTCGATTTGTTGCTGTGTGTAATCAGAGGGACACTGTTCGGAGGTCAGAAAAAGAAAGCCCAATAGAAAAATAAGCAATGCGGCCAACGTGCCAAAAAGATACATTCGAACAAATGGTTTTTTGAGCCACTGCATACTTCCATAATACCAAGATATCCCGTTTCTGCTATGCTGGTACCATGAACATAACCACAGTACAATGGAACATCGGTGGTGGAAAAATCCGTACCGATGAGTCCACCGACTCAGATCGCATCGACTCGTATGCCACCGATGGCCTCGACAGTATTATTACCGTGCTTCGTGAACTGCAGCCAGCTATTGTCACGCTGCAGGAAGTGCACAAAAATGATCAGTTTTCACAGGTTGCCGAGATAGCAAAACAGTTAGGTATGTACTATACCGAAGATTATTACGCCGACTCGCATATTGAAGCCGGCCAGCAATTGGGGCACGCTATTCTTTCGCGATTTCCCCTCAGCAATAGTGCATTTACGTACTTTACAAATCCCAAGTTCCAGATTGAATGGGAAGATGGTAGCATTGCGACCTCTCACGACAAGGGGCTTACTTCGTGTCTGGTCACTATAGACGACACGCAAGTTGCCGTAGCAACAACACACCTATTGCCATTCCGTCGCTTCAGGGTTCCCGTTGATTCGCCACAGGCCCAAGCGGTACTTCGCGATGTTCAGCAAAAGCTCGACAATGGCCACACACCCCTGCTACTTCAGGGTGACTTCAACCTTAACGAACCGTCACTGGCCAACTATTTTGATCTGCTGATCAAAAACGGTGCTCAGGAGATTGTTCAGCACCAACCGACAACACCAAATGGTCATTTCTTTGACCATATCTTTTATCGAGGCCTCCAGTTGGTCGACAGCCACGTCATCGATAAAGACATACGTTCTGACCACTTTCCAATCGTTTCAACATTTACCTTATAGAGCGGAAGTACTTAAAAAGAGAGCCACACGGCTCTCTTTTTAATTGCAAACACACTGTATGGCTACGGATTTTTGGTGATGGTGTACTTGTCACCATACACTGACCAGTTGAGTGGTGGATCGAGGTTGAGGTTACCAGCCTTTAGGAACACCCGCTGCGCGTTCTCGATACGGGTTACATCCTCGTGCGCGGCTTCGGCTTTCATGGCTTTGACGCGTGCATCCATGAATGCGTTGAGGTATGTTGTTTCGTTACCGCCCTGAGCAGGTGTCTTTGCTGCCTTCATGGCAGCGGCACGGATACCGCCAAAGCTTTGCGAATCACTGCCCGGTCCATGCACAACCATGGCATCATAGTAGATAAATTGGCCAAGTGTATGGATGCCGTCGGCGATTCCCTGGTTTACGGCTGGATTAAAGTACGCCCGGTCACGTTCCTCATTTTGGGCTTGTTGGAACTTGGCATCCTTGGCGGCAGTCTTCCAGTCTTTCGTAAAATTAGGGTCCAGACCAGCGTGTGTAGGGTTGAACGAGCCGATTTTCTTTAGAGCAGGAAGGTATTTTGCCAACACGTTATTAGGGTTCAGCTTTGTGTAGGCATTGATTAATGGAACCATGTCACCACAGCCAGTGCAGAAACCGATAATACCCGCTGTATAGCCGCGGCTATCACCAATGTCCTCGATGTAGGCATACTGAGCTTTCCAGTTTAACGAAGAGTTTTCGGCGCTTGAGACCAACTGCATGGCAATCTCTTTTTTCGTTGGATTAAAGAGCGTTACGGTGTCCGATGGGCCAGGGTTGGGGGTGGGAGTAGGAGTGGGCGTAGGCGTAGGTTTAGGGGTCGGAGTCGGCACTGTTACTGCTGCAGGTACAGTCCATTTTTGAGCATTTGTGCCATTGCACGGCCACATCCAAATTTGGGTGCCATTCGCAGTGCCGGCATATTTATCATCCAGGCAGAGACCCGAGTTTGGGTTGACGATACTGCCATCAGCCTTAACGGTCCATTTTTGCGCCACCGTACCGTTACAAACATAGAGCTGAACGAGTGTTTTAGGCGCTTTGCCTGCGCTGGCTACGTCCAGACAGTAGCCATTTGCATTGGTAATCGCACCATTGTCACCAATTGTCCATTTTTGCGCGTCCGTCTTGTTGCAGTTGTATAGCTGAATCTTATTCTTATTTGCCTTAAGATTACTCTTGTTGTCCAGACACTTATTTACTGCGACGGCCGAGGTAATTTCCCCCTGCTTTGAGGCGGCTTTTGTTAAAACTAACGTGATAATGCCACCAATAATAACAAAGGCTGCCACAAAAATAAGCATCGCTTTACGCCCCAAAAAACTGGGGCTCTGACTATTTGAGACAACTGCTGCCTTTGGTTTTTTTGTTGATTTTCCCGAAGTCCTGGAGACGGTCTTTTTGGTCTTTTGCGTCGGCATAGATCATCCTTTTTTGTTTTTGCTTGATAATCTCATTGTACACTATACAACAGTGACTTCAAGCACGCTTAAGCTTTCTTCAAGCTAAGGAGTGATCGTGGCTTGGAAGAGCCGATAGTCTTCGGCAAGCGAGGCATCAGTGGCCGCGACCGGCAGATCTGCCTGACCAGCAAGAATGGCACACAACCGTGGCGGCAACGATGCGTCAGCACCCGCACAAGTCGTAGCCGTAATTGCGGGCATGGTCGTACCCACCACCAGCACACCAACCGCATAGCGGTTGCCTTTGACTTTGTTAAACGTCGCTGTTAGCGTTCGTTGGTATGGCGTATATGTTCCGCCAAAAAGCGTTGCGTCATTGGCCGTGGCCGCAACAAGTGTCAGCGTACCAGCGCCATCGACTGCGTAGATTCCCATACGGGCCAACGTCACACCAGTTGCCGCAGTTGCGTCACTCAACATTCGAATCTTTGTAATCGCCTCTGTTTTGCGGGCTGTGAAATAGGTCAAGTGCAATGTTCCCGAAGCAGCCAACGGCTGCGCACCTGCAACGCTAATGCGCGGCAGCAATTCTTCACCAGCAGCAATTGCGTTACCGTTATAGATATCCGTTGAAGGCACATTAGGCGCGGTAACCACATCGGTCGAGGTGATCGAACCGGTAACCGAAATATCATTCTCAAAATGATCAACATCGAGTTGTGTGTAATGATACGTTCCCTGCACTGTACCAGTGTAGGGTGTGATAGACGTCTCCAGCATAGCGGTGATCTGATTGATACCCGTGTTACCAGCACCATAAATAACACCGCTCGTAATTGGTGCTGTTGCGCCAGAAGGAAATGGCGCGTTCGAGCCGACGATCTCTGCGGATAGCTCCTGCGCATGCGTCAACAAGAGAATATTTCCACCAGTGTTGTTAGCTTGAATTCGGAGCGAGATATCTTTGTTAACACCGCTACTAATTGGCCCCACGGCCACTACACTATCAAGAATATGCGTTGTTCCGGTTACTTCAAACGCCTGTATGTCCATTGAAACGTTCGAAGCCTCGTTATCTATAATGACACCGTTTGAGCCACCACCGGTCTGTCCGCCAGTATCTATGAACAGCTTGTTGTAGGCGATTTGATTGCCCCCGTTAATATGCACTGCCGTCTGAGATCCGATTGCGTAGGCGTAGTCGATAGTCGCATCAGTACCCGGGTTATGATACACCGTCCGCATACCACCCTTGGCGAACAGGTTGCCAACTTCGAAGTGATAGCCCATCAATACCAGACCATCCTGGCTTTGACCGCCACCGCCCGGTGCTGTCCCATCGCCAATGTGCCACAGGCGAACATTTCCCATGTAAATATGCGCCTGGTCAACGGTGCCTGTACCTGCCTGGATACCATTGCCAAACATACATTCCAACAGAATTTCAGACGTCGCGGTGTATGGGCTAAAAAGGACCGCAGGCTGATATCTATCACTTAACATGTTAACTATCATGCCGGGGGCATCGAGGCTGACGCCGCTTGGCACCGTAAGCTGCGAACCGATCATATAGCCACCGTTTCCCGTCTGTGCTGGCAACAGAACGTGTGCCAAACCCGCGCCCATAGGCATGTTTGGACCGGTTGTAGTATCTACCCCGGTCGGCGTTGCCGCCGTTAAAGCCGCAGCAATCGCGGAACTGTCGTTGGTCCCGTATAACAGATAGCCGCCAGCACCGCTCACCGTAATGCCAGCCGCACCGCTGAGGGTAATCTGCGTGCCAGACTGCACTGAGGCAATGGTACGGATCGTCCCAGCGCCGTCTTCAGTAAATACAATTGCCAGTTTGCCCACATCACCACTGCTAAAAGCTCCCGATGAGGCGGTCACGCTGGCGCTGCCAGTTGTAGCCGTGACATTTCGCAAACGAGTAGCGTCGCCCTTTGCTCCATAGTCTTTGACATTAAAAACCAGGGCACCCTCATCGACCTTGGTCGCTAAATCACTCGATAAATTGGTGATTTGACTCTGCGGAATAGCCGGCAAGAATGCTACCGGCACCTGTGTACTGCTGTTTAATGGCGCATAGCCACTGGCTTGACCTTTATGAGCGGTTTGCTCGACACCGCTGATACTGTGGGTGCCATCGACATTGTGTTCCACGCGGAGATAATCATTAAGAACAGTCCCCCAATCTCCAATGTCACCACCTGGAACCGGCAATCGAGCACTCGTCACTTATGCGTCTCCTGTTTTCACTCATTATAGCATGAGCGTTTTACGCATCGCTACACAGTGGCCAGATAATCACGGAGTCGTGGTTTGAGCGGTTCGACAACATCTGTCGCCTGCAAGAAATCAGCCACAGCCGACAGCTTCCAGCCCTGCCCCTCATCGCCAAATACAATCTGCTGCTCGGCAGATGGCGGCAATTTTATGACCAAAAAATATGCTACTTGCGTCGGATCGTGCATTGTAGGGTATGCCCGCTCCCATTCCTGGGCTTCGGGCGGCACATGCAGTGCAAGCTCTTCATAGACCTCCCGGGCGGCACATGTGAAGGGCGTTTCATCACCCTCTCGGCCACCGCCAGGAAAATCCCATAAGCCCGCAAAGCGCAGGCCCGGCTTGTTGTCGCGTTGTATCAATAAAAGCCTGTCGCCAATGTAGAGTGCTACTTTTGTTCCATGAAACGTCATAGTCTTAATGATACACCAGTGGCAGCCGTTGTATATGAGGCCTATAAAATATGGTACAATCCGCTCATATGCATCACACAAAATCTGACATTTTTTGGAAATGCTGGCTGTGGTCAGCTATCTTTGGTAGCCTCATCGCAGGCACCTACGCATTCATTTCAGGAATTGGGCCACGGTGGCTGAGCGCCGGTGACCTCTTTTTTGACCTGCTTATCATTCTTGGCATTGCCGGTGCCTATTTCGGCGCCGGTCTTGTTGGCTGGCGTATTGCCGACAAATACTACCACGCCCGTGAAAAGCAATTTATCACACGCTATATTCAATACAGCTTGCTGACATTTGTATTGCTGGTCGCAATCACTTATTCGCCGCTCTCAATTCTGGGCTTACTATGGAGCGTTGTTGCTCCATTTTGCGTCATCAAGGCACTTGATTCCGTTAAAAAATAACCCGCGATACTAACTGGACGCCAAGGCAAACTCGGCAATTTTTCGGGTACAGGTGCCGTTGTCACCCATTTCAAAGAGGCCAAGTTTTACAAATCTTCCGCTAAAGTCAGCTACCGGTGGTAAGGCTGCGGTATCAACTGCTTCCGCAGCCTTCATTCGACCGATGGTCATATGCGGACGAAATAGTTCGCCGATGTTCTTATATCCATATTGTTGCAGATTCTGTCGCGCAATCCCTGTGGCCGCCTCGAGTTTAGCAACGTCTTTCGCCCGCATGCCATCACGGATAGGGTTAATCGTGTCAACAACAGTAATTTGCAACGTAGCCAGTCGGTCAACGGACTCATAGTTAGGGTCAAGGTACCCCTCTGCCTGAAAATAGCAATCAGCCGTAAGGCTAAAAACAGCTGTTTGTGCGGCGATCTCAACCAGGATGTCTTTGACTCTCTCAAGATCTGCCTCTTTGAGCTGCGTCATATACAATGAAAGATGTGGAAAAGGACCGGTGTTACTGAGCGCAATGAGTGATCCAAGCGGCTGCAGCACTGAGCTCGCAGCAACCGCCTTTTGCGCCAATTCATCACTCGGCAGTAGTACGATATTGCAAGGAATAGAATTCATTTTCTTGAGTATACCAGATCACCTGTCGCCAAAGAGCTGTCTGCGTATCGTTGCATCGTCAGATTCGCTGGCCACATAGATATTCTGCAGCCGTAGTATCTCTCGCATTGGTTCTGGCATTGCGTATGACGCTGTATATATATTCATAACCAACGCCTCGCCATCATCCGCAGCTAATCGATTAATCGATACCTTTTCACAGCCCATGCAGTCATGAATGAGCATAATTTCACCGCGTGTCTGAGCATCTTCGATGCGGAATGTCAGTCCGATTGGCTGCATGCCGCCCTGACATTCAGCCAATCTATCACCTTTTTTGACATCAACGTGTTTGGACCATAGGCAAAGATTGCAGTGGTTGCGGTTCGCCGTGCCCATATATTCATTGATAACCACCCATTGCCTGCAATGGGAACACTTAAAGCCGCCGCCTTGTTCTTGGCGAATTTTTCGCGCGATTAGTCGTTCTGTTTTGTGGTCGTGCTTAATACTCCGTCGTTTTTGATTTCGTTTCATATACGTACTCCAATAGAAAAACCAGCCGAAATGGCTGGCCGAGCTGGATAGTACGTACGAAAACGAGACTATTTTTGAATATTACTAATAACTAAGGTTTGGCCAGCCATAACCTGCCCCGTGAATGGGGCCACGAATATTGCCGGGTGGTTTCCTTGTGTATTAGTACGCATAGAATTAAAACTTTATACGAAAATAGTGGTTATGTCAATGTTTACAGATGCGGCTCTGTTTCAACACGACGAGTCCCAATCTTGAATTTGATCAGAACAACCAACAAAACGCAGATCGAAAGTATATAAACCGGGAATGCAAAATGGGCAAAGTCCCATGTCTTGATCGCCAGCAGCGTAATGATGGCATTAATGGCTCCAAACAGAAATACCTTGTAGCTTTCGCTTTCAGGATCAATATATGATTTAACGATCGTTGGAATACCCGCAAAAGCATCTGCCAAAATACTAAATAAGATAGCGACATTTCCTTCGCCGGTTATGAGCCAGAAGACCAGTCCTACGACAGACAGAGCGCCACAACCAATATCCAGCTTGGTCAGTTTCCAGGTTGCCTTTCTATTAACGAACGAAGCAATAAAAATCAGTAGCGGGTTAAAACCCACCATGAAAGTCATGAGAGCCGCCAAGCCTACGCCGTGATTAAGCTCAGCGCCAAAAGCAATCAAAGGCGCCAGCGCCCAGAGCGCCCAGGAAACTCTATTGGGACGCGCCCGGCCTTTTACGGTATCTATAAGGTAGCTCATACCCCCATATAAGCTCAGCAACGCGCCGATAATTACAAACTTTTCATCAATCATTTAGAGCTTCTCCCCATATTCCATCCTCCTGACAGCATCAACAAGGTCGGTGGTAACAGCATCGATATGCTGTTCAGCGGCAAGCTCAACCACCGGATACTTGTGGCGCAATGCCTCGAGCACCGGCACAACGTTATTACGAAATCCGTCCAGCCGCCTCGTAATGTAGGCCTCATCTTCAACCACATCGGCAGCGCGCTGATTCCTATCCCGAATGCGCTGTCGTGCAATTGTGTCTGATATTTCAAGGACGCAAATTGCCCGAACTATTGCGTCTGTCTCGGCAAGAGTGGCCTCAAACGTAGGCAACCGGTCTACATATTGAGGATATCCATCGACAATAATAACTTCCGACGGGCTTGTCGCCACGCACTCTTTAAAAATCAAGCCAACGAAATGCGGTGGAATGGGTAAATGTTGCTTGAGCTGTTCGGCATATGGCGCCAGCTCTTTACTGTACTGTGATGGCTTGCCGTGCAAAGCACGAGCACGCAACTCGTCACCTATAGAAAAATGGTAGGCTCCAAGCTGTTCTGCCGCCAACGCCGAGGCAGTTGTTTTGCCACTGCCGGGCTTGCCGTGTACCAGAAAAAGCACTTTAGCCATTTGACTGCCGTCATTCATTGCCTCTATTTATACCATATAGGAACGTAGGGTACACCCGGAGGGATTCGATTCTGGTGGGCGGCAAACGTGCCACAGGCACCTTTGCTCATATTCATTCGAATCCCGCTCAAAAGACAGACCAATAAAAAAGCCCCATTACATGGGACTCTTTTATTGGTACACCCGGAGGGATTCGAACCCCCGACCCTCTGTTCCGAAGACAGATGCTCTAATCCGCTGAGCTACGGGTGCATATCAACACATAGAGTATAGCACCTTTGTCTCGAGAATAACAGAGTAAGGATTTGCCAAAAAGTTGCTGCCAAAAGTATGCGATAATAGCAGTTATGCGGCAATTTCCGAAAGACTTTTTATGGGGCGCCAGTACGTCGAGCCACCAGGTAGAAGGCAACACCACCAACCAGTGGTCAGAATGGGAGAAACAACACGCCCACACCCTAGCAAAGACAGCCGAAAAGCGCCTGCACTGGCTACCAAATTGGGCAGATATTGCACCACAAGCCAAAGATCCAGCTAATTACATTTCTGGTGCTGGCGTTGACCACTACGGCCGTTTTCGTGAAGACTTTGATCTCCTCACCCAACTCAATATGAATGCCTTTCGGTTTGGCATTGAATGGTCGCGTATCGAGCCAGCCGAAGGTGTCTGGGATGAGGCAGCCATTCAGCATTACAAAACGTATTTTGCTGAACTCAAAAAACGCAACATCACTCCTGTTGTCACACTGTGGCACTGGACATTGCCAGTGTGGTTTACACAAAAAGGCGGCTTTGAAAAACGCGCCAACATCATTCATTTTGAAAGCTACGTCCAAAAGGTTTGTGAATTCCTAGGCGACGATGTGCAATACGTCATTACGCTCAACGAGCCAAATGTCTACACCGGCTTTAGCTATGCCACTGGCGAGTGGCCCCCGCAGATCAAAAAACCGCTCTTAGCAATGGCCGTCTATGCCAATCTGACTGTGGCTCACAAACGTGCCTATCAGATAATTAAAGCGGTTTACCCAAACATGCAGATCGGCGTCGCAGCGCAGCTGGCCGATGCCCGTCCCACCAATCCCGGAAATATACTTAACAAGCTAACTGTTTCAGCAAGTATGTATGGCTGGAACTGGTGGTTCTTAAATCGCATTCGAAAACAGCAGGACTTTATTGGCATCAACTACTACTTTACCGAGTATCGCAACTGGCGTGGGCAGATTAAGAATCCCAGCAATCCGGTCAGTGATTTAGGCTGGTACATGGAACCCGCGGGCATTCAGAATTTACTACAGACTGTCTGGAGGCGATACCATACGCCCCTGTTAATTGTCGAAAATGGACTAGCCGACGCCACTGACTCGCACCGCGAATGGTGGCTCGAGCAAACCATTCCTTCGCTACAGGCAGCTATCGCCGATGGCGTGCACCTTATTGGATATTTACACTGGAGTCTGCTCGATAATTTTGAATGGGCTTATGGGTGGTGGCCAAAATTCGGCCTGATTTCTGTTGATCGCACTACCATGAAGCGAGCAGTTCGACCTTCTGCTAAAGCTTATGCTCGAATGATAGCTAACGCTACACACCCAGCTCAACGGTCTTAAGCACCCACATATCTGACGATAGATCTTCGTTGGTCAGATAGTCATAGGGCAAGTATAGGTAACCATCGTCGCCCCAATCGGTACCCCAAGAATTCCGGCCGATAAATTGTTTTTTAGCTTCGTCGAAACCAATAATAAGGATAGCGTGACCGCCAAGCAACCGCTCTTCAGGTGCGGGCATTGGGATAATGCCGGTTTTATAGCTATCGTCAGATTCAAAACTTTCATACACCGAAATACCAGCAACAAATGGATAACCCCACGCCAGGCAGGCGCGCATGTCATAGGTTCTGTCCTGGCCAGCGCGTGAAATACGCTGATATGTTAGTACCTGATTCTTTTCCGCTTCGGTATAGCATGCTTCGGTAGGCTTTTCGGTAAAGCGGGTAATATCATAGGGCCACAGTTTTTCAGCAGGCGTACCCAACTTACGCAAGACTTTCACACCATCACGAATTCGGGCACCGGCATCACTATCAACGGTTCCCTCAAGGTCACGTTCGTTCCAATAGATAAACAACCGGCTGGGCATCATGAAGTCTTTGCCTTGTTTGTGTCGATCAAAATCAAAGGCAGCGCCAAGGGCGTTTGCCGTGCAGCTACCAAGCTGCCCCTGATCATATATCTCGGGGCATTGTTCTCGCAAATCAATACGTTTGGGGATTGGCCCCGCACCAAATGTCTTTAACGGTTCAAATCGTATATCACGTTGGTCTGGCAGGTCGGGGACCCAACCGAGGCCATGTTGATGAGGCGTCATTTGATACTGCATAGCATCTCCTTCACGTACTTAATTCTGCAAAAGAACTCCGTACTTTCAGTGTACGCCTATGTATTTATTTAAACCATGGGTTTTGGCCAAGACTCCAAACCGAAAGGCGTTTGAGGCCGCTTTGCTCTACCTGGTCTAAGCGACGAACAAGTGTCTGCTGATCAGAAATGTCATAAAAAATACCATCTTTGGTAGCAGTAAGCTCCCCGTCACTATTTCGGGTAAAGTGTATGTCACCGGCTCGACGAATAATACCGTCGGAGGTGTTAATCGCGGAGTGGTAACTGCCGAGTTTACCCTCGTAGCCATAGGCGGCAACACCAGCGATACCCTTGCCGTTTGTCTTGTCGTGTAACCATTTAAGGCAGTCTTCGGTCCACTGTTGTGGAGCAATCGAATTGCCGGCACCGGTATCAAACTGATTGTCATAAACCATCATCAAAATATCATCAACGAGCGGCTGCAGCTCCTCGTACTTCCACTGATACCAAGCCTGGCTGGATTTGTCGTACATGGGAGGCCCATCGATCATAAGCTTGTGTCCATGTGCATGAAGTGCTTTGGCCAAGTCGGCAAGATAGGCCTTGAACGACTTGTAGTAATCGGCGTCCCACTCACCGTACTCTTCCCAGTCCAACTCAACGTCAAAGCCAGTTTTGTCAGCAAGCGCAACCATCTGATCGATCGTCTGCGGATTCTTCATCAGCTGGCGAGTACCCTCCAGCGCACCGGAAACCGTTATGTACTGCTCTTTACTGTGTTGCTTAATGAGTGCAACATTTTCTGGCGAATAGCCGTTTGGGTAATCTTCGCTCTGGTTAATCTGGCGTAACGTGCCGTCATCTTCGACATGCAAAAACTCAACCTTGAGGGCATTGATATTTTGTGCGCTCTGTAAGGTTTCAAGCGCCCCTGCGGCATCAGGATAGATCCAGGTATCCGCAAGAACATCAGTGTTATTCAGGCTTTCCCCACTCCCCTTAAACGCCTTTGCAATTGCCACGCTACTCATAGCGTTCGTAGTCGTTGGCGTTTCATGGGCGTACACCGAATGATTTGTCGTAGTCGTTGACGCATCAGCCGGAGCCGACCCGTTTCCGGATGTTACCGCTGCTGTTGTCATAAAAATACTCAACGCCACAATAGCTGTCTGAAAAAACATAGAACCCTCGTTACTATTTTATTGTAGCGTACACACGGGTCAGTACAAGCATAAGCGAGCAGTTACTAGAGTGATTCGTTTTTTTCGGATTGTCGTTCGTCAATTTCGGGAGCTGTTTTTTGGCCAGAAGGAAGTTGTCGTGGCTCAGTCTTATCAAGTGCCGCCTGAAGTGTACTGATGACACTTCGAGCCTGCTCACGACTCATGCCAACACGTGCCGTTATCAGTGGTTGATTTGCAGAACCGGCGGTCTGCGCAAAGCTCAAGACCACACCGTTTTGCGCTGCATTCACATGCATACTATCGGTATAAATAATTCGCGGATCAATAGCCATAACTAACACGCCAGCACGGTTGCTGCCCAGATCGTCTGAGTTTGCATCATCGTCACGACTGCGTGGGTCATAGCCAGCCAACTGCCACAAATTTGCAGCGTCATCATCCTGCATGCCAAAGTGGCTAATCATCAAGTTAAGGATATCTTCACTTGGCCGTTCTTTGCCCTGCTCAAAACGTTCTAATGCTGATTCATCAATTTCAACAGCGCCTGATACGTCAGACATTGTTTCGTGCAGCTTTTGGCGAATAACTTTAAGCTTTTCACCCAGTTGCTTGAATGGTAGTTCTTGAGATTTCTCACTCATAGGTATATGGTAGCGTCTCTTAAACAGTTTGCCAAGCGCATCTCATCAGATATACGCTATAATGCAGGCATGAATATACAGCAGAATGTCTCCCTACGCCAATACTCAACCATGCGTCTCGGCGGTACGGCAGCGTTTGTAACAGATATAACTTCTCGAATTGAGCTACAAGAAGCACTAGCCTGGGCCCAAGAGCACAATCTACCGGTTATGATGATTGGCGGTGGCAGCAACATCATCTGGAAAGATGAAGGATTTCCAGGCCTACTCCTTATTAACAAGATTGTGCGTTTTGAGGAACAGGCTGACGGCGAAGACTTTTATCTGACTGTTGGTGGTGGCGAAGACTGGGATAGCGTTGTTGCGCGGACTGTCGATAAAAACGTCAGCGGCCTTGAGTGCCTATCACTCATTCCCGGGACTGCCGGTGCAACACCAGTACAAAACGTCGGTGCTTACGGCCAGGAGATTGCCAATGTTCTGGTTAGTGTCGAAGCTTATGACACTCAAACTAAAGAATTTGTGAGTATTCCAGGTTTCGAGTGCGGCTTTGGATACCGAACAAGTCGGTTTAAGACCACCGACCGTGGTCGGTTTATGATCACCGCCCTGACCCTCCACCTGACCCGCACACAACCACAGCCACCGTTTTACCAGGCACTTGAACGCTACTTTGCCGAACGGCAAATTACTGATTACTCGCCAAAAGTTATTCGTGATGCGGTCATTGCCATTCGCCAAAGCAAATTACCCGACCCGGCACATGTGGCCAACAACGGCTCATTCTTTGCCAACCCCCTTATTGATGAAGGTACCTTTGCACAGCTGCAGGCAGACTACCCCAATGTACCGCACTGGCCAACCGATGACGGTCGCATTAAAATTCCTGCCGCATGGCTCCTAGAGCAAGCTGGCTTTAAAGACTTCCACGACCCCCAAACGGGCATGGGAACCTGGCCCATGCAACCGTTGGTGCTCGTAAACGAAGAGGCCAAAACCACCGCCCAGTTGCTCATGTTCAAAAAGAAAATAACTGATACGGTGCAGGAAAAGTTTGGCATCACACTAGAGCAAGAGCCAGAGATTTTGCCGCTCGGCTAGTTGGCAAGGAAGTCGTATTCAGAATAGACTTTGTCGCTTTCGATTTCCTCGAGAGCGTATCGAACTTCAGGCACCGTGTTTTGTGGCAGCGCATTCCATTTAACCCACTTTAGCTCGTCGCACTTGCTGGGCATTGTATTTTTAATTTCACCAGGAAAATTAACCACCAAAAAGTAAAAGTCAACGTAGTCAGGGGTATTTGGACTTGAGCGATGCATCACGTGTGCCAGTCGAAGCTCAGACATACGCAACGCGATACCCACCTCCTCTTTCGCCTTACGAATGGCCGCGCCCGAAGCTGGCTCACCGTCTTCGATGTGGCCAGTGGGTACACCGTATTCACCATCGTGATAACCGCTATTAACCCGGTGAGACAACAATACTTTGTCGCCTCGCTGAAAAACCAGATAGATTGCTGCGCGAACTGCCTGTTGAGATTGTGCCATATCTATTTGAGCTCCTTTTATTTTTTGTCGCTTGGCAGTGGGAACTGACGTGCAAACGTGGCAACTTCTTCACGAAGCGCCGTTAGTTTTGCTTCATCTTCGCGGGCGTTAATAGCTTGTAACATCCATTCGGCAATCTGTTCCATGTGCTCTTCTCGCAGGCCACGGGTGGTGATAGCAGGCGTTCCCAGGCGAATGCCACTTGGTCGGAATGGTGGTAATGGGTCGTTGGCAACGGAATTCTTATTGAGCGTCAGGCCGATCTTATCCAAGACTGTTTCAACAACGTTACCATCGAGTTCAAAGCTCTTATATACATCGGCAAGAATCAGATGGTTACTCGTTCCACCGGTAACCAGCTTGAAGCCTCGGGCCTGCAGCGCATTAGCCAAAGCGGCAGCATTTTTAATAATCTGCTGGGCATACTGTTTGAACCCAGGCTGTAGAGCCTCACCAAAACAGACTGCCTTGGCGGCAATAATGTGTTCATGCGGACCACCTTGCATGCCAGGAAATACTGCACGATCAATTAAGGTTGGGATATTTTCGAGTGTTTTTTCGGGTGCACGCAATGGGTTAGACACAGTACCCTTTGATAAGATCAGGCCACCCCGTGGTCCACGCAACGTTTTGTGTGTCGTAGTAGTAATAACGTGAAAGCCGTAATCAAACGGATTCTTGGCGACTCCACCGGCGATCAGACCGGCAATGTGGGCCATATCAGCCATCAACAGGGCGTCAACTTCCTTACCGATTGCAGCAAACTTTTCATAGTCAAGCTCGCGGGGGTAGGCGCTAAAGCCAGCCAGGATAATCTTTGGCTTGTGCTTGAGCGCCAGCTGACGCAATTCGTCGTAGTCGATCTCTCCCGTTTCCGGGTCTTTCATCTTATAACGGATAAAGTTATAGAGCTTGGCGCTGCGCGTTACCGGCGCACCGTGCGTAAGGTGACCACCGTGGGACAGGTCCATTGCCAACACGGTATCACCGGGTTCCAGCCAGGCACTATATACGGCCTCGTTGGCCGGTGCGCCACTGTGTGGCTGGACATTGGCGTGGTCTGCCTTAAATAATTGCTTCGCCCGTTCAATAGCGATCAGCTCCAGGCGATCGGTATTCTCTTGCCCACCGTAATATCGCTTGCCAGGATAGCCCTCGGAGTATTTGTTGGTAAAAATACTACCCATAGCCGTCAAGATGTCACGGCTGACATAGTTTTCTGACGGAATAAGCTCAAGGCCGTCTCGTTGGCGCTGTTCTTCATCAATAATCAGTTGCGCGATAGTTTGGTCGCTCATAGCTACAAAGTCGTCCATATAATTAAAATCTCCCTTAAGAATTGCGTTGCAGACAGTAGAACAGAGTAGCTAAATCATAGGCTCATTGTAGCAGACTAACGGGCGTGGTACACTTTTTCTGCGTAGTAATTTCCGCATCTTTCACTGACACGTAAACATTGACACGTATATCACATTTGATATAATTATAAGGCTATGGATAGTACAAACGAGAAAATTGGACAACTTATCGCTCAAATTCGTCAAGAACGAGGCCTAACCCAGGCTGAGTTCGCTAAGCGCCTCGCCACGTCGCAATCCGCGGTTAATCGCATGGAACATGGCAAGCAAAATCTGAGCCTTGAAACACTTGGTCGCATTAGCGACGTTCTAAATAAGCAACTTATTACCCTCAATGGCGGAGCTGTTAACCTTCGCATTGAAGGTGGCCACGAGCTAAAAGGTGAAATCACCCTGAAAACCAGCAAAAACGCTGCGGTTGCACTTTTGTGCGCCAGCCTCTTGAACTATGGCGTCACTCGCTTTACCTCATTCCCTCGCATCGAAGAGGTCTACCGCATCATCGAGGTACTCGAGAGTATCGGCGTCTCAGCAAAATGGATTAATGACGGCAAAGACCTTGAGATTCGTCGCCCTGAAAAGCTCAATCTCGAAGGTATCGACGCTGAAGCCGCTCGCAAAACCCGTTCAGTACTCATGATGATGGGTTCACTCATCCACGACTATGACTTCTTTAAGATCCCTTATGCCGGTGGTTGTAAACTTGGTGCTCGCACCGTCGCCCCTCACCTATACGCCCTCGAGGAGTTCGGTGTCGATATTGTTGCTGCAACTGGCGGCCAATACGAAGTAACCGTCAACAAAAAACCCGCTGATCGCGTTACGCTCTATGAAGCTGGTGACACGGTTACCGAAAATGCGCTGCTAGCTGCTGCTCGCACCCCCGAAGAGACAATTATTGAGTTTGGTACGTCAAACTACATGGTGCAGGACCTCTGTTTCTTCTTGCAGAAACTTGGCGTCAAAATCCAGGGCGTTGGCACCACTACGCTTCGCGTCCAAGGTGTGCCATTTATTAAAAAGAACATCACGTACGCGCCTGCTGAAGACCCCATTGAAGCTATGTTCTTTACTGCTGCTGCCGTAACGACCAACTCAAGCATTACCATTCGTCGTGTACCGATCGCTTTTATGTCAGTTGAGCTCCTGAAGCTCAAAAAGATGGGTCTCAGCTTTGACCTATCTGAACGATACAAAGCACACAATGGTCACACCGAACTGGTCGATTTGACCATTCACAAACACGACCATAAGTTAAAGGCACTCGCTGACAAGATTCACTCAGCAGCCTACCCAGGTCTTAACGCTGATAACTTGCCCTATTTTGTGCCAATTGCCGGTGTTGCCCATGGCCGCACGCTCATCCATGACTGGATGTACGAAAACCGCGCCATCTACTACACCGAGATGACTAAAGTTGGCATGCAAGTTGAGCTTGCCGATCCGCACCGCCTGTACATCGAAGGTCCAACACATTTTCGTAAGGCTGACGTCGTTTGTCCACCCGCCCTTCGCCCCGCCAGTTTGCTGCTGATCGGTATGCTGGCCGCCGATGGCGTGTCAACACTGCGCAACATCTACACCATCCAACGTGGTTACGAAGATCTTGCAGAGCGTCTGAATTCGCTTGGTGCGCACATTACCGTCATGCACGAACTGTAGTACACCTACTAGAGCCTCAAAACGAGGCTCTATTTTTTCCCTCATCTGGTATAATGGCTATATCTCGAGAGTTTTGCGGGTATCGTACAATGGCTTCGTATGCCAGCCTTCCAAGCTGGAGATGAGAGTTCGATTCTCTCTACCCGCACCAACATCGAGACTGAGCAGCAAATTTGCCCCGGTAGCTCAGCTGGATAGAGCAAGAGACTTCTAAGCTCAAGGTCACAGGTTCGAATCCTGTCCGGGGTACCAATCACAGTCCCGATATAAATCGGGTATGTGATTGGTATCTTGACCAGGTACGGTTCTGTGAGAGAAACAAAGTTTCGGATCACAGGTTCGGTCGTCGAGTCCCTACGCGCAGAAATCTTATTTCGAGCATAGGACGAAGATGTGCCTTATCCGTCCGGCACTATACCAACAAACCAAAACAATCTTATCTCTACATAAACTCCAAACACATAAAAACAATGACCAACTCGCTCGGTCATTGTTTTTTAGTATGTCCGTAGCAATTACGCAGCCACAGGACGCTGTTGGTGTTCCGGCTCTTCGAAAGGCACAAGCTCGGATGCTGACTCTGTCACCAAGGCTACTGTGCCGATTGACCGCACGCTAAATGGGTCCTCTGCCAGATTAGTCTCTTTATAATCGGTAGTACCCAGGCAAACGCCCTCGACGCCGTTTGCCTTTGCTTTATCCCAAATGTCACCAAGGGTGCCAGCCGGTTCGCGTACATAAGCCACACGACCGTCGATAACTTTTCTGACAATGGTCGACATTGACGTATCTCTGTCGTAAACACGCGCATCTTTAAGGGAAGCTTCGCGAGCTTCCTGTGTTTCATATGTTTTGAACATCGGAGACCTCTAGTTACATAATATTCTACGCCTGGCAGTGCCATGCTCGTAGCGATACGCAACTAAACAAATATGTTAGGCGGAATGTATCGAACTCACCAATAAATACCTTATTCGCAAGTATATACAGCTTTCGCTATGCTACTACTTCAATAATACACCCTGCATTGGTGTTTTAGACTGGAATATTATTGCAAAAAATGTTAGAGTAGATCTGTTAACATTCATGGCGGATGTAGCTCAGTTGGTTAGAGCGCTGGATTGTGGCTCCGGAGGCCGTGGGTTCGAGCCCCATCATTCGCCCCAGGAATTGATACGAAAAGACTTCTTTGGAAGTCTTTTTTATTTGCTATACTACGCCAATGGAACATACACTGGAAGATCTATCTTCTCACGGAATTGTGGCAGTCGTACGAAATCCCGAAGGGAAATTCTTACTCCTAGAAGATGCGCGCGAGCACATGAAGGGGCACTGGGCGCCACCACATGGACGCTGTGAGGACGCCGACGGAACCGAGGAAAATGGCGTAATACGAGAAACCAAAGAAGAAACGGGTCTTGACGTGAAACCCGTGCGCGCGATACTCACCCAGCCTGCAGACACAAAAGTAAAAACCGTTTCTTTCTGGCTCGTAGAAACTACCACCATAACCGTGGAGCTGGATGAGGAGTCATCTGATTTTGGCTGGTTCAGCCCACAAGAAGCCCTCGATCTACTGCTTTATCCTGGCACCAGATTATTCTTTGAAAAAGTAGTGCGCAAAGAGATTATAATCTGACGGAACAGCGCTTTACCTACGTGAGGAATTAGGCTTGGCCAATGAAAAAGACCCATATTGGGTCTTTTTTTATAATGCTGAAGCTGCCGGGACGGGGTGATTGATGAGCATACGCTCTAATCTTTCCCCGCCCCGGAAGCCCTCTGCATGTACGTCGCCCGACGAGACCGATCAGATCAGGTAACCGGCAGCGTTCACGCGCAGTTCATGCGTCCGCACTGCCGGAGCTCCGAAGAACTCGATGAAGGCCCCGATGCTGCGTCGATCGACGAACTCTGCGCTGGGCAGGATGACGTCCATCTGGCCGTCGAACATCGTGCGCGCCGGCGTACCACGTCCGCGCAGAATCGGCGTGCAGGTTGCTCCGTCGTCAGCAGCGTGTAGCAGGGTCATGCTCCGAACGTTCGAAGAGCGTGAGCGACCGTGATCGGCCATGCCCCAGCCCAGGAACGGTGCGGCGGTCTGCGCGATCTGCTGGCCGGTGCGGCCGGTGACGAACACCAGAACGCATCGTTCGGATGCCTTGACGCGGCTGATCTCCTTCAGGAACGTGCGGACCACCGAGGGTTCCCATATGTGGGACGCTGTCGCAGCATCGTGTTCCAGTGGATCCGGCGTCGAGAACGAAGCGCCCGAGACGAACAGAATCTCGCGATTGGCGAGCGTGATGGGCAGCAGCGCGCTGAGAGCGTCGAAGTGCGCGGTGGAGGTGGGCTGCTCGGCCATGAAGGCGCGTGGAGGTGGCCAGGCGGTGGCAGCAACGATGGCGGCGGGCTTAACAGCAGTTGTCACGAGATCTCCTTGGTGACGGATCCATATGGATCACTTTGTGGGTGACAGTAGGGAAGAAACTCGCAAATACTTGTGAACTCTTTCCTGACGGCCATGCGCACACATCACGGGGATCGATCGTGACATAGCAGAGAGCTTAAGGTGCTATGACTAATACGTCACAACAAACGATAATTATATAACTATTCGTCTGCTGGTCAACAAGAGAGCGTTGTTATTTTATGCTATACTACGGATAAAGAATGAGATAACTTGGAGATATTTGTGCAACGCATTGTACTTTTTATAAAAGAATACAAATTGTTTTCTGCGGCCTTCGTTGCTGCAATTGCTGGTCTTATTTTTGACCTGTGCGGCATGGACACCGTAGCTCACTGGATACTTGGTAGTGCAGCGGTCGCTGCGCTGCTGCCTTTGGTATGGGGTATGATCGAGGACCTCCGTTTTGGTACCTACGGCGTTGATATCCTGGCTGCTACTGCCATTGCTACCTCTGTTATTATGCACGAATACTGGGCAGCAATCGTTATCGTCCTGATGCTAACCGGTGGTGAGAGTCTTGAAAACTACGCCGAGAAGCGCGCTTCCCGTGAGCTAGATGCCCTGTTAAGCCGAGCACCCCAAAAAGCTCATGTTCTAAAAGGCCGTAAGGAAACTGACGTTCGTGTTAGCGATGTAAAAGTTGGCGACAAGATCATCATTCGTCCAGGTGAAATCGTGCCAGTAGATGCTGAGATTATCGAAGGAAGCGCCAGCTTTGACGAATCAAGTTTAACCGGTGAGAGTCTGCCACAGGCTCACGAAATTGGTGAGACCATTCTGAGTGGCGCCGTAAACTTAGACGGCGCAATTACCGCCAAGGCAGTACACACCTCAGCAGACAGTCAGTACGAACAAATCATCAAGCTCGTACAAGCAGCAAGTAAAAGCCAGACGCCTTTTGTCCGTCTCGCCGATCGCTACAGCGTGCCTTTTACCATCATCTCATTCGCAATTGCGATTGCCGCGTGGGCAATAAGTGGTGAGTCGATTCGATTCCTTGAAGTTCTTGTTGTTGCCACTCCGTGTCCGCTCATTTTGGCCGCTCCGATTGCCGTTATCTCTGGTATGAGTCGCAGTGCTAAGCACGGTATCATCATGAAAACAGGTTCAGCACTGGAAAAGCTTGCGCAGGCTAAGACATTTGCCTTCGACAAAACCGGCACCCTTACCGAAGGAAAGCTCGTCGTAGATGGCGTCAAGACCTACCACGGACACACAAAAGATGAAGTACTGCATCTTGCTGCCAGTCTTGAGACAAACTCAAACCACGTGCTGGCGCTGGCAATTGTCGAGAAAGCTCAACAGTCAAACGTTAAAGTTACAAAAGCTAAACATGTTAAGGAAGTCTCTGGCAAGGGCGTCGAAGCTATGATCGGCGGAAAGCAAGTTGTCGTAGGTCGTATGGCGCTGCTTGTCGATAACAATATAACCGTCCCCGACTCGTTTGATACTGCCATACAACAAACCGCCGCGCTTGTTGCCATAGACGGCAAACTGGCGGGCGTTATTACACTGCGTGATGAATTGCGAGCCGAGAGCAAGCAGACTATTGCCGCCTTGCGAAACCTTGGTATCGAAAACTTTATGATGGTAACAGGTGACAATAAAAAGACAGCGCAGTCTATCGCCAAAAAAGTTGGCATTACAAACGTCGTTGCCGAGGCATTACCTGGTGATAAGATGCGTGCTATCGAGCAGCAGCCCGATCGGCCAGTAGCATTTGTAGGCGATGGTATTAACGACGCCCCTGTACTTACCGCCAGTGATGTTGGTGTCGCACTTGGTGCTCGTGGCTCAACTGCAGCCAGCGAGTCGGCAGATGTCGTTATTATGCAGGACGATCTGAGCCGTGTCGCACTTGGTGTTGATATCGCAAAGAGGACATTCTTTATTGCTAAGCAAAGTATCCTGGTGGGCATTGGCCTAAGTGTTATCCTGATGCTCATCTTCTCTACCGGCAAATTCAAGCCAGTCTACGGAGCCGCTATTCAGGAGCTTGTCGATGTAGTGGTAATCTTCAATGCCCTCAGGGCACACGTTGGCAAGCCTAAAAAGGCCTAAAAACACTCGCGCAAACAGGACCCCCGGGTCCTGTTTATCTATACGTCGTCTTCACGCCTTCGGGTATGGCTTTGCAAAATCTTAGAAAGCAGGACATGCTTTCAGATTTTCAAACCATACTCCTCCGGCTGCGATACCTACATAGGACAGATAGTACCGCAGTGGACGTACAGGAGGAGTCAGCCCTAACAAAAT